>UEXN01001941.1_pt1 | contig 15383 bp, 11 predicted proteins | sample 1796711 | NCBI WGS metagenome assembly UEXN01 (sample SAMEA4772470, study PRJEB27181) | metagenome | reverse complement strand
GTTTTTCTGACATAAAATCAATAAAATAATTTAAAGATATTGGTATATCACCCAAAGGACAGATAATACCTTCATTTTGAGGTAGCCCGACATTGGCTGGACCGAGGACTACTCTCATTTGTTTATAGGCATTAAATGCCCTTGTCGCATTAACACCTTGTTCTAAAGCCTCCTCTTCACCCATTACTAATTCTTTTAGTCTTTCAGGGGAAGTCAAAGAAGAAGCGACATTGTTAATATAATCTTCAATGTCTTTGTTGACCGCGCCGTCACCACCCTCGGCATTACGATGCAATCCATCATTCAGTAATTTCATTACAGTAGAAACTATGTCATTTAGATACATAAATGAAACTTTTGTATTATTTTCTGAATGTGCCACCAAGCTTGCAAGAATTTTTCTTTTTCTGCCTGCAACGCCTGAAGCACCTTCGTCTTCCGTTGCCGTCGCATTATCTTTTCTTTCTTCTAAAACTGCTTTCATGACATCTGTTGCGTCTTTTTCTAATTCACTCATAGATTGTTTTTTCAAATCAACATCAAAATCAAACGGATTGCTAAAGAAATTCTTTATCATTGTATCAGTAAGATTTAAAAAGTAAATTTTTTGACTTAAAAACATTTCTCGAACGATTGTATTTAAAGATCTTTCGTTTACTCGTTCAATAAAATTTAAATCTTGCTGTTTAAATTTTTCGTATCCTTCTTTTTCACCGCAGTTCTCTTCTTTAAAATATGCAAGGACTTCATTTCTGGCTTTTTTAATATGTTGTACTTCTGTAAAAATATCAAAGTTGGGCTGGCTGAAATAATCTTCTATATATGCAAGGTAATTTATTGAAAACTGAACACCACCGGCTTCATCAAAATCAAATTCATGGATTGTTGGAGTAAGATAGATTGACATTGCTGAATCGTATACGGCATCCTTTAAGACATTAGAATATTTTTTTTGTTCATTTCTAAATGTTCTCAAAACATCCTTTGAGGCTGCGAATTCAATCATAACTCTAATTCTAAAATTTAATTTATCAAGGTTTTCTTGATCTATTTGTGAAAGTTTTTTCTTTTTGTTTTTTGTAATATTGCCACCTGTTTTTAAGGCTAAATCAACATATTTATATTTTGTTTTTTTGCCACTCTTTGTAGTTCCTGTTCTTTCTCTCAATAAATCAGAAAAGCTTGGAGCATATATATCTAATTTTGCTGATATTGCTTTCTTCGCTGAGAAAGGATCAGTACCGTCGTAAGAAAAAGTGAAACCTTTTACTCCAACGCCGAGCCCCCTCCCGCCTCTACCTTTTCTTGATATATACCCAAGAACTTCATTACCCGCGTGGGCTTCAAATTTTATTTCTATTTCTTCCTCTTTTTTTGTTTCTTTATTATATTCTGATTTAAATAATCTAATTCTCGGCGTTAAAGATGATATCTGCTCCTCTCGCAAATCAAATAGTGCTGCCTGATTTGGACTAACAGTTAATTTATTTATAAAAGGAAAAGGATCGCCTTGAATATTAATTGGTTTATTAGAATCTATGTAGGACTTTAGCTTACCAGATTTTTCTAGTCTGTCTTTTAACTCTGGTGTTTGGTAATTTTTTAATGCGTAGGGTATTCCAGCCAATTCATCTTGAGTTATCCTAGCTTGAACAAATTTTGGCAAATTTGTTAACATAAAACACTGCTCACGAAATACGGCTTCTGTTGCAAATGCCTCAACTGCGGCGGCAGTTACCTGAGCTTCTAATATAGCCCTGATATTCTTTCTGTCTCGTGCGAGACCGGAAATATTAGATAAATCCTGAGACATCGCGGAGGCTTGGAGATCATTTATTATTTCTCGGTCTTTTTCTCCTTGCTCTTTTAAAACTTGTGGGTATGCCATTAACAGAAGAGCGTCAATATAATAGTCTTTTATATCATCCCTGTTGGGACATTCCTCTGTAATATTTCTGAGAGAATCATTATAGGATTGATGATTTGCTATAAGGCTTTCAACGTTTACTATAAAATCTTCTTTAATCCATTTTTCTAATAGCGCACCGCCTTTTTTATCGTCGATTGGTACTGAAGCATTTCCGCCTGCGCCCAACTCTCCGATAGTGGTTCTAAAGGTCTCTAATTTTTGTATTATTTCAAATAAAGATTGATTTGCATCCGTCTTATTACTTTCAAATTGCCCGCTATAGGCTTCAGCCAATGCCCGAATCTCATTTAATTGTTCCATGGAATCCGCGCCCCTCGTTCGGGTGCCGGTAGCGACCGCTTTAGCTGCTTCGTAGTCTTCGTGGTTAGATAAGCCAGTGAGATTCCACGCATTTATTAGTTGGGCATCTGTTATAACAGATCTTGCAAGGCTGTCTGTTGTTGCGGTCGTGACAAACGCCTTAACTTTCGCCCAGGGTTCTAAAGGTCTCTTAAGAGTAAACCAAGGTCCTTGTATTTGTGCCGGTCTTTCAATAAATGGTTCAAGCCCCGGATGTTCGGAAAAGTTCATCGGCTTAACAATTGCGTCCCATTCATCATTGCTAACATCACGGTGTATTGTTTCTAGTTCTTCATAAAAAGCATCGCGGGCTGCCGCTCTTTCATCTTTATTCTGATTACTAGAGATGCACCAAGGAAATTTAGACATACTATACCCCCAGGGCGTCTAATGCTGCGCCAATATCAAGAGGTATGTCTAGGAAATCGCCGGTCTGTATTGTCACTTCTGTTGGTTGACCATTCCACCAAGCGATTACCCACCAGAACCGGACATCTCCATAATACTGATCTGCTAATTTGTAGAACCTGTCACCGTATGCCCACACATGACCTACTGTGTTTATACTTGCTCTCTGAGACACGGTAGGGTGCTTCAGCCGAGCCGTAGGATAATGAGTGATCCTCTTTAGACCTCTGCGTTCATAGAGTTCTTTGTAGTGTTCTGAATCGTTTTCGATTACGCTTTGTTTTCTGTTTCTTGTGTTTGCCATTTGTGTTATCCTAGATTAGTTGTTCTAGAGCGTCTGCTTCAGCTAGTGTTTCTAGAGCAGCGTCTCGTGTGGCGGCAAGGTCTTCTACGTCGCTCGCACTCAGCCCGGCGCGGCGGTCGGCTCTAATAGATCGTCCACTAAGGCGGTCCTCTCTTCCACTACCTTCTTCAGCCGCCATGAATTTATCACGAACTCTTAAAGCTTTAGCTTTTTTTCGATCTAAGGTTTGTTGCTCACTGGCTGATCTGCGCTTTTCTTCGATAGTTCTCTTTATGGCTCTTAGTTGGGTTAAAGAATTGCCGGCTGGAACGTCATTAGGGTTGCCTACCTGTTGCCCATTAGAGTTACTTTCTCCCATTCTAACACCATACGGGAAAGTAGAGATATCTGAGCCATTCCCAAAGCCAAGAGTTTGTTCGTGCAACGGAGTGAATGAAATGTTTACGTCAATAAGTTTTGGTAGAACAGTATTCGAGCCTTTTTGAAATACCCCGTCAGGTCCTTCAAGGTTGTGGTTTACTGTGCAGGATGTGATAACCCCCAATAAACCAGAACCAGAATCTTTTATTGAAATGTATTCTTCATATATATCTTTTACATTTGTATCAGTTGCAAACGACATAACTTCATCAATTTTAGCCATTTTTGCTCTCTCCTGTAATAAGTTCATTACCTTCAAGCGAACCAAAGGCGCTTCAGAGAGGCTTAATGAATTTCCTACATCACTATAAGTTGGGTAAAGCATAGCTAGGAGTTTTTGTACTCTGCCAAGGTTTTCATATGCTTCACTTTCTGAAGCTGCCGGAAGTTTCCACGCAAGAGTAATATTTCTGGTAGTGTTCTTGTACTGCATAATTGGATCAGTTCTACCAAACACTTCTGTCGCATTAAAGTTTGGAGTAAATGTTTCATTAAATGCTGTTATAAAAGCCTTGAAAAATACATTTCCATTTTCTGGGTCTCTTATGTTCTGAAAAGAAAGAACAGTATCCCTTCTGTTGGCGTATGCATCAGAACCATCAGCATAATCTGGCAACTGAAAAGTTGGAACTTTTTGTGGAAGACCATCTGCCCCAATTTTATCTTCAAATATTAATTGACCGTCGCTCTTGTATCTACTTCTATCAAATGCCATTTTATATTACCGCCTTTCTTGCTGCTCTGCCAATTGACTTCTCGACTTGAACATCGAAGAGATCGGCAAACTTCTTGTTGTCGAACTTAATGTTAATTCCCGTGTCTGAACCGCCTTGACCGCTGTTATTGATTGTTGTGTTGTTTGTAGAGTTCTTAACTGCGTTTGTCATAGCATTTGTGGTTGCTGTGCTTGAGCCAAGCATTGCGTTGTTGATTTGGTTTTTCTTTATTTCATTTGTCATGGATGTGTTGGTCATCTGCATAACTTGCGGCATTGCTTTTCGTGTCATCTCGGTTTGACGATAGGTCTTATTCCCTGTGGCTACAACTTCATTACCAAATGAGTGCATTGTTTTTGTAGACTTGTTGATATTGACAGACATACCGTCAAAGTCGTCTGACATTTCTTTCATTCCTTGAAAGAAGCTTGGAGGGTTGAACGCTGTTTCAAACAAGATAGAACCTAGAGCAGCAATACCAGAAATTAGGGCAGCTACTGCTGCGACAGGACCCATGAATGTTGCCCCGAAGAACAACACAGCAGCGCCGGCGATGCCAAGCGCTATACCGATACCCTGCAAAATCCTCAATACTGTTTCTCCGTGTTTCTCAGTGAAGTCTGCCAATCCGGTTGCAAAGTCACCAACTCCTTCAACAAGAGGCTCAACAACAGGTATCATTTGCTGCATAGCTATGTTTAGCTTCTCTTGGAACTTTGCCATGTCTTTTGCTCTCTTAGCAGCCGAAGCATAATCAGCAGAAGTTTTACCAACTTCGCCGGATAAATCATTCATGTTACCAGACATCATCATTGCTAGTTCTGAAACGTCGCTCAATCCAGCAGATTCAGTAAAGAACTTACGCTGATAGTAAGACATCTCATCAAAAGTTAATCCAGTATCAAGAATAGAATCCCTAATCATGTTGAAGCGCTCTACTGGATCGGTGGCGGTCATAAGCTCCATGGCATTTACAAAGTTTCCGCCTAAAGCAGCGTTAAGTTTACCTGCTTGTGTTGCCGCACCTTCAAATGTATCAAACTTCTCAACCATACCAAGTATTTTGCCTATCTCAAGACCTGTAGCCTTTGAAGCTACCGCCAATTGTTTAAATGCTTGTACACCATTCGAGCCAAGTTTTGCTAATTGACCGCCAGCGGCGCCAAAATCTTTTGCTAATTGACCGGGATCGATTCCTAAGTCCTTTCCTAAAGCAGCGAGCACAAGTGTTGTATCACTTGCTGCCGTTCCTGTTTGACCCATTGCTTTTGTAAGCAGTTGTAAGTTGGCGGCGGTGGCACCAGAGTCTACACCCAGTTTCTCAAGAACACCAGTTTGCTTTATTATGGTAGTTCTGGCTGCATCGCTTTCCATTGTAAAATTGGAAAACTTTGTTGTCAAATTTCCAAAAGTTTTTCCAAGTTCTTCAGCAGTCTGCCCAACTTTACGAGTTTCTTTGAAAGCATTGGTCATAGATTTGGTAAGCTCTTTATTACCACCTGTGAGTTTTGCTGCTTGGTTTTGTGAATCGCCGAGAGCTACGGCAGTTTCTGCTGCGCCTTTAGCCATTTTTCCAAACAAGAGCGCAACGCCACCAAGAACAGCTACAAGGGCAGTGCCACCAAGGACAAACTTGCCCATATTGCCAGTTAAAATCCTAATTGCGCCGCCCGAGGTTTGTCCCGCCCCTTTTAATGCTACAAATTCTTTTTGTACTTTTCCAAAGTTTGTTGCGGCACCCTTCACATCTCCTGAGAGGAGAGAGCCCATCATCGATTTTATACCTTCAGAGGCTTCGTCGGCTTCTTCGCCGGATCTGTCAAGTAGTCTGACTTGTTTTTCGATCGTTTCGTTTACTTTCTTTTGTTTTTTAATGTTTTCATCTAAGCTATCAAGCTGGGCTTCTGTAGTACCAGCAGTTTTTTCTGCAAGCTTTCTTTCTGCCTCTAATTGTTTTAGTCTAGCTTTAGTCGCTATTGATCTTTTCTTAAAACTATCTTCATCAGCATCAGCATTCGCTTTTGCTGCGGTGGCTCTATCTTTGAGAGTTTCAATTTCCTCTTGAAGTTCGGCGTTGGCTTCTTTTCTTTTCTGATTTACCTCTTCTATCTCTTGTTGTATTGATCTCAATTCTCTTAATTGTTCGGCTCGTCCTATTCTCGCTTGATCACTTAAGCGTTCCTGTAAATCAATTTGTTGCTGTATTTGGTCTAATCTGTTTAAATTTGCTTCAGTAGTATCTCCAGATTCATTTAAATCTCTTTCCTCTCGCTTAAGTCGATTAATTTCAGAACGAAATTCTGATTCAGTTTTAAGATTGTCAACATGTTCCTTCTGTAATCGCAGTTCTTCTTTAAGTAATTCTAATTCTGCCTTAGTTGGATATGAAGATGGGGGTGCCATGCAATAGTCCTCGCTTACCTAATAAATAGGTAACAAGCAAAAAAGACGGGCAAGCGCCCGTCTTATCAGAACTTCATATTTGAAGGTATTTTTGGTTGATTTGCTGATGTCAGAGTTTGGCTTTTGCTTCCACCACGACTGGCTTCTTCGATAGCTTCTTTTTCATCTTGTAGCTGTTTTATCAGCCGCTCAACAAACCACTTTCTAAGCCCTATAGGCAGGCTGTAAGCTTCAGTAAAACTCCAGCCACCTGAATACTTTAAGAAGAAAAACTGCTCATAAATGTCTTCTATGTATTCACTGGTCAGGCCAAAAAAATTCCGCTGTAATCGGAACCTCCAATTCCTGCTCATGAGAGCAACTGCTACAGGAAAAATTATAATTAAGTTCTATGTTAGGGTTGACTGCTTTATATGCAGCGCGGATAAGTCTTGCGTCTATCATTGGTAAATTTTCAACAAGAGAGTGAATTGTGGCTTGTGCTGCATCTCCGTTTACAGAATGAATAATTCTGTAAAGCTGTCGAGTTACAAACTTCTCGCCTGTTTTTGCTTTTTTTACTAAAGCATTTTCATCAGCACCATTCATAAGGCGGAATTGCACGTTTACATTTTGTAATCTGTGTAGTTCAACACTAAAAATGCCGTCGCCGTTATGTGTGACTCCCACATCAGTAAAGTCGTCAGCGTGATTAATCTCTGCTGAGTTCAAATTAAATACCCTTTGTGACTTTTCAGCACAAGCAGGACAATTTAGTGTGACATTGTAGTCTGAGCCATATCCTGATACTCTTGCCGCAATAATAATCGCATTACGATCACCTACGAGTAGAGATTTTGGATTGATGCTTTTGTTTACAATAATATTTTCAACAACTTTATCAAGAGCGATGCCTTTTTTCAGTAAAGTGGCTGATGTAAGTATATCCTCTTCCTTTGCTGTCATTTGGCGAATCTCAATTGTTTCTTCGCCATGTAATGGATGTCCCTCTGGATAGTAACGACCTAGGGACGGAAGGTCTACAAACTCAGTGGGTACAACGAAAGACAGCCCGCCCCCAGAGGGGGGAGGGCTTGTATCTTTTTGTTGAACTCCACCAAGCCGATCTTGGTTTCTTGACAATTTACACCTCGCGTTTAGTTATTGTCTAAATTATACGTTAAAGAACTCTCGACCGCCGCTTGTGACTGCCTTGGACTCATTAGTAGTTTCCACTCTCGCCCAGTCATAACGAAGGGTAATAGAAATTTCAGTAAGATCAGCGTTACCGTAGTCGAGTGTGTCACCATATTTGATATCTTCAATGAATGGATTCCAAAGGGTCCAAGTCTCTAGTGGTTTGCCGTCTGAATCAATCTGAGTGATAGTGACAGCACCGAGAGCAGAAGCAGCTTTTGCTTTTGACATGGTACCAAGAGATGTAGTATCAGTCGGGGGAGCATAGCCGCCCTGACTGATAATATCAGAAAAGGTGGCTGCCATATCTGGGTCAACAGGGTCAACCATAGTGATAGAGATTGGGTTCCAAGTGACGCCACCTGGGTAATAGAAAGTATGGTTAAGATACTTGTGCTCCGCATTAGCAATAGCAAAAGAGGGTTTTTGAGCAGTCTTCGCGTACCAAGCTACGGCACCGCCGGGAGTGGCGGCGATTCCGCCGAACTCTATGATAAATCTAAAATTACGCTTTGGATCTTTTTTGTTTTGATTGTCACCAAAGTTTTCTGACCAAAATGGCATTTGTTGGGTTCTCCTGTGTTTCAGTAATAAGTAGTAGGTGGGGGCAAAAGCCCCCGGTTATCAGTCGTCAAATGATGCGCCGGTAGAAGCAACGATGAAGTCGATAGCGATGTACTCGATTGCTCTTGCAGGCTTAATCATAATCTTAGCGTAAACAACATTCTGGTCGATAAGGTCAGGAGTTGTGGTGCTCTCGTCTAGAATGAGACGGTAATCAGTGATACCGAACTGAGTCTTGACGTTAGCAAGGAATGGTTCAATGAGTCCCTTGAAGCGGTTCCAAGTTGCCTGGACATTCTGTTCGAATAGAACTTGTGTGGAAAGGATGGAAATCTGCTTCTTAAGGAAGATAACCAAACGACGTACATTGATTCTATCAAGTGCAGAAGGCTTCTCTTGCAGGGTCTTCTGTCCGAAGACTACGATACCGGTGCTCGGGAAGCTGGCGATCGGGTTGATTCGTGCTTCGTAAAGGACATCGCGCTCCTTAGAGGTTAGTCTGCGAGAGACGCTGGTGACAGAAATACCTGCTGCGCCATCGGAAAGACCGCCTCTGTTAAAGCCTGCGGGGGCAAACCAAATCTGCGATGTTCTTTCGGAGCTTGCGAGAACACCCATCATTGCAACGGTGGGCGGAACCCAAAGAGCCTGACCGGTACCTTCGTCTACAGTCTGAACCCAGGGGTAGAATGTGGCACCATATGATGAATCAATTTGGCGCTGACGCAAATCATTTGCAGCCTGTGAAGGATTCTTAGTTTGCCTATCTTTGATATCTGCGTAATATCTTTCATGAGATGGAAGGTAAACTCCCGGCAGATCAATTAGTGCCAGTGCATCTGCACGGTTTTCGCAAACATTGACCATTTGGGTTGTTAAGCCTTCTTTGGTTAAGCCAGGAACGGACAAGATATTCATGTCTACAAACTCTGGATCTGCAACAGTGTCTATTGCTCTCTTATATGTATTAAATATATAACTTGTCTTGTCAGTGACAGTCGAACTCATGCCCTCATTGAAAAGTGGATCTGGCTTTGTGATATCAAGCCCATCAAATCCACCCCAGAGCGGCATTGTGAATTTATCGAATCCAGCATCAATTACATCTTGATAGGAGCCAGCAGCAGATTTACTACTACCATCGGCACGAGAGCCACTAGAGTAAAATGCGCCGGACAAGGCGGTAACAACAAGGTCATCTAAAGTAAAGATGTAAGATTGTTCAACCGCACCCGCGCCGCTACCCCAGTTTCCAACTGCGTTTATCCATCTTCTATGGTAATCCATGACTGAAGCATCTCCACGAGAGCTTCCAAGAGTTCTAGTGGTTTGCATACCAAAATATGCATCGGTCTGATCTGACAATCCGCCATCAGAGGCAGAATGACGGAGGCGAACTACAGGCCACTTAAGTGATCCAGTAAATTGTCCGGTTGCTCCAGAGAGGAAACCATCAGCGCCAGCACCGAAGTTACCTACTGTGTTAATGTAGTTTCCATCGACTGCGACATCACTCGCTGATCCACTCCAGTTTGTAATTTCGGAGAAGTTTGGAGGACCGTAATATCCAAAAGGAACTAACGAATTAGCAGACTGGATATTGCCCTCTTTGATCTCGCTTACATATAGGAACTTAGACTGATTTGGGTACTCACCATACAATCTTAATCTTCTTTCGGTCTCCGACCATTCGTAGTATTGTGTTCCAATTGCTCTAGCGACATAATTTGGAGATCTTGGATCGAGTGTGAGGTTATCAAAACGCTCAAGAATCACTGGATTGGCATCTGTGTCAGTTAGTGAACGAAGCACAACCGAGAAAGAACCAAAGTCACTAGTTTGCGTATTAGAGTATCTAATTTTTTCAATTGAAATCTTTATGTTCTTGCTAAGCCACTCGCCATGACCTCTTCCCTTTAGCTTGAAGAGCTTGCGAGCCCTGGTTTCAGGAACCCAGTCTGCGGCTGCGCCGATATCTTGTCCAATAACCCAACCAGACTCAGCTTCTTGGGTTCCAAGTCTCATCGAGTTTGGACCACTTGAGCCTTTTCTAATCGGCAATATGACGCCCAACATAGTCTGAGAGGAGATACTCGTACCGCTACTTCCGGTTATAGAGCCAACACCGGCTTGTGCTTCTCTAGTTTCCTGTTCGAAGGTTTCGCCAAGCCAGTAGTTTCTTTCAAGTGAAGAATCATAGAAATCACCGCCAGCTACAAGCTGCGGGTTTGTATTGAAAACTTTACGAATGAATCTCTGATCTGTATCATCAAAATTGAAATCAAACTTTTCATCGCCGGTAGCAGATGTATCAGAGTCGGACTTAGAGCCCTTGACTACAGCAGTGAACAAACCAGTTGCATCTGACTGTATGACCATTCCGATTCCTTCTGCCTTTGCAGTGCTTTGAGCAAGACTTCCAGAAAGTCTTATGGAACAATCTTCATCTAAGTACCAAACAGCACTAAGGATTGCAGAACCAAGATCATCTTGTGGCTCCCCACCAGATCCTGTAGGTGACAAACTGCTTGATGGGAAGACCCAAAGTCCGTAAGCTCCACCATTGTCTGTTAGTAAACCAGCACCCGCCACAGCAGAACCAGTTAATCCACGAGCGTTAGTGTATGAAGCTGTAAATACGCTTAGATTTCCGTACTCTCTCCTAAAATCTTTTGCTGTTACGGTAACAGCTAATGAGCCTGACACAACATCGTAATTTGCGAACCCAGTGCTGCCTTGTAGAATTGTTGTTATAGCATCTGTTTGGGCAGCAGCAGTGGTATCTGCGTCTATTCTTATCAGTGCTCTGTTGTTAGAGCCAAAAGAGCTACTAGCCACTCCGCTGCTTGCAAAATCTATTGCAAAACCTGTGCCGTCAGTTCCATCAGCAAGGGCAGATGCGGTGATAATCAATACTTCACCTGTTGCAACACCACTTCCAGCGGTATTTCCAGTCGATAGGGTCAAGCTTGGGATAGTTTGTGCATTTGGGTTGTTTGTAGTTTGCCAACCGGCTTCACCACCAGATGATTTGTTTTCGTTCTCAACACCAAGAAGGCGAATGAAGGTTACAGGAGCAACTGAAGCATTAAGAAATGCTTTTGCGGCGTAAGTTCCATACATCGGTGACTGATAATTGCCATCACGATAAATATCGCCGCCAGCACCACCCGGCACAGTATCTCCATACATTGTAACAAAGTCAGAATATGAATCTAACTTTACGGGCTGCATCGCAAGACCACGGGTCGAGCGTCCAATAACCACGGGACCAATTGCTTCTGGTCTACGGGGGCGGAATGAGTTATCAATTTCATTGATAAACACTCCAGGCGATACAAATTTAAAACTTTTTACGGGCATGAATTAATCCTCACTTTATAAAATAATGCTATATAGCATGTTCAATCACAATGTAAATAGTAGCACTTAAACCAAAGAGACTTCAGGAAGTGTTCAGTCAAGAAAAAACTTATCGTTTCCGGCTGGAACAACTGTCTCTCTTGGAAACGCTATTTCTACTATGCTTTCTTCTCTAGTAACAATAGGTCTGTCATCGCTATTGCCTTCGCCTATAAGATAACCCAAGACCTTGATGGCTATCTCGCTGGTGAACTGCCTTTCGTCTTCTCCAAGATTTGCAACATTATTGCTTTGATTAAACCCTTGGTCAATAAACGCTTCGTAAAGATGTCCATTTCTCCGCATAACAAAAGAATTTATTTGTCCTGTTCTCGTCATGAATGGTTGTGTCAAGTCGTTCATTTGCTGCTGATATTCAGTCTTTACAATAATTTTGTAGTCGAGGTTAACATAGATAGGAATAGGAATCGAAAGCGTTTCAATGACAACCTTCTTGTTTACTCTTGGGAAGTACTTTTGTCTTGTGGCGTCGCTGTTGGTGCGCGTGTTTCCAACGACAGCAAAGTTCCTTGTCTTATCTTGTTTTATACGTTTGGCTATTATCATGCGCCCAGTTCTACCATCTCTCTTGTCTGAATACAGGTGAGCCTGGAACGAACCCTTTTGTGCAGGGTCTTTAATGATGCCTGTGCGCTCAATTGACACCACAGGGAGTGTTATAACTCCACCGCCATCGTCTACGGGGTGTCTTAAGTCATGATTGTTCTTGATTTGAAATGCTCTTTCTGGCGTCTGCCATAGAACGGGCACCCTCTTGTTACCCTCGTTAGTTATCGTTGAGAGATCAAGGTCCTCTTTTAGCCAAGACACCATCGCGTAATCAATATCCTCAATGCGAGAAGCAAGCATACCTATCTCTTCAAGAGAAAAGTTGTTTTTGTCATCTGGTAGTTGTGCGAAATCAAAGTTTTTAGGTAGCATCGAATAGTCCCTTGCGTGCTCTCTTACATAGAGCAGAAATTTCAAACTTTTGGTCTACTTGTCCAAATAACCTTCTTGAAGATGATAGTTTTATGATCTCGTAGTATCTCTCACCGTAAAGAATGAAGTCACCTTCGCGGACAAAAAGGTTTTGATCGTCTGCTAACCTGCGTTTGTGAAAGTGAACAGTGATCTGTGATGTTCCATCAATACCAACTGAATCAAGGTAAGATGAACTTTCGTCGTCAAACATAACGAGAGCATACACTCTAATCGGTGGTAGATAAGTTTTTTCTATAGCCTCGCCATAAAGCTCATGAAAGTTTGTTGTTTCCATATCTATAGGATAGTATAGAACCTGTTGCCCAATGACCTTTTCAATAAGCTCATCATTGACTTGCTTTACAAGATTACGCTCCTTTTCACCAAGAAAGAGTGGTGGAGGCGGTGCATCTGGTCTTGACCATTCGTTATCTGACATTCAATTATCCTACGAAGATTGGCAGTGGTGTGCGACGCAGAGTTTCTTCTGCTGCTACTACCTTCTCTTGATCTTTCTTTGCCAATTCTGTGTATTCTATTTCTTTCAGCATATCGTTAAGACCTTGGCGAAGATCATCTTTTTCTTTTTGTGCCTCGGAAAGAAGCGAAGAGTAATTTAGAGTAACAGATTCACCAGGGATCGGCACAGTCTGGAACTTGCCACGAATTTGTCCGAGCATCTCTTTACATACGGCGAGGGCATAGTTGCGGATCCACTGTTTACCCATCGAGTTGATGTTGATATATGGAATATTGTCAAATGGTAGCGTGTTGATGTTATTGACACCAAGTACTCCAGTGTTTGTATCTCCATCTTCGCCCCAAGAGTTATCAGCTATTCTAAAACGGAACCAAACCCTATCAAGATATCCTGAAAAAGAATCTCCACCGCGTGGCTTGGGATACAGTCTCAATCTATTATTCAAAATTTCAAATGAATAGTGGGAAACTCTTGTGTAAAGAGAGTCTTCATACATTATAGCTTGCAATTTGTTCTGCCAAGTTGGGATAACTTCAAACGTAGAATCATCAGAATATTGACCGTATGTAGACATGTTTCCAACCACACCCATACCGCCATAGTACCCATAGAAGCGCCACATAGCCACAGGCGAGCGATAAAAAACTTTATCTATGATGATGCGAGAATCACTAATTTTACCAGCATACGGCACTGCGGCACCCACGTCATCAACACCAGATGTTGAGGCTGCCTCAACTATTGCTTGCAGATCGTAATCTTGTTGATCCTCGACAGTCGTGAAAGATGCAGAGTAAATACGAGTTGTTCCGCCCACACCAGCCATAGTGGAAACGCCATCTCCAATCTTGTTGGCATAAGATAGGGTCACCCTTGGGTATTGCAAACTTGCGCTCGCGGGACCACTAACAATCTCGCCTTTGTGATCAAAAGTGCCTGTAAGTTTACCAAGCGTGTCTGAAAGAACATTCTTTCCTTGATGCATATTAACAATGTATGAATATTCTAATACTGCCTCTTCATATGCAGCATACACATTGTCATTAGTAAGCTCGATATCTACAACATCACCACCAAGCTTCTTAAATACATAATTTACTTGTCTTGCGGCGCCGGTCACAAACTCCGCTGAGTCTGTGTACATTCCAAAAGGTACTGCGGAGGCTACATCATCCGTGGATCCTGTCGAAGAAAGAATTATAGCGCTAGTTTGAGATACGGGTTGTAGATTTGTGGGCATTCATGGAGCCTCCTGTTCGTAGTAAATAGTGAAAGAATAAACAAAAGCCCCCTCATCTTGTTAGATGAGGGGGCAACAAACATTAGTTTGATTTACTCGGACTTAGCAGCTTTCTTTGTAGAGGTTCTCGCACGAGGCTTGGCGGGTGCCTTCTTCTTTGCGGGAGCCTTGGCAGGTGCCTTGGGGGCACTTGCCGATCGGTTCTGCCTTCTATCTAAACTTACTTTTAAAAAATTCATTTTAATTTATCCTATATATCAAACAGTTGAGTATGCGATTGCAGCGTTGCCGGTGCCTAGAGGCTCAGCAGTGAGTTCAAAGTACCATTCGCCAGCAGCAACACAAGTAAATATGGCTCTAGAGCCGATGCCCCAAGCTGAGTTAGAGGCAGCGCCAGTAATAACAATACGATTATTGGCATCTGCTGGACGTGTAGGTGCTAGAACTCTACTTGAGTTATAGCCCAACGCGAATGAATTAGTGCAAAAAGTGTTGCCGGTGTTGGCGTTGATGGTAAGCACGCCACTACCAACCAAGTCAGCGCCCTGAATAATTTCAATTTGCACGCCAACGTCTGCTGCTACCATACTTGCTGGTAAGTTTAGGCTCTTTGCTGCACCATCAAGCAAGCAAACAAATCTCTTTCCGTGGTCCGCTCTGACAAAGTTAACTACGTCGGTGTCGTCCGCTAAGTTAGGACCAGCGGTTTCGCTCTGTGTTGCAAGTCTGCTCTGAGCCAAGCCAGTAAGGCTGGTGCCGGTCAATGTCAATTCTCTCTTCTGATTTTCTAATAGGGTCTCGATTCTGCCAAGACCAATTCTTCTACTTCCCATAATATTTTCTCCTTTATGATTATATTATTGCAATAACTTGTCCTACTCAATGAATTACTACCAGCCACCTCGGTAGTAAAACTTTCTAAGGGCAGTGGCCTCGCCCAGAGGAGAATATTTCAAGTTGTTGTAAATAGTATCTCTGAAAGCAAAAACCCCCTACCGAAGTAGGGGGCTTAGGTT
>UEXN01001156.1_pt2 | contig 15395 bp, 15 predicted proteins | sample 1796711 | NCBI WGS metagenome assembly UEXN01 (sample SAMEA4772470, study PRJEB27181) | metagenome | reverse complement strand
GGCTGCTTGTGCGGCATAAAGATCACCAGCACGAACACGGACAGATGTAGAGATATCACAGCGACCACGCTTGTAGTCATACTGCTCGGTTGAATACTCTAGTGAATACTCACCCTCATGAATGGTTGCCTGAAGCCTCTCGGTTAGGAACTCATTAAAATACTCATCTCCTCGCTCATACTCGTCAAGCTCTCCATCGTCGCGCATTGCGTTTAGAAGATCATTTCCTTCACTTGTATCACCATACTGAGAATACACTGGAATATTAGAAGCCAGAAGATTACCTAAGTATCCTGCTGTCTCAGTCTCATAAACTGAGTCATTGACGTAACCGTCGTTAATATGCCATACATCATTTCCCTCAGTGTATGATAGAGTTAGGAACGAATCCTCTGAAACGTTAAGCTCTCGAAGCTTGTTAATAAAATCACTCATTTTCTTCCTTTATAATGTTGTTGTTGTGATAAGTTGAGGCATCTGTAACCCATGCCTCCCTGCGGTATGTTTTTTTATGCAGCTGTACTAAGCTTCGTAGTCATCTGCCTAAGAGTTAGTTTTTGTAGATTTTTCATAATCTCCGGAAGCAATTCGTTAAAGCGATTGGCCCTGGCTGCCGGGTCTTTGTGAACCCCGGCGCGGTGTTCGTAATATTGGGATGACTTAGGCGCTTCAAGACTTGGATCGCTATCTTTATTTGCAGTGAAGACCTTTATATCATGTCCAAATTTAATTCTCCCATTATCTATAAGAGTGGCGTCTATATTATAGAGCTTCTCATAAAACTCTGCTGCGCTAGTATATGTGTAGTTATTATCATACATCCATTCACAGGTCAGTAAGATACCCCATACCTGGCGTGTGGCCAGGGATCCGGTACGGGTCTGGTGCATCTTTTGCTTTTCAATTACATCAAACATCATCTTAAGAATCGCTTCGACGCGATCGAGTTCATCTTTGATATAAGGCGAGCTGGGGTCATTCAGATCAAAATAATCAAAACCGACATCATACCACGTATCCATACTGTTTTTGTCGATCTTTTTAAAGTTATACGATATCGGTGTTGTATCATGCGATGTAGAAAGAGATCTCTTGCCGCTAAGGGTCAGATCGCGATACTGTCTCATCAGAATCATTGCTGCGGATGCAATAAACTCAAGATCTGCAGCCTCCTTAATGTTCTGCGCTTTAATAAAGCGGTTTATCTGTTCCCTATAGTTAGCTGCAAGATCCTTGACCCAACGAGCAATTGCCCCAAAGGATGCGTCTCGCCTCTGCATATCATTGACAGGGATACCATCATTGTAGTTTAAGAAGCAATCAAGCAACTCGCGTCGAGTTGCCTGCTCGACAATGGCTATCGTAATTTTTGAGGATGTAAAAAATTTATCCTGCAGGCGCTGCGGCAGATCCTTATAAAGGACATTTTCCACCGATGCTGTCTCTTCATCGAGATCTACGAAATCTCCAGTTAGCGTCAGTTCATTTTTTAAAAATTTAGTCAATGTACATATTCGGTTCTGGCCGTCCAGAACCACAAACCGGCTACCGTTAGCTTCAAGTTCACGGAACCATTGGGCATCTATTTGAAATCCAGAGTTGTTACAGTGTTCAAGACACTGTGTTACATCCGCAATAATAAGCGGCGATAACCACACCGTATCCGATGCAAATGAATTTAAAAATGACCTCTCGTTTGACTTAGCCCATACTGGTCTTCTTTGTATTTCCTGTGCCGCCACGGTGCGGGAACTGTCTGGTGCGTATTTATCAATAAACTTCTTTAGTGTTAATGATTGAAACATGATTTTATCTCCTTAAGTTTTGATTAATTCAACTGCTCTAGTATAAGAGAAATTGAATCGACATGTTGTATTTACTATATCAGCTTTAATATCATTTGTAAAGCCTTATTAGTAAGAAAATGAGGCATCTGTAACCCATGCCTCCCTGCGGTTGGTAGAGCTTACCTAGCGTTCTTAGTCTCTTGAACTTCAAGACGAAGTTCCTGAGCGAGAACCTTTACTTCTTGCATCACCTTGCGAACCCGGGTTCCAGCAGCGTTGTTTCCAGCGTCAAAGAACTTATCGTGATCATCACGGGCTTCCTCAAGAAGCGTAATCAACTGTTCAAGTCGATTCGTAGTAGTAGTCATAACTCTTCCTTTCTATAATGAGGCACCTGTAACCCTGTGCCTCCCTGTGGGATATTTGTTATAGAGAACCGAGTTCCTTGAACGCGGCTTCGACTGCATTGACCTCGGTGTCGCTTGTCTTGTTACCATACTTTGTGGTCTCGCTGCTAATAGCCTCGGGATCCTCAACTTGTGCGTTAACAAAGTTATCAAGCACTGCTTGAACATCATCAGTCGTCTTACGCTCAAAGAGACCGCCGAAGTCTGGAATGTTGTCCAGAAGGTCAGCGCACTTGTCCGGAGTTAGATCCTCGCAGAGAGCGGATGAACGTCGGCGGGGAACCAACTTTGTCTGCGGGAACTGTGCTCCCGGGGGCTTACCGTAAGTTAGAGTTAGGTCGGTGCCTGCCTCAGTGTCGGTAATATCACCATACTCGGGATTGAGCACAAGTGAAAGAAGGTTCTCGTAAGCAGTCTTACCATATCCCCAGATGCGGATGCCCTGGTCTTCCTGACCACGAACCATTACTGGTGAGAAGAAACGCTGACGAACAAAGAGAGACTTCGCCATCTTCTTGGATTGGTCATCGTTGTTGTTTACGCCTTCACGCCAAAGCTGTGAAGCGAAGTCGCACACAGGACAATCATCACCAAAGTTGCGCTTCGGGCAAAGGAAGCCGCCCTTTTCAACATTGTAGTGGAACCACATCTCCTTAAAGGGATCTCCATCAGCAGTAGGAACAATGCGAATGTCTTGATCACCATCCTCCGGTCGCCAGAAAACAGAATCTCCACCTTTTCCCTCACCTCGTAAGGCTGCCAGCTTTGCTCGCATTTTATCTAAATTAATACCCATTTTTATTTCCTTTCGTGGGTTAAAGTACGATCAGCCAATATCCTGATCGCCTAGAAGTTCGTCAATGTATTGTACCACAGACGCATACCGAATGCAATAACAATATTTTTGTTCGTAGCTCGTTCTAAACACACCATACGACACATTTGCTCCCGTGTCAAGGCGTGATTTAACAAAGTTGTTAATCTTTCTGAAGAGCGTCCCGTCGTTTTTCAGGTCGTCATCTCCAATACCATAATAGTATACCACGTCCTTCGTATAAGTCAAGGGGTAAAACCATTTTTCTTCGTATTCGGTGTAATCGTCTCCCTCTAATGTAACTGCGCCGATCGTGCAGATCCGAGACAGTTCTGACGGGGTGATAAAGTTGCCGATTACAGGCTCTGAGTGCTTGAATACATTCATCATATGAATAATGTTTACTATTGCCTGATTTAAAGTGTCGTAATACCCTATGATAGACATATCTCCAATGCTTCGTTCAATATAAGCATTGTTTACCATAATGATTTGCTCTATGGCGCCAGATCTAGCATATTCTTGTAAAACTGAACTAACGATTCTCTCTTGTTTCTTTTGTGTATCGGACATTATCGTTAGATCGCCCTCAATGTAAAGAACTGTGATTTTGTTGTTTTGTAGTTGTTCTAACAACCGTAATGATCCGCCAGAGATCTTACCAGAGCCGGCGATAATAGCAAGCACATCTTCATTTTGAATGTTTAAGTTTAAAGCCGGGAACTTTTCATCATACTCTTCGTGAGACTTACATTCTAAGATTGTGATCCCAGCGTCTTCGGTTGTATCAATGGAGTGTGTCTCATATTGAGGAAACTTTGAGAAAGCCTTCGCAATATTGCAGCCTGCTTTTCCTAAACCAACAACAATCATTCCTTAACCCACTCCAAGATGATTCCCTTATCAAAGCCGCCATTGCGAGCAAACTTCGAAATGCGATGTGCGGCGATTTCTTGCTTTCTAATATTCAGTGTATCTGTGAGAAAAAACAGAATCTCCAAGATATCTCCGGCTTCTTCTGGGCAGGGATTCTCTACAAACTCTTGTGCTTCTTCTAGAAGCTTCTTTTTAGCAAATGAAATCAACTCTTCTTTATTACACTGATGAAATGAAAACTCTTTACCAGATTCTTCAATAGCCTCTGGTATTTGATCTCTCACTAGTTTTTGGTGGTGTATGATCATAACTTTAGTTCCTTCATTTCTCCAAGGTTTTTTCCTGCGGAGACGTTCACCGTGAAACAACCATACCGCGTTTGCCTGAATAAGTCAAGCATTTTTATTATTTCGAACTTATCTTCTTCGGCTAAATCAATGTAAACTGCGTCGTGAATAAGACACATTATGTTGCTTTTCTTATTCTCCAAGAACTTGAAGATCTTATATGCTTGTTCATGGACCATATCGATCGTAGTGCTTTGAACAATGTAGTTTAAGGCACGATGATCATCAACATTCTTCATTATTCTACCATAATCAGTCTTAACATTACATCCATCCCAATACTTATCTCGCACTGATTCTTTGTTGTATAGTTTCTCTAACTCTGTGTTTTTACTCGCAGAATAAAGCCAAGCAAACGTTTTTGTTTTGGCTTCATCACGAGTGAGCGTATTATTAAAGACTCTTTCAACGTTGAAGTCGTGAATATCGTTTTGAGGCTGCTCTTTCCCTGAGAGAGCCAAAAGAACACGAAGTTCAGCAGCATTGAAGTCTAACTCAAACAACCAATCATTTGTAGGCTTAATACAAGGACGAAATTCTTTGCCCATTGTAAGAATCGGGAAAGAGTTAGGCTTTGTTGATAAACGACCTGTTACAGTGCCCCAAGGATTGTAATCACACACCCAGTTAGACGATCGAAGCGTCTTATGAAAGTTCATTCCCTTTACAGACGACAAAAGATGCTTGATTGGCTGAATATCTACGTTCAAATGCCGAGAACTTATGTCTCCAAGCATTCTTACAAGATTAAACATATGATCGTAGTTTTCTGGCTTCTCAATGTTTTCCAGAACGTGCTTTGTGACTTGATTTTTTGCTTCGAGATACTGATACAGGAAATATTCCGGCAATACATCATAAAAGCAGTTATCTTTCAAAGAAAGGTTCGCAGTATTGAAGGCTTTGAGACACGATTTAAGCGTTTCTTTGATTTTCTCCCAGTCAGCCTTCATATGCTCGGGACAAACGTCTGTAATCGTCGCACCGTTGGCGTAAATACGTGCTATTTCGTATTTGCCTGAGCCGAGATGTGCTGAATACTCCCAAGTGGAGCCTTGGGGCGGAAGTTCGGTTGTTGAGTTTATTTTATTTCTAGCAAAATAGCCGACGCAATCGCGATTTGCGTCAAGAACCTGAAAAAGCAAGATATCTCCCTAGTATGAGGAGCCTCCCTGTCCTACTACAGCGACAGGTGTGTCCTCACTTGAACCTACTATAACAGAGTTGGGCTCTCCTGTCAAGAAGTTTGTATTAAACAATCTTTCGTCGTAGAGATAAGGCTTAAACAAGTTATTGATGTAAATTAGTCCTTTATCGTAGCCATATACTCTAGCGGAACTGATAGCCTCTTCAACGAGGGATTGGCCATTCTTATATTTAACGCCAGATTCAAGCATACGAAGATTAAAATAATACGACAACCAATATGGATCTCCGAGGTTGTTTAATTCTTCGATTGTTGTTTGCTTTCTAATACCAAGAAGTTTTATTTGAGGATTAGGACATCGCATTGTTGGAATAGAAGATTCAGTTATTGTAAAGTTATCTGAAGCAAAGTTATTATAAGCAATCACTAATTCTTCTTTAAAGTACAGAAGATCTAAAGTATACGTTCTATCATAATAGTTGTCAAAGAAATTCTGCTCGTTGGTATCATATTTCTCTAATTCTTCCAACATCGGCTTTGATAGTATATCTGCAAAGAGGCGCCAGGGACCGTTTTTATCAACATAAAATCCAAACTTGCGTGCGGCGCGCACATAGTAATCAAAGTTGATATCCAAAAAGTAATTTGTAAACTTGTTTAAATCATTTGCATAAGAGTCATTAGATAACTCCAAAACAATTCCACTTACTGTATACGGGGTTGAGCGAGATAAAACAAACTCTGTTAAGGTTATTGGTAGTTTATAATCTCCTGTTTTAAGGTAGTTCAATAAACCATCTGTGTAATCTTTAACCGTTCTTATTTTGTTGAAATCTCTTTTGTCCAATAAACTTAAATAAGAGTTATAAGCAACAAATATGTTTTTAAGAACTCTTTTGTATGGTTGTTGCCAGTTGAACCAGCCATTTGTAGGAGAAATATCGTAGAATTTTGTGGTTACCCTCTCAATACCCCCAGAGTCGCCGGCGATCTTAAGGTTTCTCTTTAGTTTGAAGAAAGCATCAGAAACAAAATTAAAAGAAAACACATTTGAGTTATCAGATGTTTGCTTAATTAATGAAGTATCTGCTTTTGGTATAATAACGTTTTGGAAGCGATCTACTTTTCCATAGAAAACTTTGTCGTAGAAAGTGTCTATTGGTTTTGGTAAATCAAAGAAGTAATCACCTTCTCTGTATTTTACTCTTTGATCATAATTAACAACCAAAGGAAGATTATTGCTACCAAGAGGATATGCAAAGCTTCCGCTTATTAGTAATTCTGGTCTAGTAGTAAATTCTGCAGGCATATCTTAAGTAGTCTTATTCCACAATTGCCGGCATGGCCATATGAAGCGCCTTGACCGTAGTCTCCCAGCCTTCCTTGCCGATAGTATTTGAAACATCAACAACCAGATGATAGCCGCCAAGTCCTAAAAGTCTTGAAACCGAAGCTGGTTCTGTGGGTCTTCCAAATACAAACCTATTCGGCTCAACATAAATCATATTTCCTGGCTTAAGTATATTATTACCATACAATGTTAGATTGACGTTGTAAAGTTCTCTTAACTGTCCAACACCGAAAGATTTGTCTGTTGCTGTTCTTGCTTCACGAAGGTGCGGCTGGTCAACTCTTTCAAATGATACTGACTTTATGATCCCCCGATCAAGGCCAACAATAAAGTTAGAAATATTATTTTTTATGTTAGTGTTGTATTTTCCATCAAGAAAGTTAACTCCACCGTTAACTCCTAATACTTTAACTGTTGCTACATTTTTTGTAGCGTTTTTGGTAGGGTTCTGAAAGAAAACTGCGTTGTTTGTGCTAGCACCAATATAATCTTCAATCGTAGAAATCCAAATATACATATATTGTGGATTCAAATCGCGTAGTCGGTATTCAAACTTTTCAAAGGATATCAGATCTCGTGGAGAGCTGATCCCGAGTTTATTGCTACTAATAAAGAGAGGAGATTTCTCAGTGTCTACAGCAGAAATATCAATATTTATTAATGCTGGTTGATTATTTGGTATACCAAGAATAGCATTATCTCCTAACGCTGGTTTAACCAAATTTATAAATATATCATTAAGAAAATTATTTAAGTAATAATTTTGTCTATCTTGTGCAACAATCTTCTCTGTAAAGAAGTCTAAAAATGCAGTTGCCTCAATGGGTATATTAGCAACATTTAGGACAGAATAAAATGTTTGTAAGTCTCCTGGCTTTAAAGTTTTTTGCTTGCACTTAAAGTTTGCAAAATCAAAATTTTGAATTTCTATTTTATTGCTTGTACTGCTTACAGAAGCAGCTTCTATTATTTTTAATAAATTTAAATATTGAAAATCAGTTAATACAAAGGCAACTTTTTTATCTCTTAAGTCTGCCGACATCTTTACTGTTTCTAACATTACTTCTAGAATATCGCCTAAATAGAAAAACTGAATTTTATTTAAGGCGTCGGCGGAAAGATCTTGAATGGTTCCGGCTTGAAGATCATCGCGGATGGTCACTGCAGAGCCAAACGGTGATGCATCATCCGTCAAATTATCATCCTGATTGATAACATTGTTTGTTGTGTTAGCCAGCGCGCTGCCCGGGCCAGTATAGCCGGTACCGAGAGATTTTCTCTTCACCTTAATGTTAACATTAATTTGACTTTGTATATCTTCTATAGCCTTTTGGAGTTGAACGTCTCTTTTGAACGGGGTTCCGAAGAGATTGTTGTGACGAATTGATAAATCACCTTGATTTTGTAATAGATCTATTAATTGACCGTAGCTGATATTTTCGTTCTCAATGCCGCGGGCCTGATGACCGGTCGAAACGTCTGTTGTCTTTACGGACAACACACTATTCAGTAATAAGGCATTTGGTATTTCAGCCTCATATAAGTTTTCCAATAAGCCCGAGATTATTCTTTTATAGTTCTCTTTTAGCAGTTTTGATACATCTTTTTCTGAGTCCTCAATATCTTCTGTATCAGGATCGTCGCCTGTTTTTAATTCTTCTAGATTATCAATTTTACTTTGCAGTTCTTGTGGGGGATGCAATAAATCATCACGTCTACCGGAGAAGGTTTGTCTTGCACGATAATTGGCTATTAATGTAGCCGAGCCATCTTCTTTAAAGTCAAACTTATGATCAGTTAAAGTTAGGTAAAGTGAGACTGTTTGCTTCTCAATATACTCTTTTTGATCAGGAGCAAACAAATCAAGCCCAGTATCAACTACTTCCCACCCAACTTCCGCCAAGATCTCAAAAAAGCTAGGATCGTATACTTCACTGCAAGGCAATGAATCAAGACCTTTAGATGTTGGAGGAGCAAACGTAATTAAATCTAAAAAGTGTGCTTGTTCTAAGGAGTTAAGTCTTCTCGACTCGTCAGTAGAGGGAAATTGGAGTGGCGCTGCGTTGAAAGCGGCCGCGAAGTGCAAATTTTCTATACGTTCAGCAAAAACACCAATATTGTTAAAGTATATCTTTAAGCTTGCTTCAATGTTTGAATCAACTTCTGCTGGGTTGACTCCCATCAACTTCCAATCAAATGATTCAATACCAGATGATCCAATATTGCCGCCCTTGTCGGTAAGGATTTGCAGTTCCTTTGTGGTTATTGCTTTTTCAAATATAATCTCTTTTCTAGCTTTTTCTGTAAAAGGAATAGCAACATTACCATTTCCGTCTAACTCATATTCAATTTTATACAATCTTATTTTTGGATATAGTGCGGCTTGTTGTGCAGATGTTAGCTCAAATGTAAAAAACTTCTCGACTGGCTCACCAAGGCTTGTTATTGGAGAGACTCCATCTTCAAAAGAGCCCTTTTCAATTGGTATAATATTCTTATAACCAGATTTCCATGAAGCGGTATTAGTTTGTTGTGGGCCCGGGCTTTGAGCCATTTGAGCCATTTGAGCCATGATCTCATCGAGGTAGTCCTCATGGTTTCCAACTGGAATCTCAGGTACCTTATCACCATCATCACTCGTGTAATATCTTTGATTATTTTTTGCTATTACATCGTGTAAATACAGCAACGTTTGTTGTGCATTTTTTCTAACCTGAACTCTTTTTTGTTTATTAGTTAACGATTGTGCTTTATCAATAACATCTTTAACAGCATTTTTGCTTTTATTGCTTGATGGTTTATTAGCCATTCTTTATTCCGTATAATAAGAAAGTATTAAGTTCAAAGGCTTTGGGATCTTTACAGTATCCCCGCGTTTATAGTGGGCATCTGTTGGTTTGTTATTATACCTTGCGATGATCCACCAGTATTGAGGATCATTATATACTCTTGAAGAGATTTTTTCAAGTCTATCTCCAACTTGCCAAGAATAATTTGTTTCACCTATTGATGCTATTTGATCTTCTGTTAATTGCTTATAAGTAGGAGACTGATATTGACGAATTGAGTTAAGTCCTCTATCCTCCAGTAAATCCTCATACATTGGTAGGTTATTTCTAAAAAATCTTGTGTTTGTGTATCTGCTTGTCATAATAAATACCGTTATTTAAGAATATCGATGTTCGTGCCGGCGCCGAAAGGAAAGTTTTTCTTTGAAAAGCTTATATTCCCACTATCGTCGGCTTTTCTTATAAATCCTGGCGGTTCATCTTTATGCAGTATCGTACCCCCTAGAGTGAAGCCATACCCTCCTGCTAAGGCGAGATACTTTAGATCTGCTCCGGATTCAACAACAAAATTGACTTCCGATCTGTCCGCAAAGCCGGTATTTACTGTAAAACTTTCTGGAACAAATATGACTGCTTCTGATTGGCCGATGATATCATTAATCTTAAGTTCTAAAATTGGTGGACTTTTAAGAGCATTAGTTGGTATACCGTTTTCAACAGTTCTTTCATATACAGGATACATCATTCTATATATATCAGATATAAATGCCCCAGCTAACTGAGTAACAACATCCGGTTCGTCGTCGGCTTTCGTGGTGCCCTTGTAGTGTTTCTTATATATTTCATGTGTTAAAGTTTGGCAAGTAACAGAAAAGGTTCGAACTGTATTCTGATATGTAAAAATCGGATCCATGCGAGCATACACAGAGGTAGATGAAAAATTAGGCTTCGCATCCTGTTGATATAGAGAAACCAAAACAGGCATACTTGTAGATTCCCCAAGTCCAAGGTGTGTTAAAGTAAGTTCTTTTATTAGATCTGCCATCTATATACCCTTCCTATACGACCCCGCCTGTTCGGCTAAGGCCAAGTGCTCTATTTAACTGTGGTTTCATGGTTTCAAACAATTTTTTATCACTTACAGACACAGCAACAGGTCTATCTAATATTGCTTCAACTCTTCGATCTGCTGCAGCGCTCTGTTGCTGTTGCGATCTTGTGAGTTCTCTAATCATTTGTCTCATCTCGGCAATTACGGCACTATCGTTGCCTCCACCGCCATTTAGCATTGCTTTTGTTTCAGCGTTGGAGTAAACTGTATCCTGTGGATTTAACTCAACAAGAGAGGGAGTTGAGACCAAATATGCACCACCGTTACCCTTCATAAGAAGCTCCGGTCCTGCTCCCGGTTCGGCTAGCACGCCCATGCCTCCGCGCGCTGAAACTCCTTCATTCTTGCCGCCTCCGAATTCGTCAACCCCAGACACAAACCCACCTACTCCGGCGGCGAGACTTCCGGCGCCGGCGGCTCCTAGCAGTGCTCCATATGTTCCTAATGACGCGCCTCCGGTGGGAATCGCGGCGATGATCGCGAAGACCCCGGCAATTATCAATCCTATCCCAGCGAACACTCTCAAAATGGGTGCCATCATTTCCAATACTTTTTTAAGAGCCATGAATGTGCCCACTAGCACTGTCACAGGAAGAAATGCTTTCGACAGAGCTGCACCAAGACCGCTCGCGACGAAACCAGTATACTTCATCGCAGCTGCAACTCCGTATAACAGAACTTGAAATTGCCCCAATCCTGCGACGATTTCGCTATCGGCACCGAGGAACCGAGCCAATTCACCAAATGGATTCAATAGAAATAGAAGTACTTCAGCAACCGCACCCAAAAGATGCACCACTGGTCCCAAAGCGATAGCAAATGATTGCATCACTTGAGTGAACTTTTCTGTAACTGACTGTGCTTTGGCGGCACGTTCTTGCATTTCTTTCATCGACATTTGAGTTTTTGCGAACTCTGAACTTGTTCCACCAAACAATCTGCCGGCAACGGCCATATCCGTGATACCAGCAGCAGCTGCGATCGCCTGTTGTTCAAATCGAGACAATTGATTGAATTGTTTACCGGATAGAGCAATACTTTCGCGCAACATCTTTACACGGTCTTCTTCGGTTGCGTAAAGCATGTTAATAGAGTTAAGGTATGGTCCACCCAAAATTGCATTCAACTTGCCTACAGCGGCTCCTGCGCCCTCAAATGTATCGAATTGTTTTACGATTCCCAACAACTCGCCCATTGCAATGCCTGTTTGCTTTGATTGCTCTGCAATGCCCTTGAAGACATTAACCATATCTCCACCATACTTCATTAATTCTTTGCTGGCGGCATTAAATTCAGTGGCGATGATCTGTGGTGGAATCTTTAACGAAGTAGAAATCCCCATTAGTTGAGTGCTTAACTTCTCAAGTTGACTTGCATTATAACCCAAGCCCTTTGAAAAGTTGTTAAAGATTTGTGCTGTTGTTTGTGCTCCCACGCCAAACTCTTGCAAGACAGTTGCTGCCTGTAACACACTAGCCTGTGATTTATCGGTCATTCCGGTAAATGAGGCCATCTCTGATGTTAAAGAGCCGGCTGCTTGAAATGCTTCGTCCATGGAAACACCCATACGAATATTTGCTCTTTGTACGTTTACAATTCTTTGTTCAATGCCGCCAAAACCGCGATCAATGATTCCAGTGTTTTTGCGGAAGTCTGCGGCGAGCTTGTCGAATTCCTTCATGAACATTAAGGTTGATTGGAATATCTTTGAAAGAACAGAAAAAGCCATATTTGGACCCGTGAGGGTGGCTTTCATGGTGTCGCCAATTTGTCCAACAGCATCATTGGAATTAATAAGAGATCCCAAGAAAGAATCGCTCATATCAGTAACACCGGTAAATGTCTTTAAAAAGCCGCGAGTTGAAGATTGAAGATTTTCGTTAGCATTATTGGTTTGAATAAGGGTGTTTTTTTTTCGTAATTGTCGCACCTCACTCTTTTTGTCTTCCTCGTTCTTCTCTTTTCTTTTCTTTAATTGATCATCAAGCTCATCACCAAGCGCCTTTTCGGTTTCGTATTTGGCCTTTAGGGCGGCGAGTTCCGTCTTTCTGTTGGCCGCATTTCTGTTGGCTCTTTTTTTATTCTTAATATTGGTGTTATTCTTAGCTTGTGCAATACTCAGTTCAAGTTTTTTAATTTGTTCAAGTCTTTCTTTTTCTTTTTCCCTCGCAGTATTTAAATCTTTTTCTATTTTAAGACGCTCCACTTCGAAATTTCGTTGCCTTTCTAAGTTTTCCTCAAGCTCCCGCGCGGCGATGCGTGCTTCCACTCTGGCTATCTTATTATTTTGCGCAATAACTTCACTAAAATCTACTGATTGATTTTCTTTATCTAAGCGGTCTCTGTAAAGTTGATTAATCTTCTCAAGATCCTCTTTTTGTCGAGCAAGTTGATCGGAATTTTTCTTCATTGCCTCTTCAAGAAGCTTCTGCAGTTTTACTTGTTCTACTGTTTCGTCGGCCATTTAATAATCTCCTAATTAAACGGCCACTTGATGCCTGTCTCTCTTTCAAAGTTCGAAACTGCTTTGTTTAGATCTGCCTTTGAAGAAAAAGAACGAGGATCATTCAACCCGTGCTTTAAGAAAGTTTCCATATACTTCTTTTCTTTGCCCAAAGCATCACCAAATGCAGCAACTTGATTTGGGGTGCCTTTTATAGCAAATTTGCTTTGAAAAGGACCAGTATCACCTTTAAACATTGATTTAAGCAACATCTCAATGGCGCCTCCAAACATAGACAACCAACTTTCGTTGATAATGCCTTGCTTATTGGCGTTTAAATTGATAATAGTTTGTTGGAGATCACCCGACATAAAAAACCCTCATTGTTATATAGTTTAATAAATAGTTTCTTATCTTGTCACTGGCGCACTAGGTGCATTTCCCGGTCCCAAGGTCGTTGGTGGACCTCCTTTACCTGATTTGCCCTTCGAAGCAGCTTTCATTTCATCTGCTTCATCATTCTTTTGCTTAAGCAATCTCTTAACAAACCACTCACGCAAACGAACTGGAAGATTGTAAGCTTCCATCAAACCCCAGCCCCCGTGATATTTTAGAAAGAAGAACTGTTCGTATACGTTTTCGTGATAATCAGGAGTTAGGCCAAAAAAAGTCGGTTGTAAAGGGAAACGTGATATCGTCTGTGTGATCACAGTTAACACAAACGAACTCCTTTCTCAACTCGATTGAAGGAGACACAGATTCATAAGCTTTTCTCAAGAATCTTGAATCTCGCATCGGCAGTGAATCAACATACTTTGCGATTATCTCTCTGTCTTCGTGACCCATGACTGAAACAATCATATAATTTAACATATCTGTTACATTGCGATCCGCGAGCTTCTTTTTTCTTCTGCGCTCTGCATTGTCCATCATTGCTCTTTCATCATGACCAGTCAATAAACGAAATTGAATGTCCACTGGGGAGTTGGGAACTTGAACCTTGAATGTTCCGTCTTGAAGCACCTCAACAGACAACTCATTTAACTCATCTGCCGTTCTTGGTCCCTTAACAAGAGCCTCGTTTAAGTCATAATCATAAGAATCTTGATGACCACAGTTACGACAAGCTATTGTTGTCTTATAATCATAGCCATATCCAGATGCTCTTGCCGCAATAAGAATTGCATTTCTATCACAAACCAACAGATCTCTTGAACGTGTCTGGCGATTAACCAATAAAGAATCAATCAATCGATCCAATACAATGCCTTTCTCAATCAAAGAACGAGAAGTCAATAGATCTTCTTCTTTTGCGGTCATAAACTTTATCTCAACAGAGTCTTGCCCGCTTAAAGGATGCCCTGGTGGATAAAATAAACCTTCTGAAGGCAATGGAACAAACTCGGTTGGAGTTATAAAGGATAAAGGATCTGGTTTCTGGTCCTCAAATAGTGTATCTGGAATTTCAGGTGCATCCGGGTGGGGAGCACCAAGCCGATCGGCGTTGTTTCTACGTGTCAAAGGACACCTCTCTTTCTTTACTAATTATATATGAAATAAGAATATTTTAAAGTTTTTTTGTTGCAGTGTGGCTAGTTCTTCTGCATTGTACGGTATTCGGCAGAAGCCGTGGACAGTTTGTCCACGGCGCGCTCTCTTTCAAGGCGCGCAGTCTCTTTTGCGATATGATCATATATCTTTTGGTTCTTTGCTTCTGATGCCTGATGACTTTTTTCTCTGCGGGCCGCGGCGTCTTTGGCGGCACGATCTAATAATCTATTGTCTCGCTGTTCATCTAGCGCGGAGTCTTCCCGGGAGGCCAGTATTTCCGAGATTCCTTTTGTCACAAGAGAGTTTTTATCTATATTACTATCGCCTTCAATAATCCGGATTGTTTCAATCCTTTCTATATTTTTTTCAATAAGCAAATTATTCTTTCTTCTCTTAAGATCTCCGAATGTTAAGTTGCGAAGTTCTGGGTTAGAGCTTCCTGTGTTAGGGGTATTATAAACAACTTGAAAGCGCTTTGATCCCGGGATTGGACCAGCAGAAGGATAGATGCCTTTTTGAAATGTGCTATCAGCAGTTGCGTAACTCCCTTCATCCGTAGCATATACAGTCCCTTTACCATAGCGGGACTCAGTATTTTGATAAGAATAGAAGTCTTTTTGAGAATTTTCCTCACCTGGGACGAGGACAACATTAACTTTGATTAGTTCTGCACCACCATATGAAAATTCCGAGAAGTCAACTGACTGAATTGATGGATTTTTTATCTTGTGAATGCCGGATACTGCATAATCATTTATACCATTGATTGAGT
>UEXN01001083.1_pt2 | contig 15398 bp, 25 predicted proteins | sample 1796711 | NCBI WGS metagenome assembly UEXN01 (sample SAMEA4772470, study PRJEB27181) | metagenome | reverse complement strand
ATTCAGCTGGTGTTCAGCGTATCCGGTGGCACGACTTGCGGCACTACTATGCGTCAGTTCTGCTAAAAACATTTAAAAACGATTGGTGGACAATCACGAATCTAATGGGCCACAAAAGCATTAAAACGACTACAGAAATTTATGGACATTGGCTTGATGATGAAGAGTACGACGCTGAAGTTTCTACCGCTATCTCTGGAGCGTTCTAATGGAGCCCCGGCTGATAGAAAAGTATCGTGTCGGGGGTAATATCAAAACCCTCGGGGCGCACGAAACTCGCTGGCAGTTTGGCAACCATGAGATTCGCGTACGAGTACGCAGGGGAAACTGGCAGTATTACATGAACGCAAACTCTAGAATTTCTGGCTGGAACGGTCGCAGTTTAAAGGATTTTCCAGAGTGGTTAGATGTTCGTTGTCCGACCATGACTGAAGAAGAATTGCCAAAAGTAGAAAAATGGTTGCGCCATGAGCTCGCTGAAGACCATGACACCAGAACTTACGAGGTCACTAACAAAAGATATTTGCCAAGACAAAAGGAGTTCGTCGGGCAACCTTCCCGATACATGACTTTTGAATGTGACAGAGGAAAACCCGAAGTGGTTCAGAGCTGGACAGATTAATGAGCGGGGGAGCAGTAGTTGGCCATTATATGTATAGGCCAAAAATCTTGCTCCCCCTACAGTGCGCTGTCGCTGATACAGAAACTACACGCACCAATCTTGTCCCTTGGTTTTATTTAATTCGCCAGACCTTTTTCTTTTGGCCTTGAATACTCCGGCTCTTAGCTGATTTTTTGCCATACAAATTTATAATGGCTTGATAAAGCCCGGGGGCTTGTCCGTCTGGCAAAACAGCATAATCACCTACATTCATTATTTTTGCTGTCCCTTTTGTGCAGCCATATTTGGCGTGGCCTGATTTCTTTTTGCCATTGTATTTTACCTCAATGGTATGCCTGACTCCTACGTATTCAGTTTGTCCAGACTCTAAATCAGGCTTGCTGCCAAAAACTGTGCCTTTTAATTTATTCAAACACATTACAAGATCCATTTATGTCTCCATCGTTCATTGTGTTTCGCCGGGTTTCCCTAGCGGCTTCGTGAAACCTAAAAGCAATATTGTCTAACTCTTCAGCTGTCATCGCTCGGACTACTAGCTGACCCAAAATCAGGACGCACAACTGTCCCGCCACTGGGTAAACTAGCAACTCCGAGCTTTTCAAGTTCCGCTCGGGCAACAAAAAAAACTTTGCCGCTCTTGATTGTTGGGATTTGCCCTGACCTAAGAATCCGTAAAGTTTTTTGATAAGATGCATCATCGTTTTTCCCAAACAAAAATTCGGCAGTCTCACGCGCTGACAGTAAATGCTTACCACTCAACATCATTGCTCTTCTCCTTTTGGGGTTCGGTTTTATTAGTGTACATTTGAAACTGCATCACTTTCGGGAAATCGCGGATGTCAAACCCGTCTTTGCGTTCGGAAACAGTAACGCTTATTTCAACCCCGGCCTCAGCTAGCTTTCTTCCAAGATCAGCGCAGATCTTTTCTTGCTCAGGTGTCATGCGTTCATACCGTCGATCTGCTTCGATCCATTCAGTTTTAAATTGAATAAATGCAGTAGCCCGAAATTCTTTTGGTTGATTTTCGGTATCCAGTGCTTGAACGCTTTGCTTCATTTTAAACTTAGATCTTGATAAATGTGGGCTTGCCATTTTTTATGCCTCATTGATGTTGTTGTAGATATCTTCGTAATAACTTTTCAGTTCTTCTATTAGTTCTGCACTATATGTTTTAAGATTTTTCCGCTCGGTAATTGTGTGTGTGCCCCATTTCGTGCACTCCCATCGCTTCGTAAACCCATCAAGCTTTAACTTTTGTTCGTCTACCCATTGCCGCCACATATCACCATCGCTTATAGGCGGCTCAGCACTAGGCGGCGGCGGCGGTGGCGGTGCTGTTGGGTAAACTGTTACTGAAGTATCTTGAAGGGCCTCAGCGGCGTTATTATCGCGGTTTTGTCGTGCTATTTCGGCCTTAAAATCTTCAGCTTCTTCATTGCTGTAAACGTCACCCGAAATTTCAATAAGTTTTAAGATAACGCGGTCTTTTGCTCGCTTCTCAGCCATAGCAAAGGGATATCCATTTTTGTTATTGTATGGGGCTGCCTCGCCGAATGACCATTCGACTTTCTCGCCTTCTTCAGTTGCTAGCCGGCCGGTCACAACCATAACCACGGTTTTGGTTGTTGCATTGCTTTCGATTATTTGCGGCTGATCAAAACATATATCTAGGTGATGTGCGACACGCTCTAAAGACTTGTGATTCACAACAGGGGTGCCGTGACAGTCCCACAACGCCTGATCACTTGTAATGCCAATATCTTTAAATAGGCTTATTAATTTTTCGGGTATTTTATTCATTAGTATCCCCCAAAAAACTACGACCGGCATCAGTGATTTGCCACACAACTTCTTGCCGGCCTCGCTGATTCTTTGCCCGGGCACCGCTATCAGCTGCTAAGCCCATATTTTGGAGCTCAGTAAGGCGAGGCTTGACGCTGTACAACCATGCGTCCATCTTGTCAGCAACCTGACTACCAGTTAGGCCAGACGGGGCTGCGGCGAGGCTTTGCAGGGCTTTGAGCCGTAGTCCCGTTACTTTTGGTGCTATAAACTCAGCAGCGAGCCGCTCAGTATCTTTTGCGTTTTTGTGTACATTCGGGCCCGGATTGCCGGGCCAGTCTAAAAGATCTGCTTGCATAACTATCTCCATAGGTTGGGGTCAGGAAAAATGAGCACAAGCAAGATGCAAAACATGCTCATGGCCATAAAAAATATTAGGGTTGCAAAAATTTCACGGAGCCAATCTTTCATTGTCATTAAAATCTCCACAGTTTTTTTGCTTCGGCGATGATCCCCGGTGGTTCTTCCCAATAAATTTCTGTGTAATCTGGGGCCACCAAACTCAAAAGCTGTTCTTTTGTGTCAGCTGAACGCAGCATATTTTCCATGCTTTTGTGCATTAAACAGATATGCTCAACTACCTCGGCCAAATAACCGTCAGTCAGTTCAATCGCATTTTCTGAGGTAAATATTTTATAGTCAGTGCTACTTGCATATATAATGAATGGCGGTTGGCCACCGTTCAAAGCCCAAAAGCCGGCTGCCTGATACACATTTTTTATATCAAACATGCCTGTCAGTGAACTTGGCATGGACGCTTTAGACCATCCAGATTTAGATTTTTTATTTTGGGGTGACCACTTGGTTTTAAGATCACCGCGACGATTGTAATCTGGTCTTGTGTTATGGGGTAAAGCTAAGCCGGGTAAATGTTCAATAAATTCAACTTCACCAATAATTCTATTGTCACGGGCCATTGCTTCACGAAGACCTAGCACTGAGTGTTCAATCACTCCGGGCAACTCGTCTATATATTTTTTATGTTTTTCTACGTCTTTGCCGCCGTCCCAGTCTCTCGGCTTGTATTTTTTAAATGCCTCAACTTGCTCTGCGATAGCGTCAGCTGGTTCTTTGTTTTTAAGTAGAATCGCATCTGCTCCAGCTTGAGCAAGAATCCCGCCGGTCATCGCCGCACTGCCAGACATATTATACTTTGAGTCTAACGCTTTAATAGTTTCCCACGCTTCTGGTAAGCGGGGGTCGTTTTTGCTTTTAACGATATCATACATGGCTTCGATTTTTGGTCGAAGATGTACTTTGTCGAATAAGGTTTTTGCTACTGGTTTAGATTTTGGGTTGGAGTGCCAATGGAAATTGTGGCGTGAGCCCCACTCAGGTGTATCTAACAACATAATATTATCTCCAGCTCTATAACTGGAGATAATCTAAGGCAATTCACACAGTATGTAAAGTCACTTAACTGTTTTGGTGAACCCCATGCGCTTTTTTATTATATCTGTCTTTTCCTCAGCCCACTCAACGCCGCGCAACTCCGGTCGAACAACTAAATTTATTATTGGACACGCCCACAAAAGGTCAACGTTGTCATGAGTGCCAAAATGCTTTGATTCAATTTTGTATTTCTTCCGACCAGATTGATACAATAACCCTCTAATCAGATCATGGTTTGCAGTGTAACAGTAAGCAAATTTTCCGAAACATTCTTTGTCTATTGTCATACGCGACATGCCGGCTGTATTGACTATTTCAATACAGCCATTAAAAAATTCGTTCATTATATCATCAACATCATCAGTGTTAAAATCCCAAAGCACTGCCATCGTGTCAGATGTGTAATGGTCATGCATGTAGCACACACGATCTTTATACTTTTTAGCACTGGGCTTATCAAACAGATGAGAAAGGCACAACTTTGGGTGCTCACCGTTAGCACCTGAGTACGGCAAAATAGATTGTTTAAATTCTTCTTCATCAGACCAGTCAGATTCATTCCAGCTTTGAATAACTGCAAGCAGAGGTATGGGTGGGTTAGCAAACAAAATTTCTTGTGGTTTGCATTTTAGAATTTGAGCATATTTTTCAGCATCATCAAGCGACAAGCCATTTGCGCCAGATATGTGCCGGCTGATTGAGCCCGGAGCCATGCCTCTTAGTTCAGCAACATGCTTTTTAAGCAGACCAGACCGCTCTATCATTCTCTCTAGATTATTTGGCATTGTAGGCAACCTCGACAATGTAACCATTATATCTTCCCTCGTATGTCGTTTTCGGTCAATCAACTTATTTATCTAACCTACTTGTCGTTCAGCGTCAAGTAGGTTAGATTGTACGGATGATTGATAAGGCGGGATGTGCACATGCAACTTAATGATTATCGTTTAATAAAGGGCTGGAGCTTCAGCGAACTGGCCAGATTAGTGGGGGCTAAACACGCTACAATCGTTCGTCGATGGTGTTTGCCGATTTCCGACAAAGGCAGATTAATTCCTAGAGCTGACAATATGGATAAAATCATTTTGCTGACCCAAGGCGAGGTCATGCCAAACGATTTTTACATACGTCGTGACTGAGGACGATTTACAAAGACAGGTTGCGGGGTGGCTAGATATTGCCCTGCCACCGGGCTGCGTTTTTCATCATTCGCCGAACGAAGGCACACGCCATGTCTCTTTTAAAATAAAATTAAAGCGAATGGGCACAAAGTATGGCTGGCCTGATCTTGAGATTTTTGTACCCAGTGATTTAAGCAAAACAGGAATCAGTGCATCAATTTTTATTGAGTTGAAAAGACCAAAAGGTGGCCGGCTCAACGAAAACCAGATTTTGATGCGTGACAAGCTTTTAGAGGCCGGCTGTCATTACGGTCTGGCAAGATCACTTGAGCAAGTAGAAGAGATATTAGAGCCGCTTGTAAAGCTTAGGGCTAAGGCATGAGTGATCTTTGCACATACAAGAACAGTTTTGGCAGCTGCAAGGGTGGCTGGGTGCGTGTTAGGGACTGCATGGAGCGGACAGAAACAGTGTCTGACCTTTGCCCGGTCTGTGAGGGTGTGGGCATTGTTCACAAGGGCGATGGGTCGATGCAGACAGCTATAAATGCTGGCCGCTGTCCGAAATGCAAATGCACAATACTAGACGGGGCCTGTAATGTTTGTGGTCTGATTATGGTGGCCGATCATGTCAGATGTTAAGCAACTTTGTGGCAAGTTAAATGATATGCGTGTCTGTCTAACGTGCCGCAAGCCATTCATTAGTCTTGGTATTTACAACCGTATTTGTGGGTCATGTAAAAAAACAGAAGAGTTTAGTGGCGCATCTTACCAGTCTGAGACAGGGCTGTTACCGAAATGAACCCATATATTCTGCCAGAGGGCAATATACAGATCAGCTTTAGTGGCGGCAGAACATCAGCTTATATGTTGCACAAGATACTTGAGGCTAATGGCGATCTGCCAGAGCGATGCCGGGTGATGTTTGCAAATACTGGTAGGGAAATGCCTGAGACACTTGATTTTGTGAATGAGTGCGGCAGTCGGTGGGGTGTGCCAATCATATGGTTAGAGTACAACAGGCGTGGAAACAAACCAACTTTTGATTGTGTTAGTCATAATTCTGCAAGCAGAAACGGCGAACCTTTTGCAGTGTTAATAAAAGAAACACGAAACGGTCGCGCATTGCCAAACCAACAATGGCGTTTTTGCACTGAAGAATTAAAAGCAAAAACCTTGAGTCGATATTTGACACGACAACTAAATTGGTCTGTTTGGACATCAGCCATAGGTATACGTGCAGATGAGGCTCACCGCACCAAAACAAAGCGCAGAGGGAGGCAGATACATTGGTATCCACTTGCTGATGCTGGTGTCACCAAGCGCGATATTTACCAGTTTTGGCAAAGCCAGTTGTTTGATCTGCGCTTAGAAAGCGTTAACGGCACAACGCCGCTTGGTAATTGCGATATGTGCTTTCTAAAAAGCGAAAAGATATTGGCAAACATAGCTAAGACAATGCCTGACAAAGCTGATTGGTGGATCAGGATGGAGCAAGAAACAGGGTCAACTTTTCGCAAAGATCGCAATTTAGCAGAATTTACTGACTTTGTTGGCCGACAAGCTGATTGGGTTTTTGATGATGAGAGCTTTTTTTGCCAAGCGGACGGTGGAGAATGTACAGGATGAACCATGCTGCACTCAAGGAAGCTGACAGGGAAATTACCCGGCTGATAGGCGAGGGGTTCGGACTGTTCTGGATTGCAGAGGCGTATGGCGTACCTATCAAGCGATTAGGCACTGATGCCCAGCTCGCCATAGATATTAATTACCAAGAACTCCCAAGTTATTTAAAAGGCCGCCCGGGCGTGCTGACACTTGGCTATCTGCGACATGCGCTAGCCGAACAAGTTTTGAGGATATGGATTGATGAACAATCAGCAAACGCAAAGCCGGTATTCAGACAAGCAAGAGGAACCTCGGCCGTGCTGGGTATGCAAGACAATGCACCATCGCAAGGCTCATACATGGATAATAACGGGCTCAGGGAAATTGCTCTGTAGTAACGATGTCTGTTGGCGAGCCGCTGTGGAATATGAGATGAATGGGGATAATTAACCCTGAGAGTTAATAAGGTTAACAAAATGTAATAAGAGGGCTTGACACATGAGTGAACGAAAAAATATAATCGCCAGATCGCCACATAACAAGATATTGGATAATCGCAGCACTTACTCAGCAAACAAACAAATAAATTCTTTAATAAAAAACTTAGCTAAGAAAACAAGTTATAGCTATAGCTTAGCTATAGACAGGAATCGCAAAAATCCGCTTGATGAGTTGCAACGGCGTGTTCTCAAGAAATTGCAGCCTAAGCTTTCAAGAGATAGATTCGTTCAATTGCAGAATGATTTAAGTTCTTTATGTGCTCTTGATAGGCATGATTGCTTGCAGGAGATGTGGAGCAAGCTCAATGCTCGCTAGGAAGCTTGATATAGCTGAATTAGACGAGCTGTTTAAGGAAGCAGCAGAGACTGAGCGTCGCTTGCCTCGTGCCATTATCAAGCAAAAACTTAATGCTTGGCCTGATTACAAGTCAGAGTGGTCAGGCTATGGTTATAATGCTTTTGAAGCACCACTGATTAAAGCTACACCAGACCAAGTTGATCGATATGATTATGCTTTGGTTTTGGTGCTAACAAAGCTTGATCAGGAAGATCGTCGTTTGATCTGGGCTGTAGCTGCCTCTTCTGTGTTTAGAGAACGAGGCCCGGCATGGTCTAAGCTAGCTCATATACTTGGGTTGAACGATCCGCGTATTGTTAAGCGTCGATACAAAGATGCTTTGGTTAGATTGTATTACATGCAATGAACTACTCGCGTTAAGTAGCTAAACAAATATAATTAATGATATTGCGCGATTGCGCTAAATCTTGTAGGTTTATTGGTATGATTACACAAGTTGTGGTCTATATCTCCTTTTGTTGGTTGTTGCATTACACGGATTTTGGCAAGAACCGGTGTAATATAGTAACTGGTTAACTAGCCCAGCTATTACTTGTCGTGCCCTCGTCAACAAGTAGCTGGGTTTTTTTTGAGACTGATATGGCAAAAACTAGAGTGACAAAAAAGCAGATGGAATTGATCTGCGAGGAGATAGCTAACGGGCGTTCTTTAACCAGAATTTGCAATGAAAGTACTGAATTGCCGTCTTGGCGTACTGTTTTGCGGTGGGTTCAAGAAGATGAAGATGCTTATAAGGCTTATAGGATTGCAAGGAATTTACAGTGCGAAGTCATGCGTGATCAGATCATTGACTTGGTTGAAGCATCGCTTCCCGATGATCCAAAGCTTGCCATGGCTGAGGTACAGCGTCGTAGGCTAGAAGCGGATCACAAGGATAAACATATCAGGCAAATGCAACCGCTCGGGATACGCGACAAGGCTGATGACAAGCAACAGAGTAGCGGGACGATTACGCTAAGCTGGAGTGGAGCTGATGTTAGTTAGACTGTGTTGTGTTGTCTGCCAGTGACAGTGCTCGCGCGCACGACCATAAGTTAACTTGATTTTGGTTAACAATGTCTGGTCTGTGACTGACTTGTGACTGGCAGGGCTATGATTGTTTGTGGCGGCAAAGTGGGTGCGGGTATTGCACCTGACCGGGGCTTGTTTTTCGGGAATATCGACCCCTACCACCCCCAAGAAACGGCCGCCGATCCTTATATGATATATAGACTTTTAGGAGATACTGTCTCACATGAACATTGAGATCCCCTATGCTCCAAGAAAGCTGCAAGCTGAATTGCATGGCCAGTTGGATCGGCATAGGTGGGGCGTTGTTTCGTGTCATCGTCGCTTTGGCAAGACTGTCATGGCGATCAATCACTTGTTGCGCGGTGCTATACTTTGCGAGAAGCCCAACCCGCGTTATGCTTATATTGCGCCTAGCTATAAACAGGCCAAGGCTGTCGCGTGGGATTACTTGAAGCAGTTCGCTGGGGCTGTACCTATGGCGCGGTTTCACGAGACTGAGCTGCGTTGTGATCTGCCTAATGGCGCGAGGATACAGCTGCTGGGTGCGGAAAATCCTGATTCTTTGCGGGGCATTTATTTAGATTTTTGTGTTCTTGATGAGATGGCTGATATGCCAGAGAGTTTGTTTCCTGAGATTATCCGGCCGGCTTTGAGTGACCGCAAGGGTGGTGCGTTGTTTATTGGAACGCCTCGGGGTCATAATGCTTTTTATGATCTTTACAGTGCTGCTGAGGGGCAGCCTGAGTGGTTTACAGCACTTTATAGGGCTAGTGAGACTGGCGTTGTTGATGCAGAAGAGCTAGAGGCTGCTAGGTCGATGATGTCGGCTGACCAGTATAATCAGGAGTATGAGTGTTCGTGGGTTGCGAATGTCGCCGGTGCTGTTTTTGGAAAAGAGCTTGCCGAGCTTGACGAGAAGGGGCGCATTACGAATGTTCCTTATGATCCTACTGTGAAGGTAGATACGTGGTGGGATCTGGGGATTGGTGATTCGACTGCAATATGGATGACCCAGTCGGTTGGCCGGGCTGTTCATGTCATAGATTTTTATGAAAACAGGGGTGAGGGCTTGCCTCACTATGCCCGGGTATTGCAGGAAAAAGATTATTTGTATGGAGCGCATAATGCACCACATGATATCGAAGTGCGAGAGCTTGGCTCAGGTAAATCGCGGCGGGAAGTCGCGTGGGATTTGGGCATTAATTTTCGCGTTGTGCCAAAGCTCCCGGTCGAAGACGGCATCCATGCCGGACAGATGCTTCTCGCTAAATGCTGGTTTGACAAAGTGCAATGTAAGGCCGGACTTGAGGCGTTAAGGCAGTATCATAGGGCTTATAATGAGCGTCTTAGGACGTTTAGGAATAGCCCGGTGCATGACTGGTCATCTCATGCAGCAGATGCATGGCGATATTGCGGTGTAGGTATTAAGGATACAGCAATGATGGATCGGCCACCGCAAGTTTTAGCAGATAGTAATTACAACCCATTTCAAGGAGTAGCTTAATGTCAGGATTATTTGGCGGGGGATCAGCACCCGCACCACCACCACCACCGGCACCGCCACCACCAAAAGCCGTACCGGCATCCGCTGTTGCTGCAAAAATGGATTCTAAAATTAAAGATCCGAACAAGGTTAGCCGCAAAAAAACGATATTAACGGGCCCTAAAGGCGTTATTTCGGATGAGGCAACAAACTATAAATCGTTGTTGGGCGGTGGCAAGTAACTTTGGCGAGGTGTGTGATTTGCTTAGATACAGCAAATTGCACCAAAGCTGGTCGTTAGGTAAAATTAGACGGTCTTTTGAGCCCCCGTTGAAGCTAGGCCAGTACAGATCATGGCGTAACTCTGATGGGCGGCTCACTGGCATCTGCGCCTATGCGCTCATATCTGATGAAATTCTAGAAAAGTTACCGGAAAACTACTCTATTGGCCGCTCTGAGTGGAAATCTGGTGGAAATCTGTGGCTAGCCGAGTTTGTCGCACCATTTGGCCATGTAGGTTTTATGGTTCGTGACACTGTTCGTTATTTTAAAAATGAACGTGGTTTTGAAATAGGGCGTTGGTATCGACCAGCGAAACAAAAAATTGGCTTTGTGGCTCAAAAAATTACTGAATGACGGTAGCCTAACGGAAAATCCGTTGTTTTGCTGCATGGCTGACGATAGCCCAGATGATGGTGGTGGCGGTAATGACCCCGCACCACCACCATATTACCCTGACAATCCAAATGTGCCAGACCCGGAGCCCGATCCTGAGCCTGACCCGCCAAATAATGAAGATGATTATACAGGCCGGCCAGACGATGCGCCTGATCCTGATGATTTGCCGCCAGCTGGGCCGCCAGATGATGGGTCAATCACGCCTGATGAGCCCCCAGTTAGCAACCCGGATACGCCAGATGACTTTTACCCACCAACATATCCCGATGACCCGATTGATGAAATTGGTGACCCGAGTGATGATTTCTTTGAAGACATACAAGATGAAATTGATAGCTTGCCGCCGATTGATGACGATACGACGGATGATGATTATACAGGCCGGCCGGATGACGCACCAATGCCACCACCGCCGCCCGTTGATGATGACGAGGTAGACGACGATTTTGACTTTGTGACCCCGCCAGTAGACATCACGCCAAAAGAACCAAAGCCAATGCCGCCGGACATTGTGTATTATCCTGATGGAACGTGGCTTAACACGATAACAGGTGAAACTGGGGTTTGGGATACTGGCGACAATAACGATGACGAACAGCCCGGCACACCTGATGACCCAATAGCAAACCCTGAGCCGCCTACAATATCGCCGCCTACAATACCGCCGCCAACAGTTCTGCCAAAATTACCAAAACCAAAACCACCAGCTGTAATTGATCCACCGGATGAAGATGATGATCCACCCGGCTCTGTTATTACTCCATCTCCAGAGCCAGATCTGGAAACCGACGGTGATGTCAGGGATGCAGAACGAGCCTTTGGACAAAGGCGTAAGCGTCGTCCGGGTCGAATGAGGCCGCAACGCACCATTCTGGGAAGTGCAACAGACTACACAGGCGGCAACATTAGCAAAAAATCTTTGTTAGGACAAAATAATGGCAATAGCTGACGATCTAGCCATCACACTGCTAAAGCGGTTTGGCTCACTTGAAAACGAGCGGCATACATGGGAAAGCCACTGGCAAGAGATTGCTGACTATGTGGTGCCTAGAAAAGCAGACGTAACCAAAAAAAGATCTGGTGGTGACAAACGTACAGAATTAATTTTTGATGGCACTGCCATTCATTCCGCTGAGCTGCTGTCTGCTAGCTTGCATGGTATGCTGACTAACATGGCGACCAAATGGTTTAGCTTGCGCTTCTTGGATGATAATCTGGACAGCAATGATGAGGCAAAAGAATGGCTGATGTCGGTTGAAGCCATTATGTATGCCACGTTTGCCCGGTCAAACTTTGCTGAACAGATACATGAGCTCTATCACGACCTTATAACTTTTGGAACTGGTGTTATCTTTGTTGAAGGTGATGACGAATTTAATATTCGCTTTTCAACCAGACACATTGCGGAATGTTACCTATCAGAAGATCAAAACGGGCGCGTTGATACAGTATATCGTAAATTCAAAATGCCGGCCCGTGCTGTTATAAACCGCTTTGGCGAAGATAAGGTTAGCCAAAAAGCTCTTAAAAGAGCGCAAGAAAACCCATATGAAATGATTACTTTGCTGCATTGCGTGTTTGCGCGTGATGAACGCGATGTGACTATGGTAGACGCAGAAAACAAACCATTTGCATCAGTTTATATTGATCCAGAAGAAAAAACAGTCCTGAGCGAATCAGGCTTTGATGAATTTCCTTATATGGCACCGCGCTTTTTAAAGGCGTCGTTTGAGATTGGCTATGGCCGCAGCCCTGCTATGACAGCACTGCCGGACATAAAAATGCTCAATAAAATGTGCGAGGTAACCATCCGGGCAGCGCAAAAACAGGTAGACCCTCCCTTGCTTGTTCCCGACGACGGCTTTATTTTGCCGATCCGCACTGTCCCGGGTGGACTTAACTTTTACCGAAGCGGAAGTCGTGACCGAATTGAGCCCCTAAATATAGGTGCAAACAACCCTCTTGGGTTAAATATGGAAGAGCAACGCCGCAAAGCAATCCAGTCATCGTTCTTTGTAGATCAGCTGATACTTGGCCAAGGGCCGCAGATGACAGCCACCGAGGTGGTACAAAGGACAGAAGAGAAAATGAGGCTTCTAGGCCCGGTTCTGGGGCGTTTACAGGCCGAGTTATTACAGCCATTAATTGATCGTTGTTATTCAATTCTAGAACGCCAAGAGATTTTCCCGCCGGCGCCAGAGTTTATGCGGGATAACACTATTGAAATCGAATATGTAAGCCCATTGGCTAAGGCCCAACGACAAGGCGATGTGCAGTCAGCCCTGCGTTTGCTGGAGCTTATGGGGCCACTTGTGCAGTTTGATCAGTCAATTCTGGATAACATCGACCCAGACGGACTAACCAAACACCTAATTAAGGTTCTGTCTGTACCAGCAACAGCAGTGCGCGGATCTGATCAGATATTCCAAATAAGACAACAACGTCAGCAACAAATGGAACAACAGCGGCAGATGGAGCAACAAGCTCAAGCAGCTGAGGCCGCTGGCGCAGCTGCACCGATGGTCAAGGCAGTGCAGCAATGACACCAGATGATCTAAGGCAACTCTACAAAACAGTATTTTCATCGTCTGACGGGCAGCAAATACTTGAGGACTTAGGCCATAGATTTTGCGAACACGCGACCACGTTTTCGCCCGAGCCAACTGAGACAGCCTACCGTGAAGGGCAGCGAACGGTAGTGCTTTTTATAAAATCGATGCTGCGTGACATGAAACAACTAGAGGATATGATGAACGATGAATGAAGAACAGGTAACTGAGGTCTCTGCTGACGCAGAGGTAACCCAGTCTGTCGCCGATGATTGGCGTTCAAGCATCCCGGAAGAAATCCGGGGTCACAAATCACTAGACACAATTAAAGATGTAGGTTCACTGGCCAAAGGCTATGTCAACGCACAGTCTATGATCGGGGCAGACAAAATTGCATTGCCCGGAAAACATGCGACCGATGATGATTGGAATAACGTATATACAAAGTTAGGTAGACCAGAAGAGCCGTCAGGCTATGAGCTGTCAAACAATTTGCCAGAAGGCCAAGAGCCAAATGAAAAAATGTTGGAGTGGTTTAAAGGCACGGCGCACAAAGCTGGTCTATCACCGCGCCAAGCTCAGATTGTCTTGCAAGATTATAACGAGATGAACCAAAGCCAAAGCACAGTTGATACTGGGCAAGCCGAACAAATGGTTATGGATACTGAAACCGAGCTAAAAAAAGAGTACGGGCAAGCATTTGAAGACCGTATGAGCACTGGCAATGCCGTCGCCAAACAATTTGGAGCCGAAGGCATCGATGAGATTCAGCTTGCTGATGGTCGAACATTGGGTGACCACCCTGACATTATTAAAATGATGGTCAACATTGGCCAGTTTATGAAAGAAAAAATGGGTGAAGATACGCTTGAGGGCGTAAAATCAAACGGTGCAATGGCACCATCTGAAGCAGCTGCCAAGCTTGCTGAAATCAGAGCCCCCGGCGGCCCATTGTGGGATGCCCGGCACCCAGAACATGATTGGTATGTCCAAGAAAGTCTACGGCTAACGGAGATGACAATTGGATAATCAAGAATTACGGCTAGAGGTTCTTCGTCTAACGATGGAAACCGGATCAGCTGCGGTTATTTCCGATCCGCTGAGTCATGCCGAAAAAAATTTGCAGTGGGTTTTAAAGCCTCTTGATAAGCCATTGGCCCAAGAGAGCAAAAGCCAAAGCAAACAATCGGGAAAAGCTTACTAGCCCCCGCGTCGCAACACGTTACTTGCAAAACCTTTCGTCCGGCGGTCTGTCGGGTAGCGATATTTTTAAACGCAAAGTGAAAGGAATGTGCAATGAGCACTCAAATCACAACCGCGTTTGTCCAGCAGTTTAGCAACAACGTATCCATGCTGTCTCAGCAAATGGGTTCTTTGCTGCGTGGTTCTGTTGATGAAGAAAGTGTAACAGGCGAAAAAGCTTTCTTTGATCAAATTGGATCTTCTGCTGCGGTAAAACGCACTTCTCGTCATGGGGACACACCCATGGTCGAAACCCCCCATTCACGAAGAATGGTTACAATGGACAGCTATGAATGGGCTGACCTTATTGACGATAGCGACAAGGTAAGACTTCTTGCTGACCCTACAAGCTCATATGCCAAAGCAGCTGCTGCTGCGATGGGCCGGGCTATGGACGACACAATCATTGCTGCTGCCACTGGTAGTGCTTTGACTGGAAAGGCCGGGGCTACAAGTACAGCTATGGACTCAAGCCACATTATTGCTCATGGTTCAGCTGATCTTACAATAGCGAAACTGATTACAGCCAAGAAAACTCTTGATCTGGCATCAGTAGATCCATCAATCCCACGGTATATTGCCGTTGGCCCGGATCAAGTTGAGGCGTTGTTGAACACAACATCTGTAACTAGCTCTGATTTCAATACGGTAAACACTTTGCCTATCTGAGTGGAAACACTCAGATGAAAACCAGTCAAATTCGGGGAAGGCTGTAAAATGCTAATCCCGAGCCAAGCCCAAATTTGGGAAGGTGTAGAGACTTGACGGCTGGGGCCGTAACGCCAAGGGCGACGGTCAAGAGAAAGTCCAGACCACGAACAGCATAAGCTGGCGGCGAAAGCCGAAGTGGTACGAAAGGCGCTAGTACAGGGTGACATTGATACTTTCTTAGGTTTCAAGTTCATCACAACAACTCGGCTGGCTGTTGCTTCTAACATCCGCACATGCTTTGCGTGGGCTGGTGATGGGATCAAAATGGCTGTTGGTAAGGACG
>UEXN01001930.1_pt1 | contig 15423 bp, 30 predicted proteins | sample 1796711 | NCBI WGS metagenome assembly UEXN01 (sample SAMEA4772470, study PRJEB27181) | metagenome | reverse complement strand
ACGGTTCTTGGAAGCGACCCAACAAGCGTAGCAAAGAACATGGATATTGCTAGGAGAACAGCGTGAAACTATCAGACAACTTTTCATTAACAGAATTTACTAAATCACAGACAGCCGAAAGAAAAGGCATAGTTAACAAACCAAATGAAATACATGTTATAGCTATGGAATCTTTATGTCATAATGTCCTAGAGAGAGTTAGGTCAGCATTTGCTAAACCAATCAACATTAACTCGGGCTACAGAAGTGTTGCTTTGTGTGAAGCTATTGGATCAAAATCCACCTCACAACATTGTGATGGAGAAGCAGCAGACATAGAAATATATGGCGTAAGTAATTACGACCTAGCAAAATATATAGAAAACAATTTAAACTTTGATCAATTAATACTAGAATGTTGGGACGGTATTGACCCTAACTCTGGATGGGTACATGTTTCTTATGTCAACGATGTTGCTAATAGAAAAGATGTGCTAACATATACAAGAGCAAACGGATATACGAAAGGTATTATATAATGGAAGATGGACCTTTTAAGCAGTATTTAGAACAAAGCACCGAAGGTATTATTAGACAAGAACTAATAACATATAGAATAGAAGATGGTGTTTTAAAAAGACAAATAGTTACAAGAGATTTTATTGAATCTGGTGACTACCATGATACTTCATACTCACTACCTTTGGTGACTATGCATTAATGTCCACTTTAATTTGTAACTTACCTTCCGTAGACGTATGGGTTAGACGAGAATATTTAAGGGATCATCAAGATGGACATGGGGAATTCGTAAAAGGTGTCTGGGTTACTGCTAAATCTATTCCTGGCAGAAGTTTTTATTTTGAAACTTACCTTCCTGATTATGGTGCTTTGTATGACAAACTACCTATTTCAGCATTCCTATCGAAGCCCGATACCCCGACCACAGATATGGATCTTTACAATCTTCAGTTTTGGAATTGCATGGATTATGGCGTGGTATCTATTTGTAAACAATTTATAGGATCAATGGACTTTGAAATACTAACAAGGGATCACGGTACAATGACGGGTACATATATTTGTACTCTTGATAATTATCATTCAGATCCAGATGTAATTGATTACTCTACCAGCGAAATACCAGCAGAACATAAATCATTTAATCTTTTAGAATTAAAGAATGGGCAGTTCTGTTTGTATCCAAACAATAGAATGAGAGTCTATGATAATTCTTTGACACCTCAAGAGCCATTGCAGCCAGACTTCAAAGTAAGTACAATAGAGTACCAGGTTGAAAATGGTCAAAAATTTAGACTTGGTGATACTGATGAATACTTTTGGAAAACCAAAGATGAATGATAGAGTTTGCTTTAGTCTATATGATAGGCACGATAATAATTAATCAAGACCAAACATTCCCCAATGTTAATGATTGTCTGTATTTTGCCAGACGATTAAACGAACAACCAGAGATTCCATACCCAGATGCCAAGTTCAGAAAGATCACAGCCTATTGTAAGCCCGTGCCAAAACGTCTGCAAAATAGAAGATAATATTTGTATTGGGTGTTTTAGAACTTTAGATGAGATATCTGTGTGGTCTAAGCTTTCAGACCATAAACGAGCAGAAATTATGAAATCAGTCAAAAAACGAGGCTCTCAGATGCCTCAGAATCGTTGAAACATAAGGCTTTGGTAGGATTACTACCTAAAACAACCTTTTCTTTTGTATCTTTATTATACATAGGCTAACATCAATTGATGCTATTTTGGCATTTATGTAATTCATTTTTCCTATGTTTTTTATTTTGCGGAACGAATGTATAACTAATAATAGAAAAGGAGTACTAAATGTTATCAAATTGGTTTTATAAATTTAAAATAGGAAGAACAATAACTGCATTAAATAGTTTGGATGATGCTACATTAAAAGATATAGGTATACATAGATCAAATATCAAGTCTCATGCCTACGAAGTTTTTAAAAATGAGAAACCAGAGCAAGATCCTATGTCAGAACTACACGATCTTTATGTCAAGTCTACTTATTAATCTACTTCGCCCCAATTGTCGCACAACACAGAGTCAACTTCAAAAGGCACTTTAAGATTTGGTATACAGTTTGACATGATATCAACAATCTTATCTGCCTCTTTTTGATCCTTTATGTTAAAGCATAATTCGTCATGAACTGTTAAAGTTGGAGTCAATCCCTCTTTATAACATTCTATCATAGCTTTTTTTGTTTGGTCGGCACTCGAACCTTGGATTAGTTTATTCAAAGCTTTGTATGTAAATGCTCTTCTTATTCTATTTCTGCCGCCATATTCTTTTTGTGCTTCAGCAAGAGGCATAGCTTTGTTGTATCCATATGACACCGGCTCCCACATATCAAACCTACATTTACGACCTAACCATGTTCTAATAACACCATGCTCCTTTGCATGACTTGATGTTCTTTCTGCTATACCCTTAACAAAAGGAACTTTTTCATGATATGTATCTAGAAGTTTTGTAGCTTCTTCTTCGTCAACACCCATAACATCGGCTAGTTTTTTCTTACCCATACCATACATAATTCCAAGATTAACTGTCTTGGCATTCTTACGAGATATGCCTGCCATATCGGCTACCATCTGATGAAAGTCAGCATTTCCTTTATTATACATTTCTATCACTTGATCTATCTGAGGATGTTTATTTTGACCTGTCAAGCTACCACAATAATGGGCTAACCATCTTGGTTCTTGTGATGCATAATCAAAGGAACCCCATTTGTGGCCCTCCTCCGGGATAAACAAACCACGAATTAATTTTTTGATCTCAGGATCTCGTGCAGGAATCTGTTGCAAATTGGGGTTACTTGAGCTAAAACGACCTGTAACTGTACCTCCGTCATCGGATCTTAAAGGATTAAAATCACAATGAATTCTACCCTCATGAGAATGATTAAGAATAGTTTCAATAAATGTCGTGTTCGCTTTGTTAAGTTCTCTTATTTTAAGAATCTTTGCCGCAATGGGGTGGGGGTGATTAGAGAGAAACTGTTTTGTAAACATGGGTGCCCCAGACTTTTCTGTGCGAAGATAGTGGATCCCAAGGGAGTCAAACACTTTTGCTATAGATGTGGCGACCCAAGGTTCTATAGAGAGACCAGTTTCTTTGACCACCTCTTGTAGTAATTCTTTTTCTCTTTTAGCTAACATCTTCTTAACACCCTCTGCCTTGTCTACATCAACACGAACACCTTTTGTTTTCATGTCTAACAAAACCGGTAACAAAGAAGATTCCAAATTAAATATGGCATTACACTCTTCTTTATCTAACAGAGGTCTTAAATGATCCCAAAGCTTTAATGTCACACTAGCATCTTGTTCAGCATACGCACCAACAAAACGACTAGGTAATTGCCACATTCCAGATTTTGGATCTACACCAAAATATTCTGCTGCTTTATTCATTATTTTTTCGTTTTTCCACTCGCCAAGATACTCTCCTGCAAGCGAATTTAAATTATAGTATCTTCTGTTTTCATTTAACAAAGGTGCTGCGATCATTGTGTCTATAATCTTGCCTTGAACTTCTATGCCCTCGGCTCTAAGCCAACCTAAATCATACATAGAATTGTGAAATACTTTTTCTATGTGTGGTGTTTCCATTTGTTTTTTTAACCAGGTAAAAACTTTTTTGGGTGGTATGTTACCACCACCCTCATGTCTTATTGGATAGTAAGCTATAAAATCTCCTGCAGCGACAGCCACACCAATTACATAACCATCTTTTCTACACCACCCTGGTCCGAGTTTCATCAAATTAGGATCTCGTGTTTCTAAGTCAACGGCTATTCTATCGCACTTGGTTAGATCAGGGAAAGATGAAGGAGGTGACCAATCACTTTCTAATCCGATTGCTGCTACTTCCTTTATATCTTCATTAGTTAAGTCTGGCATTTCTTCTGGTCCTTTCGCTTTAAACCAATCGCCCCCCATGTCGGCTAAATTAAATTGATGTTTCTTTTTCATGATTAACAATCTCTCCACCTAGTGCTGCATACCCAATAATATCTGTCCACGAATCATCGTGTTCCATTGTTTCAGCTAACCTAGCTAATTTAACTCCTATCATACAAGCAACTACCTCTTCAGCGGTTACCTCTCTTGCTAACACAACCGACCATATCTTGGCTATTCGTTCATGATTGAACTTAGCTGGCCCATATTCCTTGGCTCTCGGTCCGTTTATTAGTTTCTCTGCCTCGTCTAAAAAATATTTTCTGTCTTTTTTCATAATCTAAATCCATTATCTTTACTTGATTCTACAATGTGTAATTCTTGTTTTGCTCTTGTTGCCCCTACATAAAAAGTCCTAATCTCGGAATCTTGATCAGGACTTTCTGCACATGCTCTTGACGACTCTAGCATAAGTAGGACGTTGTCTGCCTCACCACCTTTTGCCTTATGGATCGTTGATACTTTGATTCTTGGTGAACCGTTCCAAATCTTCTCCCCACTCTTCCTCACTGAGTTGATGTAAGTCAACTCCTTGTCCGATACTTTTACCACTTGGTTCCAATGTGTATCCGCTGACACATTTAGACAATCTCCCATGTGTTCTATTGAATATAGTTTTTCGGGGTCTAGGGAAGTTAACGCTTTTCTTCCATGTTTGGTAAACACATGAGGCTGTGTTATCTTCGAAAAACTCTTCCATTCGCTTATAGACAATTGTTGATTTTTGCATATCTTATTCCACACCTCTATTCCGTTAAGTACATTTGGGGAAATAGACCAACCAGAACCTTCTTTCCAAAAGAGGTATCCACTTTCTTTAAGTTTGTTAGCAACTTTATTAGCAATGTAATTCGTTCTTGCAAGGATCAACCACTCTCCGGTTCTTAGGTCTACATCCATCATATCATAATGCCACACAACGGAACCTTTTTTTGTGGTGGGTTGCCAAACTTTAGGTTGTCTGTTAGAGAGCCTTTCCACTAAATTTTCTACTATGCCATGCACATGTAAAGGTATTCTGTATGATTGATCTAATATAATTTTATTAGAACTAGCATTTAAAAAGTCTTTAACATCCACTCCCATCCAAGAATATATACATTGATCGTCATCTCCTGCATAAAAAGTTTTCTTTGCCCTTGGAACTAAAACTTTTTTAACCATGTCCCATTGCATAGGAACTAGGTCTTGTGCCTCATCCACTATTAATAAATCTAAACTCGGACCCTCGCCTTGATCTATAAAATCTTGGATCATGTCAACAAAGTCTCGTTTCTTCATGGCTTTCTTATAATCATGTAATACTTTTTCAACTAATTTTGCTTGTTGAAAATTCATCCTACGGTCATTTGTATCACTGAACTGTTGATCTAAGCTTACCCCTCGAACACGAGCCATGTTAATTAATCCAAGATAAGAATCTCCTCCTTTACCTGCCGTGAACAATGTACCATCTGACATACTAATAGATGAATTAGCAGAAAATTCTAAACCTAAAAGTTCTCCTAATTTTGTATAATCATTGCCAAACAAAACATCCTTTCGACTAATCCCTAACCATTGAAAAGCCAATGAATGTAATGTTCTAAACCAAACAAGTCTGTCATCACTAATACCTAGTTTTTCTATTGTTCTAGTCTTTGCCTCTTCCGCAGCCTTTCGACTAAAAGAAACAAAACCTATATTTTCGGGTGGTGTTCCATTCTTTATTTCTTCTTGAACAATAGATATAAGCTTAGTTGTTTTTCCCGTCCCTGGTGGTCCAAATATTGTCGTTTCCATTACATCTCCAATCTTCCGTGACATGCTTTACACACACATACACATTTCTCAATTTCTTTATCTATTAAATCTATACTTCTATTTTCACTTACTATTTCTGCTACAGCTTTGTATTTCATTTCTGGAATAACATGATGCCATTGTAAGTTTGAGGATTTCTCATTGTAGCCACACATCTCACATCCTCTTTCTAGTTTTATTTGATTGACGTAATCTCTTGCTCTTTCTCTTGCTCTTGCCCATCTATTTGTCATCAAAGCACAATCCTTTTGCGTATATTCTGACTGCCTTTGGATAAAGTTTCCAAGCTTCATCAACCACATAATCTTCTATAAGTTTTTTGTCAGCCATACACTCTTGTCTACTTTTAAACTCAACACCAGGGTTCCAGAAATTACAGATAGATTTACCACCATCAATTCTAGGTGCTTCAACTAATACAATACAAAAAGCTACTAATACTTCCATTAGAACGGCACCTCCTCTTCTTCTTGAACCTCGATACTCGGAACTTGAACCTCTGATTCAAACTCAGGAATCCACCACACTCTTATGCTTTTCCACTCTCCTTTTGTATTCTTAAAGTTCTTAGCACCATTAGCTGTTTGATTCTCATTTAATTCTTTAAGTCTTTCTTGTATCTGACCACGACTGTAGCTATCAAACTTTTTGGCTCTTAAAAACTGCATGAGTGAATCTAACTTAAAATAAGTTTTACTCTCTTCCGTCCAAGGTTTACCAAGAGACAACTCTTCTGCTGATTGTGCTTGAACTCTTCCGGTACAATAGTTCTCAAGTAGTTCAAGAAACTGACCTTTATATGTCAACTCTTCGGGAACTTCTATTTCATTTACATTCTCTAACAAAGAATTAATCAAAGTTTGCCAATCATTATTCTTCATAACCGGAGGCATATAATTTAATTGCTCCATGCATTGTCTTTGAAACTTCAAAGGAACTTGTAGATCCTCTGTGGATAACTCCAATCTTCTTGTTTCTACGTCAGCAAACCAAACTCTAGGTTCTGATAGAACAACCGATAGACCACTTATCTCCATCGTTTGAACTTGATTACCTATGCCATATTTCTTTGTCTTACATAAAGACTTATTGCAAAAAGAACACAAGGGTTGTTGATCACAAGTGTAAAAGTATTCTTTCTTTTCCATCTGTCCTTGTATCGTAACAATATCAGACGCAGGTAAAGGTGGAGTACAATAAGTAATATTAAAATTTTCAAGTAATGATTTCCAATTATCAGGATCCATTCTTTTAAACATTACCGCTGCGTTAAACATTGAGGTGTTCCTGCCACCCTCTGGAATCCCCTGCTTTGCCATAGTTGATATGCAAGGAGGACTTTCTTTGAATTGATCTGAAGAACCACCAAAGTCTAACGATAAAAAATCTTTTGGTAGAACAGTTCTGCTTTCCTGCAACTCTATGAATTCTTCCAAGGTTGCCTCTTCCCCATTTTTCTTTATGGCATATCGCATAGTTTGTTCTGAATCGAAGTATGGAAGATTAATAAAGTTACCTACATCTCCTCTTTCAACTAGAACCTGCTCTTGTTTTGGAAATATTTCGCAGTTACCAAATCCAAGAATAGAAGATATCTCAGAGGCTTTGTCTCTAAATTCTCCTGCACCAATCCATTCTTTAAAGAAAAAGAATATGTGTGCCCCACCTGATTTACTTCTGCATACAACGGCAGGTATCTTAAATTTTCTAATTTTTTTATCTAATGCAACAAGATCCAAAGGATATTGATCAATATCCAAAGCACCAAACTTGCATTTGTTTTCTTCTGAAATAGGAATAGATCCAACACCTTTGAATCCATTAATGTGTCCCTCTATCAAAGATAGAGTTAAGGGTTGTCTTACGATGAAAGAGTGAGCCTTTTGCTTACCGGCTCTTCTTTCTTCTGATATTTTTGTCTGTCCATGTGCCGCACTAAACCCTTCAAATGCTGCCATGAACTTTTCGTTTATATTCATGATTTTCCCCTAGTGAATTGGGGCGACAAAGGGAGGATGTTCATCGCCCCAAACAGTTAAAACGGTAGTTCTTCTTTCTCTGAACTTACGTTTATAACTTCATCAGCCGTGCCTGCCTGAGTTTTTACCTCTCCAGATCTAAATGACTGATAGAAAGCTTTTGCAGATAAGAAAGCCTCTTGGGGGAGCAAGGTTGGATCTACTTTCTCAACTGCAAAATTGTACCAGGATCCTCTGTCATTGCTCTCTTGTGTAGAAGTTAACTTCCACGCAGTTCCCCACATAGGAGGATTGAACAAGCCATTGGGACCTGAATACTGTACCATCTTCATCATGGTATTCCATTTCTTAGACACCTTTAACTGTGTCTTTTTCATGTCACAAATTGCCGTCTGTGTAGCACCGGTTTTGATGTCTACAAGCATGACAAGATGTTGTGCCGAACGAATCAACTCGTTACCTGATGGTAGTAATTCAGTAGCACCATCTCTTTGAGTTTGAGTGATTGCAGGGTCATTACTTTTTAACTCGCCCATAAATCCTCCGCCCTCGGTTCTTAGTTGGAACTCAAGATACTTCAGAGTGTATCCACATGGTATAACATAGACACCCTCTTCACTATCCCAACATTCTCCGGTCACAGTGTTGAATAAATCTCCACCACTAGCACCTTTAATATAAACAGATTCCTGCTTATTAAGTTGAGGTGATGTAGTTTGAATTAAACGTAAGAATGGAATCTGCATATCGTCTGCACCAATTGAATCCATTCCCTCTCCTGCAAACTCAGATAATTCGCTCATGAGATTAGCAGGTAAGTTTTCTTTTTTCTCTTGTACTTGTGTATTAGCCATTTTTTAACTCCTTGTTATCTTAGCTTCATTACCGACAAAAACACCGAAAGTTTCGAAGTCTAATTCTCCACCACTTTCGATTCTTCCTTTAACCCAGGACTTCAAAGTCATAGGATGTATGTGTGTTTTCTGAATAGGATCAAATCCATTCTTTCGTAGGTCGTCTACAACTGCACCCACCACATTATCTTCTCCTTGAGAAAACGACACAGTAACATCATTCTTAATGATGTCAGCCTCACCCACAGATCTTAGAAAATTGAAAGCTTGCTCTCTCTTATCTTCAGATATGCGAGCATGAACGAAAGGTTTTATAGTAACCTTGTGACCATCCACAGTAAGACTATCCATGCCCATTTCCTCCATAAGCATAGGTATGTCTTCTTCATTCACTTTTCTTTTTTTGAATTTCAAATCCTTGAGGTGCTGTTCAGCATCCTCGATTTCTTTTTGGATTTGAATAGATTGTCGGATAAGATTAGATAACCTTGAGGCTCCCTCCTTATCTACATTGTCGAATTTATTGGCATCGACCTTTTCCTTTTCAAATAGAGCATACATATCGCTCATAATAACCTCTTTCTGTTATAAAGTTTTTCCCCTTCGGGATTGAATAATTGTTTTACTTTACAATCATAGTGTTTGTCAAGCTGCTTCTTTTTGTTGTGCCACTTGCTTGACTAAGTGTGCTAATTGCCTACTTACACTCCTTTCATTTTTTTCGGCTAAATCTTTTAACATTTCGTAAACATCAATAGATACTGCTACTGATTTCCATTTGTTGGGATCCATTATATACTCCTTTTAAATCCATTAACTTAGTGGAAGATACTACATACCACATATAGTGTCAAAGATAATTATTTCAACCATTCTCTTAATTCTTCTCCAAGAGATCTAGCTGATAATTCATTCTTAGCTTTTAAACTTTTAACAATATGTTCATCCACTGTTCCTTTCGCCACGAGATCAACATAAAGAACTGTGTTCTTCTGTCCTATTCTGTGACACCTTGCCTCTGATTGTATCCTAGACTCTAGATTAAAATCATTGGCATAATAAATAACATTACTTGCTTTGTTTAATGTAAGTCCTCGACCTGCCGTCTGAGGATTCGCTACAAAAAATCTAGCATCTCCGTTATTTAATCTCTGCTCTGCGATCTGTCTATCTTTCTCAGAAGTATCTCCGTAAAAAGTAACAACAGAATCTCGACCATAAGCTTTTTGTAATTCAGATTTTATTTTCAATATATCGTATCTAAATCTTGACCAAATTATAACACTACCATTCATCTCCTCAATGACTTCAATCATGGCATCCGTTCTATGACTTTTGAATTCCACTAAATCTCCGTCATCCGTCATTGTGTGACCACATAATACTTGTTGTAGTCTCAATAGCTGAGTCATAACGGCAGGTGCTGAAACCAACTGACCATCGTCAAGTAAAGCTATCGCTGCGTCCTTGATACTTTTGTAATGTCTCAACTGTTCACTCGTCATCGGAACTTCACGAGTTGCATATATGGTAGGAGGTAAATCTAATGCCTCTGCTTTTGTAACTCTATGAGAAAAAGTATGTAGTCTTTCAGATAAATCATCTAAATTTTTATATCCAACTATTTGTTGAAATGAATGAGCACCCATTCTCTGTGTTCTTGAGATGGCATATTTTCCCTGGAAAGACCAAAAGGAATCGTGACCTAGAAGATCCTTGCTCATGAAACCACATTGCGAATACAAATCCATTGGAGACTTTGTTACGGGAGATCCGGTCAGTATTCTCTTATACTTAGCTGATAGACCAAAAGATATTAGAGCCTTGGTTCTCTTAGCTTTAGGATTCTTTATAGTGGTGGATTCATCTATTGCCAATAAAAACTGTGACCCTTTAGTAAAGAACTCTATATAGTTTTTCATTTTTGTTGTAGCAAATCCCTCAACATTAACTAAAAGAATTCTAAGACCACCTCTTGCATGTGCTCCATCAACCAATCTTTTCTTTTGAATTTTGTTTGGCTGCGGAGTCCATAAATAAACTTCTTTATCTATTTCGTCCAACATATGAGTTGGTATTTCATTCTCCTGCCAATTTCTGTACACACCTTTCGGAGCGACTACTACGGCAGTATCTATTTGTCCGTTTTGATAAAGCCATACTATATTGTCTATTAAAACTTTCGATTTACCACATCCCATCTCCATGAAGTATGCATAATTTTGTTTATTGTAACTTTTTTCTAAAGCTAATCTTTGATGATCATATGGTTTTGTTTTATATATAAAATTCATTTGTAAGTGTCCTCTATCCATGCGAGAGTTGATGGTGCTGAATAACTCTCGTTAAATTTTTCTCTGTATTTATCTTCAGATTTGATAGCATCAGGATGATCCGTCCCACTCCAATCATGTTCGGGCAGTTCTCTTTCTTGTTCCGTTGTTAAGAAAGGTCCCCAATATCCACCACAACCCTCAAGAGAATTACGTTTCTCTCTCTTCCAACCCTCAAGTTTTGCTATCTTTTGGATCGTCTTCCCATCCGTCCCAATCTGGTTCGAAATTGATTGTGTATCGTGGCCCAGGCTCCACATCTTTCTTGCGACTACCATTGCCAGATGGGGATGATTTGGGAAAGTTGATGATGTTATCTCTATTGATAGAGTGTATTTTTTCTTTTCCATTATCCTTACTCATAGATTTCGTCCTCCTCTAATCCTTGCATGATTCCAAACCTTGCAGCTTCCATGTACCACAAGATATCAGCAGGGTCTGCTAATGTTGTTATCATTTGAACTTGACCCTGTTTATTTTGCCCCATGATGACAAGTTGTTCAAATTGTTCCGCAGCCATTTCGCATACTACAGATACGGGTTTGACTGTTCTCCTCATTTTATATGGGAATTTTATCACATTGTCACTCATTTTAATTGAGCACCTTGGCAACAGTCCTCTATAACGGCATGACATAAGACACATTGTTCGTGTCCATGCACTTCCATAGTTTGTAAATTACCTTGGCATCTCGGACAACGAGGTGCACAATGTGTTTTTAAGTCTTCTTCTTTTGACCATTCGTAGTTTGTTTCTTTTTCCATTTGTCGTTTATCTCCGATCTTAGTGAATGTGTGTGACCATTATATTTCATCTCAATATATTTACTAGCTAATCTTCTTGCGTCTTGTGCCTCTTCTTCCATGCCCGATGATGCAAATTCAATAGCCTCCTCCTCAAACCTTTTTATTAGCGAGTCTATAAGTCTCATGATCTTTCTCCTCGACTACGTTGTAATCACAATCAACAAATGTATAACCCGACCAAGTTGTTCTTGTTTCTTGTTTCTCTACAATTCTGTCTATTGCTTGTTTTTCGTTCAAGGCTTGTATCTTTACAACTTTTCTCAAATTAGTAAAAATTTCTATGTAAAAAGTATCAGCCTCGTAATAATTCATAAAGTTAGTTTTGTATCTTGGATAAATTTTTTTTAATGTTTTTTTTGTACTTGGTTTCATACTTTACTCCCTTTTCTATATGTATATCTTGTTCCATTTCTTGATGAACCATGTTTGGGTTTATATCTCACATGATTAGAACCCCTTGTCATCATAGTGTATAACTCACTTGAACCACCTTGCGTTTGTACAACTGTTGGCTTTCTCTTATATCTTCCATAGTCTTTTTCTTCTAAAGCACGAGGATCTTCCTGAGATCCCCAATCATCTTCATTCATATTTGCTCCCTATCTTGCGACTTAATGCATTTATATTTTTTTAAATAAATTAAATGAAAATTTTTTTTAATTGAATTTGTAATGACTTTCAATCTATTTTCACATTGCTGCCTCGTTTCATATCCGTGAATGGTGGGTTGCCATTGATCAACAACCGAATAACATTTTGTTTCTAGTAACTCGCCTCTAGGAAAAGGCATTATACTACAAGCTATAATTAAAACTTTAAACATAACTATCCTTTCAAAATTCTTCTCCAATGTTTTCTTAATGACTCTGAATAGTAAGGATGTCCATCCTTATCATATTCGTTACATAAATCGTTTATAATAGTTTCAATCTTTTGCACGGCTTGTTCCCATGTAACTTCTTCCTTGATGATAGGCTCATGCTCCAATTGAGTTTCTTGTAAATGAATCTCTTCCATTAGATTCTCCTTTTTATTTCCATTATACATACCCTCCTATAAAAGTATATAAGGTGATAGATTTCCGTAGATTTTACTCAATCATATTACGGCAACAAGCATTGCCCATATATCAATCCAAATTATGTTGTGGAAAAATTGATACATGACATCTACGGCATTTAGGTTAAACGATATTCTATCTTCGCACCAACTGAGAAAGTGTCACCAACCACCTAACTAATATTCGGTCATACTCCTATGAATTGCATTAGCTATCATCATAGCATTCTGAGGGACTATCGCATTGCCTAGTCCTTTAATTCTGTCCACCCTTTTGGGTAACCCATCAACCACTCGACCCACATCGGGTTCAGTTTTCCAGATGGTTGTTGGGGGTCTTTGACTTTCGCACATAGATACGATCTCTTCTCCATGTGAATCTGACTCTTGCTCCCAACTGCTCCACAGTCTTTGTATTCGCTCGCTCTTGGAGTCGGAAAGGTTTCCATGTGATTCACGGCATCCCTCAACTTCACTCCCCAACGAACTCCGTCCTTGTTCGTCCTTGAGAATCTGCCGTTGTTGATCTCCACATTCGATGCCATCCCCCCCTCTACGTCCGAGGCTCTCGGAGTTGGATATAGTTTGACTGTGTTCGGATCGACTTGCTCCCTGAGATTGCTCGGACGTTTTCTGCCCTTTCGGTGTCCGTTCTGAAGTTTCCGTGTTGCCTCCTCCGACCTCGGAGGTAAATGATCCATCGTGTTCGGAGTCGCCCAAGTCTTTGCAGATGATCCAAATTCTGTCCCTTTTGTGTAAAGCTCCGATTGAACTAGACGGAACGATAAACGTCCGTGTTGCGTAATTAATGGTTTCCATTTGAACGAGAACCTCGTCAAGTCCCATTGAGAAGTGTCCATATACATTTTCGAAAACACACCAAGAGGGTCTTGTTTGTTCAACAATGCTATGGATGTACGGAAAGATTCTACGAGGGTCTTCTTTGTCCCTACGTCCTGCGACTGAGTACGGCTGACAAGGGTATCCACCTGAGAGGATGAACGGCTTTCTTTGAATAAATTTTCTTGGGTCATTTGCAATTTCCTTTACATCGTTTGCTATTGGTACATTTGGGAAGTTCTTGGCTAATATTTTTCTACACCATTCTTCATTATCACAAAGTAATTTTAAATCAGTTTGTAAATCACTCCATGAAAATCCGAGAGGAAAGCCTCCTATCCCACTACATAAATCTATATGATCTCTATTCATACTTCCTCCAATCTTTGTCTTTGTCTTTCACTAATTGTTAAACCAAAATCATACCCTAACTTATAATAGTGATGAGTTTGTTTAGCATCCCTAACACCATGTAACACACCATCTGCTACACCATCTTTAAATGCAGTTAATACTTTTAAATCTTTAATTAATTTATCTAATTCAATTAAATCCATTTATCCCTCCTTAATTTTTTTAAAACTTTTTTATGAAATTCGATAGTGTCTTCTTCTCCGATACAATCCCAATCAAATAACATATATCCATTGGGATCATTGTGAACATGACTTACCATCCCTCCTTGAACTTCGATTAATATCGTATCGTCAGGAATATCTTTTATGTAATCTTCTACTTCTTTATCCATTGATCTTCTCCCATGTTTCTTCAACTTGATGATCAAGATTATCACTCTCATAAAATTCCATTTGATCTTTCACAAATTGAATTTGTAAATTTTCAAGTGTCCATTTATCAGTTGTTTCTTCTCCATAAAAAGATACATCTTGTAATTCTGATCTATTCATTGCTAGTGCATCTTGATACAAAACATCAGCTAAGAATTTTTTATACTTATCCATTTGTAACCTCCAATAACTTATCTATTTTTTTAAACAGTTCTTCAGTTGGTCTGAAGATCGGTTGGAAATTTGACTGATCAATATCAAACCTATCAAATATCATATCTAATATTTCTCCGTCTGATAAATCTTCATATATATCATTGTCCATTTTTTTCTTCCTCTCTACATTCATAACAAATTTCTCGACCATCATATGGTGGTTCTTCTAAATGGAATTTTTTATCGCAATCCCAACATTCATATTCGCCCATTATAATTTCTCCACTTCTACAATACTTTCTTCTATTACTGTTTCTTCATAATCAAAGTCGGCATAGTTATCTTTTGCCTCTTCGATGCTCGATGCCTCCACGAGGTATTCTCTACTCTCGTGAAGACAAACAACTACAACATACTTAGGCATTACAGTTCAGCCTCAAAGCCACAGTAATCATTTTCTTTTACACAATCCCTGATCTCTCTGCCGAGTTCAAGTCTTGCATACCATTCTAGATTAAACCTTGTATTTTCTTCAGTAACATTTTTACCTAGTAATTCAGTTAAATACTTAGATAATCTTTCACTACTAAAACTATCATTCTCTTTAAAGAACTTATCAATATGCTCTAGGTATTCTCCTAGTACACCCTCACATTCCTTGATACCCTCTTCAACTTTAGGTAAGTCTTCAGCATTAAAGCCGTAAGATAAGTGAGTTGCCTCGCCCTCCACTCCAAAGAAATCAGCATCCGTTGAACTCTGAACTCCAAACATAAACTTGCCCTCAATATCTCCGTGATAATATCTTCCCAT
>UEXN01001920.1_pt1 | contig 15473 bp, 29 predicted proteins | sample 1796711 | NCBI WGS metagenome assembly UEXN01 (sample SAMEA4772470, study PRJEB27181) | metagenome | reverse complement strand
CTAGTGCAGATTTTCTTAACTCTGCTGCTACTTTAGGTAATACCTCTGATGACACTAACTTACCTTGTTCCATAAGCTTGAATAACTCTGCTTCTGAAACATTAAGCGCCCTACTGAATACCTGCACAGCACCCGGCAAACTATCACCTAATTGATTTTTCAATTCTTCCAATAAACGTAGTAAAATCAACAACTTACGTCTACACCATTCCCTCTCAGGATGGACTGATCATATCATAACCCTCACCACAACGTGTTAGGGTTCCCACCGTTTCTTCCTCGTAAGAGGTTCTACTCTACTAACTTACCCACTGCATTAACTACAGTATCTGCTTTCGATGATCGATGAACTTTAAACTATAATTTCTTTCTTCTTCTTACTTGTATATTGTATTGTTCTGATATATGTTTCCAAGCAAAACCCGCACGTATCTTGGTTGCCTGTTGTCTACTAACACCAAAAACCTCAACTGCTTTAGTCGGCATCATACCTTTTTCAAAAGCTGCACACATTTCATGTACCAAACTTTCATTTAAGACTGCCCTGCCGTTAGATTCACCTTTTAAGGCGGGTGTGTTTCCGACTCTCCAAGACTCTTGTGTGTTGTGCTTATGTGTACACCATTCTAGGTTGGTTACATCATTATTTAACTTATCGTGATCAATGTGATTAACACATACCACGTATGGGTAATTACGGGCGCACTCTTCTTTGAGTTCAATAGTAGGTTCTTCTAAGAAATACTGTGCAACATACCTGTGTATCTTCTTGCTGTATGTCTTACCACCTTTCTTAAACATCACGACCTTGTAACCTTGTTTATTGGTATTGGTATACTTAGTCTTTTTTGTAGACACAAACCTGATGTCACCTTGGTTATTTATCTCATACTTTGGAAAATCTTCTATTACAATATACAAACTCTTCGCCTTATGATTGTTCTTTATAAGGCCATTATAGTTTCTTAGCTGCGGATTGTCAATACCTTTAAGATTTTTAGGGTTCGTTACTACGTTACCGTGTAATATCCTACTTAAAGTCTACCTTGATATCCCCGCAATTAAATGGGTTATTCGATAATAATTACTTATTAAAGGGCCAAAGAATTTTTAGCCATAACTTTGCCTTTACTCACCATCTGAATCACGGCTTTCTGGGCGCGTTTCATATCCTCAGTACCTACTTTTAAACTGGTACCAAACATACTTAACGAGGTAAATAAACTTTCCTGATCATCCTGACTGATCTTACCCTTTGCAGCAAATTTGAATTTAACAAAAGCATCTGTAGTATCTTTGAGATTTAAACCCATCTCATCTACAATACCATCAATATACTTCATATCTTCTGCTGCGGCCTTAGTACCTCCACTTGCTGCTAACATTGCTGCTTGCATACCTTGGAAGTCCTGACCTACATTCTTTATAGCACCTGTACCTGCAAACACAGCATATAGTGAGGCATATTGCCTGATCATATTCCGTGTAGAATCAGCTAAACCATTCTGTGCAGTGGCGAGGCTAAAGATCCTCTTATTGTGTTTACTAAGATTACGTATTTCAGCATTAAGGTCTTTCATAGCCTCTACGTCACCTCTCACAGCAGCAGCTTTAAGACGTTTTGGTATAGAACCTAACCTACCAGAAGCCTCTAGAGATTGGTAAGCTACGGAGCGTTTAACAGCGGATTCTCTCTTAATAGCTTGTAGTCTTGCCTTACTGACCCTTTCATTAGCTTTAATCTCTGCATCGGCTTTAGCTTTAAATTCCTTTTCAAATACGGACGCTGAAGACTGTGCACTCTTGTTAGCTAGAGGGTTACCTGTCTGGGTTACTGCTCTCTTACGTTCTCTTTCATTGAACTCTTTGATAGCTAGTAAGTGCCTAGCTTTATCGTTCATTGCTTGTATGGTTTCCTGCCGCATCTGTTGCTTCTGGGCTTTTTTCCTTACCTCAGCTTTTTGTTTATATTTCTTTTGTTCTTGTTGTTTATCTTTTTGTTCTCTTGCCCTACCTACGGTATCTAGAAACTTATCAAATGCGGTAAGTTCCTTTTTAGCTCCCTTAGTATCAGCTTTTATCTTTAAGATAAACTCTTCTATGATGTTACTCATCTATCACCTATGGTTGTTTAGGCATAGAGTCTAGGTGTATAGCATACTTCTCATCACTATCTATAAGCATTAGTTCTTCATATTCAAAAATCTCTTGTATAGTAGAATTGTGCTTAAGTGCTAACAAACCTATACCGAATGTCTTATTTGTGAATGTAGCTAGGGTAGCAAAATATCGTGTTATCTCTGATAGAGAGCTACTTTCTCTTACGTGGTCAGATACTAGCTCTTGATTGTGGCTAGGAGACTGTTCGCTTTTGTTGTTAAACTTGCTAACATACCTCCTTCTATAAAAAAATCTTTAAAGTTCTCTTCAAAAGCTTTCATCACTATTTCAAACAGTTGATGAGGTTTACCTTGAAACTCTGTGTTAAGTTGCACAACACCCTCGTCAGTACAGATACCATCTAACATCTTAAAAATCAGATCATCTACTTCTGGTTTATCAATATTCTCCGCTAACGTAGCTAATATATTTGTCATGGTAGTATTGTTTTCAAAGAGATCTTCACTGGTCCGGCTGTCGATATAACCACCAATAGCAGGTGCTGCTAGTTTCATGATCAGTGTCCAACCTTTCATACCATCCCAACCTTTAAGTTTGGTTAGTGTATACTCTTTGTTCCCTATAGTAACCTTGTACGTAGGTAGGTTTAAGTTTAACATATTCTCTTCCTCTATATATAAATAAAGCGCCACTACAATTACTGTAGGGCGCTTGATGTTTCAGTGTTAACCTAAAAGACCTAACACATTACTGTATACGTTTGTTGCATTGATGGCTGCATCAGTAGTTGCTGATGAACCTTCTGGCACAGGTACATACTGAAGTTTTTCAATATGTAGTGTGTGAGTTCTTGTTGTTGCCTCTTTACCGATATCCTGCGGTGCATATTTTTGTAAGTGACAATTAATCATATTACACACTACTGAGTTTGATTTATCAGTAATCACCACATCGAAGAAGAAGAGGTCATCTGCCGTATCCTGTGCAGCATTTACCGCAGCTAGTGCCAAGTTCATCTCAGAACCTACTTGCTGTACTTCAATACCTAATGAGCCTGTGAAATCTGAACTCTTAGAGTATGTAGTTTTACCATCTGAACTAGTATGTGGTGTTGAGTTATCTTCGATACGGTCGATATTGATACTTTCCCAACCAGTAACATTATCTACAATACCTACGAAATTAATCTTTACTTGTTTAGGACTATAAACTTTTGATGACATATTTTATTCTCCTATAGTCCAACAGAACCAGTTAAAGTGATTCTGTCAATATAACCTTTCAGTGTCGCTGAGAAGGTTGCTTGTTTTAAATGATGCGCTGCTTTATCTGAAGTGAGAATATCTGATGGTTCTGGTACTGTTACAACAAAATCATCAAAGATCCAGTTATGTAAGTCTTCATCTGCATAAGAGTTTAGTGTAGAACGCATCTCACCACGAACTGCATTTAAACCTGCTCTGTCAAACGCTATACGTCCTGTACGTTGACGAGCTAGTAGATCTGATAAGTTAGCTTCCATATCCACTTGCAGATTATCTCTTGCAACTATGTCTGCTGCTGCCTTACCTGAAGCACTGTAACCTGAGGACATAACCGAAGCATTAGCTGCTGAGTTAAAGCCACTGATTTTAAGTTTCGCTGAGAAGTTCACTTTACTGGCTAATAGGTTTGCTGTCTGTGTACTTGTCAATCTAGTAACACCATCTGAAGCTAATGCAGGTACAATACCTTTAACTTGTCTAGAAGAGAAAGTAATTCTACCTGTGCGGTAAGGTGCAATCTCACAGATGACCGCTAACTCTGGTGACAATGTAGCTGCATCGTGAGAGTACATAGGATACACACTATCTTCTTGCGTAGTGTTGATCAGGTCTGCTAGAGTACCTGTCATAGGTGAAGCATACGAACCTGCCTCTGCAACTGATACACCGTAGAATTTGAAGTCAGCTTCGATTGCTGATGCCATTGCTGTTACGAAAGTATTATCTTTTTCTTCTGCTGTAATATAGTAGAAAGAATCATCAACATCTTTGATAGCTGCAAGTAATGTACCTGCTGTTTCAGTAGCTGTACCTGAGTCTGCAATACTGATACCACTAACTGCCTCTGAGATAAACCAATCGTCTGCCGCAACACGGCCTATAGTCATAGTTGTTGTAGAGCCTGTACCGACCTTAGTGAAGGCCACTGAACCATCCATATCAGTATCTGCTGCAAGTTTAGCAATCAAGTCATCTACAACATCTTCTTCCGTTGATGCACCACCTGCTGTAAAGGTGTATGTGTTTTCTGTAGCATCCTTTGCTTGCATCTTGATAGAGTAGACCTTACCCGTAGTAGGGGCTTCAATACTTACCGTTTGGTCTACCTGATGACGAGCTACCTTAATAAAAGGTACTTTAACTTCTTGCGAGAAAGCTGCTGTAAGTGTATTATATAAGATAGAGTCAACTGGGACACCACCCTCTACTGCACTTTGGATACTTGTAAATGTTTTTACACGTTCCGGCCAGTAATTATGTTTTGCCGCATGTAGAACTGAACCAAAATCTTGTCTTGACAAAGTAGTGGTTTCAAGTGCAATATTGGCAATAACTAACTGTATACTCATTAGTTTTCCTTATTTATTAAACTTCTGATGTTGTTATAGTATCAAAATAACCTGAACTGTCTAAGTTCATAGTAACCTCATCCACTACTGAAAATATTAAATCGAATGACCTAATCTCTTGGTACTTATCGTTCATACTGATATTGACTGGTAATATATCAGACTTCTCTCTAAGTTCTAATTCTTGTTGTGAGTTGACCCTGAGTAAATCTTGATAAGCTTCCACTTCACAAAACATATGACACCTGTTACAAATGTCATCCACAGTGTTCTCTCTATTACCTACAAACTTAACATTAATAGATACTAGTTTATGTGTCCTGTAAACCTGACCTGTTGCTGTAAGCTCCGTAGCCAGTATCTCAGCACCGTTGTCGTCCATAGTCCTGTTGTATGAAATACTACAGTAAGGTGAATCTGGCAGTTTAGGGACTCTCTTACGACTACCTTTACTGAATTGTCTTGCTAATACAACTGCAGGTTTAGTTCCTGACTGGGAGGGTATATCTGCTAACAGGTCTCCTACAGATAAACTGACAAAAGTTGCTACACTCTTCTCTATATCAAGGTGGTTTATACTCATGAGACTTCATCCCTTCTTATAAACAAACCCTCGTAGTGTTCAGGTATAAGAGATACTGTCCTTAGCGTCTGTCCTGTCCAATCCATCATATCTGCGAGATAGTATAGATCACCATCAATAATCATCTCATCTGCTAACGTATCATCTTTCTTATCCGCTAGTATGAGTTGTTGCTTGGAGAACACTATCTTGGCATCCGAGGATCTAAAACCATCCTCTAATAATAAAGAGGTGTTACCTTTCTTGTAAGGTTGTATATTACAATCAATGGTGACATTACCCTCATTGGTTGCAATGAAATTCATATCATCATCATAGTAGCCTTCACCAGTAGGTCTGATCACTGTCTCTGACCTATTAAATAAATCTATCATATAACCACCCTATAGTTGATACTGGTTTTATATGCAAAATTCTCATACAACTCACCAGTGTCGATCAAAGGTGTTGGATTTGTTGTTTCTAATAAGAATGTAGTGTTACCAAAAACATACCTGCCATCTTGTTGATACTTCTTACCTATATCATTTAGGGTATCATTCAAACTAATACCGTTATCTAACATATAGTGTGACTTAAGTAGTTTACTGAAGAACTTACCTTGCGACCCACCTGCACCCAAAACAGGTTTAATGTGTTTGAATATCTCTCGTCTGGGATACTCTGTCCCATCGGAATAGGTATGTAGTGCTAAGAGATTAGCATATGGCATATCGGCTGTAGGATGTAATTGTTGTTCTTTGAAATAACCGACACTTGTGGATTGATCGTGCATAGCGTTGATCTTATTAAGGACTTCATGTAATCGGCTTTTACTTTTATTTCTCTTTAGTTGGTACATATGACCTCTTTTATATAAGAAAGTACTATGTATTTATATAGCGCCTATACGTTGAATTATACAGCAAATCTGTATATTTTGTCAATTAGGTGTTGACAAGAGTTATTATCTAGTTTAAATTACCAATCAAGCAGTAACTGATTCAATAGTGAGGAGGTGTGTTGTGGTAGAGGAGAAGTAAAATGAGTAATACAGAAGTACAGATTTTTAAATTTAAAGAGACAGCAGAGATACGTGCATTTATGGAAGAGGGTAAACCTATGTTTGTAGCTAATGATATAGCTAATGCTCTTGGTTATAAAATACCCAAGGATGCAGTTAATAGGCACTGTAAGTCTATGATTTTACTAAAAGGAGTTAAATCAGCGCCTTTGACAACAAGTCCTCGTGGTATAGGTATTGTCCCTGAAAGTGATGTTTATCGTCTTATTATGAGTTCTAAGTTGGATTCTGCCGTAGAGTTTCAAGATTGGGTATGTGAAGATGTGCTTCCTACTCTACGTAAAGAGGGTATGTATATTGTTGGTGAGGAAACTGTAGGTGATACAGAACTAGATGAAGCGGCTTTCATTGCAAAAGCTATGGGTATGTTAAACTCTAAGATAGAGAAGCTACAAAAAGCTAATCTGGAAGCTAGAGAAGAGGCAGAAAGATTGCAGGGTGTATGTAAGGATGTGGTTTCCCAGTTTGTAGCTGATACACTCACAGCACCTCAGTTGTGCAAGCAGTGGAATGGTGTTAATACTCAACAGGTTCAAAACTTACTAGCTGAACTGGGTTTCCTTATAAAAGGTGATAAAGGTTGGAGAGTAGCATCTCAAGCAAGAGATAAATACTTCACAGAAAGATCTTATACTACAACAGGCGGGACTACTTATTCTGCTGTTATAACTAAGAGAGGTGCAACTTGGTTATATAAGAAGTACCTCAGAGAGGATTTACCTATGAAGCGTTCTTGGGACGGTAAGTTTTCTAACGACTTAGTATTTAACTAAAACAAAGATCTTCTAAATTCGGATAGGGGTATATCCCCTTCTTCGATATCCTCTCCAAACACAAAATCAAAAGGTTTATTATACTTCAATAAATCATTACACCTCGGCTTATGTGTATATATTAATGTATGCTCCCTTTCTAGTGCCTCTCGTTCCGTCAGCCTTACCTCTAAGCTTGTTACTGGTTTAGAATGACCAAGTAGTTCATGTTGGAAGAAAACTCGGTTAAGCTCGATATTAGAGGACTTACCGTTCACATGATCTTTCCTGTTACCTTTCCCTTTTCCTACATATATAATAATCTCATCTAATTTCACAATATAAACATAATAATCTTTTTTCATAATAAGTGTTGACTCTCCTGATGTAGTATATTACTATTCTACCACACAAACACAAAGGAGAAGAAATATGATACAACTAGAAATGACAAGTTTAGAAATTGCAGAATTGACAGGTAAGGCACATAAACATATAAACGAGACCATAAGGAAGAAGTTATTACCGACATTAGAGACCAGTCGAGATTTCGACCCATCTATATTTTCTGTAGCTTCAAGTACTTATGTAGATAAAAGTAACCGTTCTCAGAATATGTATATCCTTAATAGGTTCGCTGTTAATTCCTTGCTTGCCTACTATGATGTTAAGTTTGCGTGTATGTTAACCAACCACGTACACAATTTAGAGGTGGAGCTAGAAAAGAAGCAGAAAGAATTGGAGGTTATGCAAGGTATTGTATGGGAGGTTATCAACGGGCAAGCTTTCTTATCACAAGAGTTAGCTCTTAAGTCTTCGGGTTGTGATCACCCTAGACTGTTTATGAAGTTCCTTAAACGTAACCCTAAGTTCTACAGTAGTGTATTGGATCGTTCATACCTACAAACGCGACAATGTAATCAACACGGTGACCGTTGGTGGAAGTTCAGTAAAGCAGGTTTCAAATGGTTGGTTGCTAATAAAGATACATTGAACACTTGGGTTAAAGAACAAAAAGAGTTAGATAAATTAAATAAAGTATTACCTGCATAGGAGAAGAAATATGAACAACGGTGACATTAGAGTATACAGCAAAGTAACAGGTACGTTTGATTACACTACCTTGATTGAACTAGTAACCACAGATACTAAACTAAGCTTGAAGATGTTTGAGGATGATCTTAGTCTAGATAGTTTTACAGGTATACGTACTAACTTAGAGAAGATCTATTTTAACGATGTTGTTTACATTACAGGGTATGGTTACTTGCACGTAGAGGATATGGGTGATATTTCTTTACTGCTCGATTGTAAAATGGAAGGTGATGTGAAGTACATAGCAGGTAACTACCATACCCTATCAGAAGAAGATAAGGAGAAGTATGATGTATAAATTAAAAACAGAAGATCTGATAACACAGACACTATTAGCTGACCACCAAACAAGGTCTAGTCGTATACATCAAGATCCTCTAGGTTTCTATGTATACCATAAACCTAGTGATACTGAAGTACAGATCACTCACCATAAAACTGTACATAAGAATAAAACAGAAGCTATGATTATTCTTGAAGACCTATTAACACCTATAGCTTTCAAGTCGAAAGGTTATTTAGTGTTACCCATAGACAATGAAATAGTGCATAGGGTACTTGATCGATGGGAGTTCTTCTATGATATGTTTGTACCTCGTAAGGAGAGGGAACTTAAAATATCTTCCACTATAGAATGTGCTAAATACCTAGCAAGAATAAATATTAAGAAATCTCTTGACGAATTAGATAAAGAAAGGGATAATCTTACAAAACAACTTAAGGAGCTATATTAAATGTTAATAATGTTATTCATGACACTACTATCTCAGGACGTTATAATTTTCGATGGGGACAGCTCACTTTTCACAGTTTTCTTTTGTCTTATAGATCTATATATCTTTATGGCAATCTACAGTAGAATCAAATACGGCAAGGTAACCAAGGGAGAATAATATGAATTTAAACCAAGCAGACAAGAACGATATCATCAAAGAAGCCTTGACGGATAACCCATTAACACTTATTCGTAGTATGGATCGTAGTGACCTATACGACTTACGGGATTATATCAATTGTAACTGGACTGAGTGGGAATTAACACCTGATCAAGCTCAAGAGATTATGGATATCATCACTAAAGAGATGGCAAATAAACAGCTAACGGAACTATGGAAACCTATAGTTAAAGAGTTTATTGAGTTAAAGGAGAAGAAATAATGAATAAGTTAACAATATACGTAAGTAAGGATAACGATCTACTATTAGCTAAGAACCCAGATCACTTGTTCCCTGAACTTGATCATAAGACTAAACTGCCACTACACCCAACCAAGGTATGTGGTAAAGTCTTAACTGAGCTATCTTATATAACAACAGGTGATACTAATCGCTCAGTAGCCACGCATAGTCAAGACTTTGTGTCTTCGGTAGGTGATTATATTGTTGAAGTAGATGGTGAGCTTAGACACCACGTAGAAGTCGTTGTATTGCATTCTGATGGTAGTGAACAGGTTAGTACATTTGATGAAGATGGTTGTTTGGTAAATTGGGCTTGGGGTTTCTTTTGTGGGAGGTAATGATGGATACTGAATTTATAGAAGAGTTGATACATAGTTACCTAGCTAAGCATCTAGAGGTGGAACTAGATATAACCGAGTCATTAGACCAAGGTAGAACCATACAGGCTCATGTAATACTGAGTGGTGAAACAATATATTCCAGTTGGAAAGAGGATTTACGAGATAATTAAAATAAACACTTGACTCTTAGTTCAACCCTGTATAATATGCAGTCTAAGAATTAAGCAATATAATAATTACTAGGAGAAACACTATGAAGATATTTACAATAATAGCACTAGCATTAACCTTAACGGGTTGTTACCTAGAACCTGATTGTGGTGATGGTCAAGCTAAGAAGTTACTCACTGATATATTAAACCAGAATAAGTTTACATTAGAGAGTGTATCTAAGTCTTACCAACTCTCCGAAGTTAACACTAGGTTCTCTTCTTCACCAAGAGATGCTAAGGTTTGTGTTGTAACACTAAGTTACCGTACATCTAAACATTATTTAAAAGAGGGTGAGTTTGTATATACCCTTTGGAATGATAGTAGTTCCAGTGGTACGTTTGCTAGACTACATTCAGGTAATCTATAAAACACTAAGAGATGCGGCATATAAAACATAAAAGTCCGAAGGGCTTGATGGTAAAACTCAGAAGCAAATAAGTAGTGAATTAGGTGTTGCTCAGAGTTGGGTAAGTAGGGTTAAAAACAAGTATATTTTAGAGTAGTGTAAAACACCTCAGTACTGAAAATAAGAATCTCTGTAGCCCTTGTGGTTAGTGGTCTGTAGAGCTTTATTTACTAAAGTTTCTCTGGTATTGGAGGTGTGTGATATATTATGTGATGATTTGGAGGATATTAATGAATGTATATATTGGATTATAAGATATCTAAATATCAATATAAATATAGAGATTATTTATTTAAATGTTATATTGATTATTTATCTTTATTCCCTGAAATCAAACTAACAAAGAATAAACTAAATAAGATTAAACAGACAGTATCTTGTTTCATCTTGAATGTAAGTAAACCCATAGTGTTTAATCAAGATACTATAACACTAGTATTAGATAATACAGTTTATTCTAGGAGATTAATCTTTGATGGTAGGGATGTAAACAGGAAGATCTCTATAAAAGAACATAGACCATTTCTTTCTTGGTTAGACAGAGAGGGTTTTATATCTCTTAAGGTAGGTGGTGTTGAATCCTATAAGATGAAGAATGGTATATGGGTTGTTGATAAGACATCCTGTTCTTCAATAACATTAAAGGCTAAACTTAAAGATATCTTTGAGAGTATAGGTGGAGAGGACAGTAAGAAACTGACACGATCAGACTTACCCTTAATAAAAGATAATGTAATTCTTAAAGATAAGCGTAAGAAGAAGATAACCTATAAAATGACACCTCATATAAAAAATATGATTAATGGTGTTAAAGAAATGAACACGGTTAATAGTGGGAGCATCATATCTCTTAATGGTAAAGATTTTGATGTTCAAGGCAGTAAGATATTTAATAATTCATCTTTCAAAGATGGAGGGAGAACATATTTAATGGGTGATTACAATATTCAGGGTTTACCTAAAGAATTAAGAAACCAGATAACTATTAACGGAGAGCCAGTGGTCGAGGTAGACTACAGTGCATTGCACCCTAGTATAGTTGCTGAGATTGAAGGGGAGAACCTTAATGGTAACGATCCTTATGGTATTCAAATAGCGGGATACAATGTACAAGTGTTACGTAAGATAGCTAAACTAGCACTAATCATTATGTTTAATGTTCAAGAAGATACTATACAGAGGGGTTTAAATAGTGCGTCACAGGCTTTAAGGACAGAGATAATGAAGAACCCTAAACTTTCACCAAGGACTTTATTCATGGAGGGTAAGATCCCTAAAGAGACGATAGATACTAAAGAGATTTTAGGTGCATTGATGGAAAGGAACTACTTTGCAGGGGATTGGTTCTTCCAAGGCAAGGGTTTAGTGTTGCAACATGTAGATTCTAATATGATGGACTTTATCATTGCTCACTTTACTCAACGTGGTGAAGTTGCAATACCTATCCATGATAGTGTTATAGTCCGTGAGAGTTTAAAAGAAGAGTGTTACAAGGTGATGAAAGAGGCGTATCACACTGTGTTGGGTAGCACTACTAATTGTAGATTAAGTGAAAATTAAATAGAGGTAGTTTATGAGTAAGAAAGATTATTATGTTTACGAAGTCTTAGTTGATGGCGTGGTTAGGTATATCGGTATGGGTAGAGGTAATAGGTATTTACATGCTGTATCTGGTAAAAGTTCTTGTGTTGAACTTAATGAAGATTATTTTGATAATAAAATCATAGCCATATCTAAGGCTATTACTGACGTTACTGAGAATGTAGCCGCTAAAGAAGAAGCTAGGCTAATACTTAAATACGGATTAGGTCAATTATATAACAAGCGATCAGGTAGATCTGTTATAACTAGTCTGGTAGTGCCGCATGGTATACTTAAGTTAACTAATATTGACGGTAATGTGATAACAAGTACGGAGAAAATGGTATATGCATACCTCTTATCTTTGAAAGGTAAACATATACACCCATCTGCCACAGAAATCAGTAAATACTTAGGTATAGGTTCAAGACAAGCGGTTATGGATGCACTTGGTAAGCTTTCAGACTACCACGGACTTATTACCATAAAGAAGACAGAAGGTAAGAGATCAGAATATAAAATTAATTAAAAATAACCATTGACACATAAAACCCTTATTGCTATTATCTATCTCGAAGAAACAAACAGAGACAATGATAACCAGTGATAAGGGTTTTCTAGTTTCTACATAATAGAAAATGAATAGGAGAAATAATATGGACGATTACGGAGACGAAGACGCATATGAAATAAGATACCTCAAAATATTGAGTGTTCGTGAGCACGCGATAAGTGGTTCATGGAGGTCGGTTGTTTGTCAGGTTGGTTATAACGGCGTGTACAGTATAGAAACTTCTGAAAGTGTAGATGGAACTACGCTCAGTTGGTTCGCCTACGGTTCAGATGGACTACTTGTTGATTCTGGTAAATTTGTAAATGACCATGATAACAAATTCGCAATACGTCATAACTTTGTTTACGAATACGAGATACTTGAAGTTCCTGAGAAGCGAGGTGAAGTCGATATGTTACCTACTTTAAGGGTTATTGGGTTTTATATCATAATGTTCGTATGTTTCATATTAGGTTATATGTGGGGAGGTACATAATGGAAGAGATGAGATTGTTATCACGAAAGGAGATTCTAGGTAAGGTTCGTAAAGATAAACCTGCAATACAGGCAGTACGTGATACTTACACTAAAGAAGAACTAGCAGAAGAGGTAGTTGCTCTAAGGCTGATGTTGAATTGTAATTACGTAAACAAAGTTACCTATAAGAATGAACTTAAAAGATCATCTAAACTTTCACTTGAAATAGAGAAACTTGATGAAGAAGCGAAAGCTTTACGAAATGAGTTAAAACAATACTCTACATTGAAACAATCTGTTGATACACTGACAGCAGAAAAGAGTAAACTACAACGTAAACTTAAACGATTAGAAAATAGTAAATAGGAGAAATAATATGGAAGAAGAAACAAAGATATATTTACAAGGTGTGGTGATAGGTATCTCAATAGGACTTGCCTTATCAGTGATAATCAGGCACATAGTAGGTTAAACAGGAGAAATAATATGAAACAAACAAAATACACTGTATGGTTCAGTAACTGTAATTATGAACCTCAATTTGAAAGGGTTTGGGCATTCAACCAAGATGATGCAGTTATCCTTGCCAAAGCAGAACGTATTAAGCAAGGGTGTGACCACACACTATTTAAAGTAGAGGAGACATAATATGGACAAGAACAGTGATCGTAGTGACTGGTGGCAAGGTTGGTTACAAGCAGAAGAAGCCTATAATGAAGATGGTATTGATGGCTTATACTCCCTCATAAACCGACTGAGAAGCCCCGAGGGTATGTGGATCAGTCCTGAAAGAGGTGGTGGTGTAGTAGAATATTTTGAATATATAAATAGGGAGAAAACAAATGAATACTAAATTATTAATTGCAGGGTTACTGGTTACTTTAGTAGGTTGTATACCTGCACCAAGACTTCAAGATGCAGCCACTAACTATATATACGATGTGTGCCCATCAGCATTCGGTATTGAGAACAGTAATCTTTACATAAGCCCGAAATCAGCACCTAGGAGAGATTTCAGCTTCTATTGTCCAGAGGAAGATGGGGTGGTGACATATGTAATGCCTTACGAACAAATACCCGCTAAATATTGGGAGAAAACAAATGAACAATAAATTAACCACATTAACACTTTGTATGTCAACACTAATCGGTTGTGGTGGTAGTGATGTGCAAGCTAAAGAAGACAATAACCCTTATGTGGGTGAAAACCTTACCCTAGTTAAATCGTATACAGGCGGGGAGAATCTTTACCAAGAAGCTTCTGGCAGTAGATGTTACCTGTCTCAGAGAGTGTACGCAAGTAACCCTATTACCTTAGTGAACTGTGAAGATTTCTTAGGTGATTCAAAACAAATACTTCGTGATAAGCGCTCACATAAGCAACAAGCAGAACAGTATTCTGAATTATTACGTAAATTATGGAATGAAAAGGTTGACTCTAAATGTGAATACGGTCATACTTGGCCTCTCTCACAAGACAGTCAGTATGGCTATACGGCTTGGAGTCGCGCCTTTGAAAGAGAGATTGATTGTGCTGAACCTGATCTACAACAGATAGCTGAAGAGAAAGCTTTACTAGAAACACTTAAAAAGAAATATGAGAAATAGGAGATTATGATGAAGAGTAATAAAACATTAACAACTGAATATATAGAAAATGACAGCACTACCAGAGTACACACTACAAGAACTAAACGTAAAACCACTTCAAGTAATAAACACGCTTTGTATGGGGTTTGGTTAGAACAAGGTTATAACGAAGATGGTAGCGAAAATAATTCTAATATTTTTATAAGCACTTGTGATATTGATAAGACTATAGCTTTACTTATGAAAGCACAACAAACTATTAAGGAGGATAGAGATGAATAATGATATAAACGGTACACAAGAATACTTTATCCGTTATAGTTACACCCAAGGTAAGTCAGAAGAGTTACAGACATCTTGGATCACAGCTACACGTGAAGAATACTTCGACAATGCCTATGAGTGTACTACTTTAGATTCTCTACTGTACGAGGTAGAAAAGTTTATGAACAATTGTGAAGGTAAGTGTAATATAGATATTTTATCTTGTAATAAGGTTTAGGAGTAAGCTATGAATATAGAAATATCATGGGCGGCTTATTGGAATTGCCCTTTCTGTAAAGAGTTTACAGATGAGGACCTACACCACGAACGTCTTAGTGACCAAGGAGACCATTGGCATGTAGAATGTGTTTGTGATAAAACCTATACACTAAGTAAAGATGGTCATGTAGAAGATATAACAGAAGATTAGTTATACTTAGACACAATAAAGCCTCTAAGAGTTAGTTTACCTTAGCTCTAAGAGGCTTTTAACCTGCTATCTATACAATCACCCTAATTAAACCTAAAGAGGCTTAGAATAGCGTACAGGAGCTTACTATTTATACCTAGTAGGCCATGTAGTTCTTAAACTAGCTTTATAAGGCACCTTGACATCATAAGCTGTCTTGGCATCAGGATCA
>UEXN01001914.1_pt1 | contig 15490 bp, 23 predicted proteins | sample 1796711 | NCBI WGS metagenome assembly UEXN01 (sample SAMEA4772470, study PRJEB27181) | metagenome | reverse complement strand
CCCCAGCGCCACCCCCGCCGCCACCGCCTCTTCGTCCGTATCCGGTGGCCGAATCGTGGTTGGCGTTATAACTTGTCGCCGCGCCGCGCCCGCCACCGTAAGTTGCATTAGACCTTTGATTGCCGTTGGCGCTGCCACCACCACCACCACCACATACTAAATTGTAATTGGACGCGGTGGTGGCTATGATACTGTTAATGTCTACTCCAGTACCGCCATTCCCCGGCCTAGTGCTGTTACTACCCTCTCCAGTGCCACCCGCACCGCCGCCGCCAGCACCATAAGCATAGCCACTCACGCCTACGCCACCGTTATATCCTTGCCTTGGCGGGCCTGCTACCCCTGTTCCTCCCGATCCACCATAGCCGCCACCGCCGCCAGAGCCTCCGTCTCGACCATCATCCTTGTCGGTGTTGCCGCCTCTGCCTCCACCACCGCCGCCTGTAACCGTACCTATAGGGGTAAAGACTGAGTTGCCGCCGTTGTAACCGTAGCTATCAGTACCGTAGGTTGACGAGGCTCCCCCGCCTACGGTGATTTGTTGAGCAACGGCAATTTCAATGTTTGCGGTGCCTGTCAATATACCGCCACCGCCGCCAGCGCCAGCCATATAATATCCGCCACCACCACCGCCAGCAATAACAACGTATTGCACAGCAACAGGAGCGGGGCCACGGCTAGGGAAAGAACCGAAACCATTTACGTTGTAACCAAAACCCGACATCAGTTACTCCTTATGCGTCGTTAGCGGCGTCAGTGGTAAAGAACAGCTTGATGCCGAGCAGTCGAGCATCACCTGATTGGCTGTCTGCCGATACATCACGCATGACCTGAAAAAATGTCATCGTATCAACAGCAGCGTTGGCAATTGTTACTGCACCAGACGTTGCCGATACAGTCATGTCATTCGACGTTCCAGAGAAGGCTTTTGCCGTAGCAACCACATTGGTGCCAAATGCCGTGTTTATAGATGCGTCATCTGCGATACAGCCCCCAGATAAACCCCAAGCCACTGTGCCTGTGTTGGTGCCTGTGACCGTCCAGAATGCCTGAAATGTCACTGTGCCTTCGTTCCAAGACTTAGGAAAACACACGGTGAACTGAGCGTTCTCATCAGAGCTTGCGTCAAAGTCCAAGCACTTTAGTTCTGGCCCGTTGGATAGTTCCACCTGCTCCAAGTCGGCACAACCGTTTGTGCTGTTAGGGTACATCGCAGCGGCAGGTACATAGATCGTTTCGGTTCCTGCGACCTTAGCTTTTGCCCCGCCGACATCAAGGGCACCCGCTATCGCTACGTTTGTTGTGCCCGTTGGGATTTCGATTACGTCAGCGTCAGCATCGTTCTTGATCGTGACATCGTTTGTGCTGCCTTGGCCTGTGAGGATCAAGCCCTCTGCGGCTGTGTAACCTATCGCAGCATTGTCACCAGCGGCTGTGTCACCATCAGCGTTCAACGTGCCAGCAGTAAGATCCCCAACAATATCGACATTAGTAGTGCCGGTAGGAATCGTCAGCACAGTCCCATCAGCGTCGTTCTTCAACGTGACATCTGACGTTGATCCTTGACCTGTAACAATAATCCCTTCTGCACTGGTATAACCAAGCGCAGCAGCATCGCCAGCAGCGGTATCTCCTGTTATGTCGGGAGAGTTCAACACGGGCGTTGTAAGCGTCTTATTCGTAAGCGTTTGCGTAGCTGCAATACCCGCCAAAGTGTCCGTAGACGCGGGTAGCGTCAGTGTTACATTGCCACTAAACGCACTGTGTGCAGGCGCTTGAATCTGGGCGTAGTGCGCGTTAGAGCTTTCACAGTAAAACTTGATCGTAGACTGGGTGCCGCCATTCTTAATTGCAATGTCGCCTTGAGAAACAACAACGCCGTTACTTGATCCACCCGCTACGCCAAGAGTCCCAGCAATCGTTGCGTTTGTTGTGCCGGTTGGCACCTGTAGGACAGCGGCATCTGCATCATTCTTGATCGTTACATCGTTAGTAGATCCTTGCCCCGTAAGGATAAGCCCCTCTGCGGCGGTATAACCTATAGCGGCGTTGTCACCAGCCGATGTATCTCCAGTGGCCTCGACAGTCGATCCCGTTATTACGCCAGAGGCGGTTAGTGCCGCAACCGTTGTCGTACCTGTCAGGTCAAGGTCTACAAGAGCGTCAACTATCGCTGCGCCTGACCCAGCCCCATCTGAATAGACTGCTTTGGTCTGACCAGTGGGGATTGTGACATTCGCACCAGAGCCTTGGCTGATGATAATGCTCTGTGATCCAGAGGTTGCGTTCTCAATGAACCACAACTTGCTGACCGTGTTCGGCCCTATAGTGATGGTGCAAGCTGAATCAAGAGTGCCAGTATACTTGAGGAAGAGTGAACGGCCAGGATCAGTAGAACCATCAGCAATGGTGGTAGTGTGAGTGTCAGCATTAGTCGTAATAGCTTCTGTACCAAACGAAAATGCCTCTGCAATTAATTCAAGGTTAGTATTCGTACTGGTGCCCCAGGTACCTGCCTCATCGCCGGTAGATATCTCTTTGAGGCGTAAATCATTAACATAAGTTGCCATTTATTTTCTCCGACTTTTAGTCTTGGGCTTTGGCTTTTTCATAGAAGCGACGTGCTTCTTTAGCGTTTCAGCTTGTTTCTTGTGCGTCTTAGAGGCTTTCTCTAATCCCTTAATAACCTTTTTTACTCTTTGAACCATTAAGGCACCTCCTCCCAGTTTGCTGTTTGGCTTGTGTCTACTAAGCTCCAAACGTTGACGGCAGAAGTTTCTCCTGTCGCTGAAACCCCAGTTACTGCAACCACTTTGGGCAGTGAAACTACTACAGCACCAACCGATCCAGTCGCTTGGAAACCAGTTGGAATGATCGTTTGGCCCAGTCCGACAGTAACCGTACCAACGGCACCAGTACCTACAACACTCGGTATTACGACAGGGGTTGCTTGACCCCACGGGCCTTGCCCCCAAGTGCCTCTGCCCCAACCAGCTAGATCTGCCACATGCTACTCGCTATGCGATGCGGATGATGGCGCTAGACGCATTCGCTGTAGGAAATTGAATCGTAAAATCCCCATCAGTAGATTGCTTATCACCACCAAACGCTAAAGAACAAACGGCTTTGTCTGACTGAGTATCATTGTAGATCAAGGCACCGTTTGCAGTAATGCTGCTAGAACTAAATGTGAGATCGGCAAAATCACAAAACGCCGTCGTGCCTGATGTCGTTGGAGTAACGCTAGTTAACGCTGCTCCAGCGGCGGTATAGCCTGTTCCAGAAACCTCATTTGACGTTGTGTAAGCGGTTGTGCTTGCATTCAGCGTTGCTGAGCTTGTGTACAAGGCCAACTTAAACGTATTGCCAGAACTAGCGGTAAAGTTGTGTGTACCAACAAGAATCTCTTGCTTAAACGATGTGCATAGCGCAGATGTGATACTCATGTGAGTCTCCGTATTATGTTTGCCAAATCAGGTTGACCCTGAGTTTCAACTTCAGCAGCCAAAGTTATACGATCACTTCTGATCGCTTCTTTAATGTAATAACCGATAACCTTTCTTATGTCTTCTTGAAAGGATAACGCTTGCTCTTTAAGCAACGGGTGACTGTTTTCACCCACGCTAACAATACGCTTTGTTGCAGCATCTGCCCAAAAATCAGGATCGTGCCCTTTGTTTTGTGTTGTGGAAACGATAACGTCACCGACACGCCCAACTGCTGTCATCTAGCAGACCTTACTTCGCCTGAGCGATAGCTGTCCGTTGTACTATACCCCTCACCTAGCGCCCTAAGATCAGACAAGGCCGAGTCGTATCGAGCCTGATAAAGCTGCATTAAGTCAGGTTCACCTTTCAAAAACGTGTATGCCTCAACGAGGCTCCCATATAGGAGTGTATTTTCTGCATTGTCGCCCAACCAACTTGTCCCAGTAGCAGATACTGTGATTGATTGCGGCCTGTAAAAATAATGAAGCTCTACCGTAAAGTTTGCATTAGGGGTTGGCCCAACAATGAATGTCGTGTCATCAAAGATCGCATAATACTTAGGCACCCCTGTGCTGGATGCCGTTGGGTACGCTTGCCGTATAAAGTTGACATCTTTAAACGACAAGTACTCGTAACCACTGTTATCTACAGCCAGTGAGTAGGATGACAAGAAGTCAGAAGGAGTCTCTAGGTAGGTATTTGATTGTGACATCGTACCTGTGACGTTCTTTCTGAAATTCGGCAACTGAACAGATTTGAGAATCCGCTCCTCTGCCTGCGTAATTATTGTGGGAAGATTTGTAACAAGCGTTGTTTCATCTGTTTCCAGATAGTCTTGTATCGCCGTCTTCAGGGTTGTAAATGTCCACGCCATTAGCTTGTCACCACTGTAACGACACCAACGTGCCCAGAACAATCCAAGCCGACTTGGCCTACTGGATTGAACGAAGACAATATACGGCTTTCATCTAGCCCTCTGTCGGGTCTTGGGTTTCTCAATGCTCTAGGATCATCAACCCGAACCTTGCCTAGCTGTAACTGAGGCTGGTCTGGATCAACAACATCCTTACCTACCAAAAATCCTGTGGGGCGCTGGTTGACAATCTCAGGCACCAAGTCTTTTAGCGGATACCTAAACCCAGTTAGATCGCAGTAACCAAAAGCGTATTTACCTTTAGTGTATGAACTCAAAACGAATACCCCCCAGGAGAGACATACAGAGACGCTTTGTTACGATCCGAGTCTGACGCAAGCGTCCACTGCTCTTCGTAGTCAGCCTTTAAGGCTTGCGCCCTAGCCCCTGCTGATGGGTACTTCAGGCTCAATTGATACGCCAATCCGCTAACCAAGCAAGGCAAGAACCGAGCAGGAACATCTATGTTATTCGCCGCCGAGTTGCCAGCATCCTCCACACGTTCCATATAGTAGTAGCCAAACTGATAGGTCTCTTGACCATCGGGAGTAGGCCACACATTAATTGTGATTGAGTCAACGTTGCGCTCAACGTAGTACTGCAAAGGCTTGCTTTGTGTGAGCTTGTTTGAAAGATTTGAGTATTGGCTTACAGAGATTCGAGTCATTGACTGATCAAACTGTGAATTTTGCTCGCCTGCATTTGTCCTGACAAAAGCCTCAATAATGTCTAGAACCTTGCCATCTAGCGTGTACTGATTGGTGCCAGCAGTAAGTGCTTGTGTGGCAAAGTCTACAGACCAAAGGTTCAAGCCTCTGTTCTGCCACTCCAGCATCATCAGATTCAAGCTGCGCCTAGCGGTTTTATAATCATACCCACTACGAAGCTCTAAGCCTGCTCGCTCAAAAGCCTCTTCCATTGAATCTGCAAGATCTAGGTTAAATGAGAATGTGCCGCTAGTAGCCATCTAAATAATTCGTCCACGGGTCTTACCCTTGATAGCCATGCCATCAATCGGCTTTGTGCGCGTTTTTCCTCCGGCCCTCATCTTGGTCGAACCAGACATGGTCTTTTCCATGCGATCAGCTTCGGCGGCTTCAGAAGCCAATCGGTCTTCTTCTTTACGCGCCTTTTTCTTTTTACGCTTTTCCGTCAAATAAGCTGGAAGAACGCCCGCGTACTCCATAATTCCTTCGCCTTTTACGAGCGATGCGATTGGAGAAACATCTGAAAGTTTTAACCCCATTACGGCCTCCTAGCCTTTAGCTTCTTTTTAGGAACGCGCTTCTTCTTTGCTGGCGCATTCTTAATCTGCTTACCTTCTTGTGCTCGACTAATTGCCATCAGTCTCTACCAAACTTTTGTTTTTGTGACTTAGGTGGACTTTTAGTGCTTCCACCTTTTCCAGACCAAAACACCTTGTTAGCCCAATATGCGGCTGATGTCTTGCCCTTTTTAATGTTTTTACCATGACGGGCCTTGAAGCTTTTACGCGCTTCTGCCGAGTAATTATGCCCCATCTTCTGATCACCAAAGCGAATGATCTTCATCTTTTCGCCATCCCTAACAGCAACAACCGCCTTCTTAGACGGATGTTTAGGTGTACGCTTTGGCTTGTTCAGCCCGCTAAGACCGACTTTTTTTAGCCGGTTCTTCTCTGCATCGGTCAAACTCATTTACGATGCCTCGCTGTTTTCTTGGCTATTTTCTTGGGCTGCTTTGAGTGCTGCTTTCCCTTCTTGGTGTCTTCCCGTTTCTTCTTGGAAGTGGCAGCGTACTCCTTGTCTGATAGAGCCTTTCTAGCCTTCTTCGGGAGATACCTTTCACCTGTCGCCTTTTTGCCTTGGGTAGAGGGTTTACCTGACTTAGTTCCCCACTCCTGCTTTGTCCACTTCTTCAAGGACTTCTGGGACTTTTTAAGAGGCATTAGTCTTTGTAACCCCCACCAGATTCCTTGTAGCGTTTAGCCAGCATCTGCGCTTTACGCGCAGACCACTGACCAGGCTTGCCGCCTTTACCACTAGCTTTAATTGAGTTGAACAGCCTTTTACGCAAAGCTGGCTTCGTGTAGTTGCCAGCTTCATTTACTCGAGACTTGCTCTTCTTTTTCTCAGCCATCTTAGAAGTGCTTCCGAACCTGCATAACTATGTTGTATACATCACCGCTAGAGTGACCAACAGTCGTAAACTGTATATCACCCGTAACACCAGACCCAGCATTGTTGGGTATCCCAGTGAAATCAGTGAAGTCTAGCGTGTCAGACCAGTCAGCATTTAACTGCCAAGCCAGAACGTCTGACGATGCGTCAAACAAAATCTTCACACCCATACCAATCGTTGAGTAGTAAATCTTTTGTATTGAGACTTTCGTGCAGGACGCTCCAGTCATAGGGTCATCAGCCAATGCAGAAACATCAATCTTGGTAACAGCAGATTCGCCTGATCCATCGCTCACGTTAGTGAAGCGGAAGATAGCTGTGTTGCCATCATCCTGTATGGTTTGTGTAGCTACAGCATCAGCCATGACTGCCTCCTATTATTGATCAGCAAACGCAGGTGCAGTTGCACCAGTGACCGTGCCGAAAATCTGATAATTGGTGGTATTCAAGCCAACAATCGTCACGTCAAATCCAGCAGGTACATTCAACTGAATGCTGCTGTTTGAGTTTCCATCAGAAAATACCGCGCTAACTTCGTTGTCGGTATCCAAGAACGTAACACCACCAATGTAAAAGTTAGTGTTTCCTGGGGTGACAATGATTGCATCAGTCGCATCAGCAGCGCCGCCAGCGTAAACAAATCGGAACACAGAGCCGGCGATTGGTGCAGGCAAGGTATAGGTGTTGTCTTGTCCACCGTCTGGAACAAGTATGATTCTGCCGCTATGCGTGGCATTAGTAATCGTTACATTGCCGTCAGCTAGGCTTACAGGGCCATCACCAATAGTCGCAACTTCAGTGATTGCGCCACTCGTTGCATCCTTGCTTACGGTCTTGAAGGTGCTTTCAGAACGAACCGCACCAGTAAAAGTTGTAGTACCCATTGTAGTCTCCTGTCTGGGTTAGTCCAATTGTTCCACATGGAACATTCGGTCAGGATAAAAGAGGTGGCCCCTAGAGGCCACCCCCAAAAAGGCTCTAGCTAGAGCCAGGCGATCCGTAAATGCCCAGTGGGTCAGATACGCCGAACGAGTACCGCTCACGCGCTTTATAGCGCACGTTACCAGTGTCGAAGTCGCCATCCATAGACGTTTCAAGCGGAGTACGCTCGAACATCTTCATGCCATTCGGCACATCGGTGATCAAGAAGAAAGCGTTGCTGTCAGTCAAGTAATGATTGACGGCGTAACCTTCTGGGATCGCACCCATGTTACGGATAGCGTTGATGTCGTTATCAGCAGTACCAACACGCTGTGTGGTTTCAAGCAGACGATCTGCTGTAAACATCAAAGCGGGTGGTACGATCAAACGACGAGGACGGGCCGCAATCAGGAGACCGCGCTCATCAGTGAAAGCAGCAATCTCAATGATTGCATTTTCCAAAGACGTTTCGTTCAAGTCAGCGCCAGTAGATGGACGGTTGGAGTTAGTTCCACCGTTTACTAATGGATGCGAAGCGTTGAACAACGTAACACCATCTCCAGACTGGAAGCTGGTGAAACCATTGTTAAGCGGGTTCGCTGCTTTAACTTGCTTCGTGTACGCCATAGCGCGAGAAAGCGCCTTGGTGTAACGAGCCGAAAGCGAGTCATACAAATTGTCTTCCATCGCCTCTTCGGTGATCGCAAAGCCCATCGAAATGGTTTCGTGATTGTACCGAGCAGTGAAAGACTCCTGTGCAGAGTCGTAACTAGTGGCTGCACCTTCCGCCTTAACAGGGGCCGCTGCAAAGCCAGACAGCTTTACTTCCTCTTCAAAAGAACGATCAGAACTTTCAGTCTCATAAATGAGAGTGTGTTCGTCTTCGTATTTTTCATACTCCAAACCAAACAGAGCGTTAAGCCCTGGCAGGAGTTCTTTAAGCATTTGCGCTCTTGAAATTGCCATTGCCTAATTCTCCTTAAACGCCGAGCTTGGTTTCGTAAGCGTGGCTCAAGGGCAGATAGGTAACGATGCAATCTGTGAATGCATCACCTACGGTGCTTGATGGGCCATCTACGAAATCAACGACACGCAGTGGTAGTGTATTAGTCGTAGCGATAGAGCCGCCGTCTAGGGCGTTCTTGCTTCGACCGATTGAGGTTGATCCAGCAGTGCTAACCGCTGAGATGTTGTTTCCAAGGCCGGTCTGAGCAATAGCCTCATCACCTTGCATACGGAACAACAACTTAGGATCGTCAACAACGTAAGCAACGATATCGTCAGCAGCCGTAGATGCTGGGAATTGTTGGTTAAACGTCTTTTGGTTTGTTGATGGGTCTGTGTAAGCGCAGCCTACAAAGATACCAACAGTGCCGGCAACAACAGAAGTTGTTACAGCGGCCTTTTCAACGGTGCCAGCAGCAACCAGCTTAACGAAATCACCATAGAAAATGGCGGTTCCATAAGCATTAGCGATCTTAATGTGACGAACTTTTCCCGTGAACGAGCCGCTCGCACTTAAAGTATCAACTGGTTCGGCACCCATAGGGGTAGCAGCAGTAGCCATAATGGCCTCCTAGTTAATAATAACTAACCCATGCTAAAGGTTAGTTTCTTCCAAAAGTAGTCCTAGTGCTACGCTCTGGATTAAGCATAGGCATTCTAGGGTCACTTTCTCTAAGGTAGTTGTTATCAACCGATGACATCTGGTTTTCTGCTATGTCTTGGAAATGCCGCGCTCGAGCTTCCATCGTTTCCTTTGGAGCCTTGCAAAGCAACAAACCGCCAACCTCAATGTTACCCTCGAACTTGGAGCCAATATCTGACTCCAACATCAGTTCAGGATGATCTTCAGCCCTTACAGGCTGCCATCCTTCTCTGAACATCTTAGAAACGTGAGTGTTGTCGGATTGACCAAGAAGCGATGTCTTAACCCATCTGAACACATAACCATCTTGTGGCTCTGGGTCAGGCAGGATAGAAGCAGGCTTCCATGTGTCAGTCGGTCTTTCATCTACTTTTCGAGAAGTGGATTTTCTTGGTGTGCGCTCTTCAGACATTACGAGGTCTCCTTAGCGAGTTCCCTCGCGTACTGTTCAGGGGTTAAACCCAACCTCTTAGCGAGAGATAGCTGGGTGGACGTTAGCCGTATTTTGCGCGGTTTAGCACCGTTGCTCCTTGCGGAGGGTGCCACCACCGTCGAGGGTTGATTAGCAGTCACGGATGCGTCACGCCCATATGTGTCGCCATTATCCTGCCAATCATAGTCTGGGAAAGCTTGTCTCAGACGAGAATCAATCTGTCGAAAATACTCCTGGCTGTTAGGCTGGATGCCTCGCTTTATTAAAGCGGCATGTGTGCCATAAGCAAGGCTTGTCATTTCTTCAAAGCCATCCTGCATAAACCAAGAGTTCTTTTGTGCCCAACTTGCAGCTTCAGGATCTACCTGCGGTTGCTGTTGAGCAACATTCTGAACAGCCTGTTCAGCAACCTGTTGCTGATACGCTTGCTGCTCATACTGCTCTCGTTGAACCTGTTGAGATGCAACGTTTGATTCGTACCTTTCAGCCTCATGTAGCTCTGCTTGCGCTCTCGTGAGGGTTTCCTGTGCAGATACTAAGTTGTCAGTATCGCCCTCCTCATACGCCTTCTTGTAGCTATCACGAGCCTGTTGCAAAGAGAGTTCTGCGCGTTGCTTTATCTGAGCGACTAACGCTCCCTCGCCTCGGTTAATAAGAGACTCCATCTCTTTATTCTTTGAGGCAAGCTGTTGAGCAACCCGCACAGCCTCTTCGCGCATCTTCTCAGCGGCTTCTCTTTGTCGCCGCTCTTCGTGTTGCTCGTATCGAAGTTTGTTTATTCGCTTTTGAACTTTTTCGCTGTACCCCTCTAGCTCGTCATCATAATCCTCACTGGAGTCAGATGCGTCAGTTCTAGGGGGCCGTCGATCTTCTTCGTTACGGTCATCAACAATCTCAAGCTCAATGTCTGATTCTGGGTCAGATTGCTTTTTGCCAATCTGAGTACGAACACCAAAGAACTTTTCTTCTGCGGAAGTTGTTTCAGGAGCTTCCGGCTCCATTTGTGCTTCACTCATACCTTAATAATCCCCCTTGGATCTTCTACAGTGGCCTCAACAGAATCATCATTGATCAATCGAAACTCCTTGCCATGCACCTTAAATCGGGTGCCTGAATAGGATCGCATAAGAATCCAATCTCCCTCTTTGCACAAAGGGCCAGACGGGAATCGCTTAGGGTCATTATAAGCATCTGCTCCGAGCTTCAGAACCATGCCGACAATAGACCCTACCTCTTCATCTTGCAGAGTTTTGGCAGCTTTTAAGATGCCTCCCTCAGTCATTTCATCAGGCTCAGGTAGAGCGATTAACAGCTTATAACCTTTCGGTTGCGGCAACTGTTGCGCCGAGCGAGGCTCGTTGTCCTCGGTTTTGGGTTCGGAAGAAATCGATACCGATTCTACCTCGCCTTTAGCTAATGCTTCAGACATTAGATTTTACCTTCTGCACTGGAAAAAAGCGTCCAGAGTCGCTTGCACCGCTACATGCGGCGTTATTCAGACTCGAATCTTGCCTTCAAGTCTAAAATTTCTCGTTCAGCCAAAGCCAAACCTTCTATGATTCCGCAAATTTTTGCGTACTCATTGTAGTCTTTACAACCGCCGCCGCTAACATGGTCGGCGTATTCGTTCATCTGCACTCGCAAATGATCCCTCATATAGTCAAATACGTTTTGAGAAGCGTTAGTCATCAAACACTTCTTTCGCTATCTGTATCCCAGCCTTCAAGCCTTCTACTTGATCTTTAGATTCCTTTTCAGAAATCTTCACGCCAAGCCTTGCCTGCTCGATCTCTGCTTGTTGATCCAGTCGTTGCTGATCAAGGTCTGCTCTAGCCATAGCCTTCTGAGCATCAAGCTGTAACCTGCCCATTTCAGACTGAGCCTTAGTCTGTGCCTCCATCTCCTTGATTTGCAACTCTTTTTGTTGCATCTGAATGATTGGATCTTGGGCTTGTTGCTGAGCTTTCTGCTGTTGTGCTTGCTGTTGATTAGAACCTTTCAATTGTTCTGCTGCTTGACCCGCTAACCTAGAGATTCTGAACTCAATATCTTCAGGCAGCGGCTCTCCTGGAGGGGGCAACTCGAATCCAAGCTGCTTTTCTATTTCCATTCGGTACTGGAACGCTAAATGCTCCTGAACGTGCGCGGCAAGCTCTGCCATCGCCTTCTTTGCGTTAGGACTCTTAGACATGATCTCCATAACCTTGGGATCTTCCGCCATTGCCTTGTGCGCTTGGATGTGAGCCTCATGATCTTGGTAAGCAAACGCTTTAACAGGCTTGCCGTTGATCATATTCATGTTTTCAGTGATCGGATCAGTCGGTTGCTGGTCATCATCGGTCGGAACAATCTTATCTGCGTCTCGAATGTTCAAGATTTCCAGCATTTGCCGGTGCAATAGCGGCATATCGTACATTTCTGGCGCTTGTTGCGCTAATTGTAGCGCAGCTTGGTACTGCATGATGCGCTGAGCCATCGTTCCGGCGTTCGGATCGCTAACAGGGATGATATCCACGCGATCATCGAAGTCTTCGGCCACCAAAGGCTTGTCTTCTTGGTCGTATGGGTACGATTCAGGCCCAAAATCACGAACAACGTTGGATAAAAGGCGCAATTCGTTACGCATAGACGCATGCATTCGCGCTTGAACGGCACTCATCACCTTCATAGACCGCTCTAGTATGGCTAGAGTGGTTCCAACGGGTGCCTCGGCGTTCATATCCGCCGCTTTTACGTCTGCCGCCGAAGCAAAACGCCTTCCTTCCTCTACAATATCGCCCATAAGCTGGTACAAAACCGTGCTTGGCTCTTTGTAAGGCAAGAAACTGATGTTTTCTTTGATCGACCCGCCCGGAACGTCCACATCTCGGAACTCACCAGGCATAATTGGGGTGTCATCGCCCTTAATTCGTAGACCTCGAGCCTTCAAACCACCTGGCAAGTTGGCAAGTGTGCCCGCATCGACCAGTTGTCGAAGCAAAGAGGTCGCGGATTTAGCCAATCCACCAATCATGTGGATCAAACCAAAGCCATAAAAGCCCAAACCTGGCATGTACTGATAGTGAACGAAGTGTTCGCGCTTCATTTTGCGCTCGTCAGCCTCATACCAGTTACGGCGAATAGCCAAAATCGTTCGAGAGGACAGGTCTATAGAGACTACATACGGCAACATAATGCCGGTAGGCTCTCCCTTGTTTGTATCCTCGAAACCGACAAGGTCTAGATCGACATGCATCTCTAAGATTGTGTGCCGATAGTCCATGTCGTAGTTGGCGGAATCACCCGTCAACTGATTGTACTTGCGCTCTATGTCATCGTAGTCGGGCGCTGGTGCCGGTAAATCAACATCCAGATAAAAACCCGCTACTTGCAGCTTGCGAACATCGTTCGCGCTACGCTTCATTACATGCGTAGAACGCTCGCATGTAGACAAATCAGAGGCACCGTAGCTGACCACAAAGTCTTCTGCCGGTACAAACATGCTGCAAGGTCTGCCCATGTTGGGGTCGTAATAAACCTTGCGAAACGCAGAACCCGCCAACGGTAAAGAAAACAGCATACGTTCTGTTTCTGAACGATACTCGGTCATCTTTTCAGTCAGCAAGTAGTTAAGGTAATCCTGAACCCTGTTCGCTTGATTCTCTTTTTCTGAGTCAATAACGCCAACGACAGAAGTCTTTACAGGGCCACCTGCCGGAAACAACTCCTGAATCGCTTGAGACTGAAACTTAATAACAGACTCTGTAAGAAGCGGGTGAAACACGCCGCAAGCACCATCCCAAGGAGTGGTGCGATCTTCATGCTTCAAGCCAAGCAGGTCTAAGCCCTCGACATAGGTTCTTTCCCAATCAGAACGACTTTCTTTGTCGGCCTTAAAAGAGCCAACAAGGTCAGATGCAATCTTGTAAAGATCGCCCTCGTCAATAAACTCTGCCAGATTGGAGTCGTGCATCTCTGCACCCATCAGCCCCATCTCAGGGTCAAAGTCTATTATCATCCCCCCGTCCTCGGTTTCTATAGATACCGAATCAGGGTTAACAATCTCAATCTCTAAATCAGGCTCGTCTCCTTGCCCAGCAGAGAATATCGACTCCGGCGTAGCCAAAGGGCGGTCAATAGCCATCTATCCGTTCTTTCCGAATCGCTGAGGTCGAGCAGCACCAGAGCCTCTAGCAACTGTGTTTCCGTCATTTTTCTTCTGAACCATCGTTGCTCCACCATTAGCCATCATCTTTGGGCTAATCTTCATGCCACCAGTCTTGCCGCCAGCCATCATTTTGCCAACGCCGTCGGCAGCAAAAGCAGGAACCATCTCACCGCCCTTCTTAACCATAGGCATCTTGCCACCAGCTTTCATGCCTTTGGCTTTCATCTTGCCACCAGCTTGGTAGCCTTTAGTCTTCTTTTTCATAACTTTTCCACCGCTAGATTTATAACTTAAAGCCGACATCATTTTCTCGTTCTCAACTGGATCAGAGAATGATCTACTTCTGGCCTTCCTCTTAATTTTTCTTATAAATTTCTTCATTAAGGGTTAATCCTCTGAATAAAGATTATCGAACACCTGATTCACATCGAGCGTGTAGTCCAGATCAGACTTACTATAATGAATATGCTGGGATGGCCTGAAGTCTGGGGCACCCTCGCCTGTTTCAAACCATGCCGGATGTGTCACTCTAACCCTATTGTTCGGCAAAGCAACGATATTTCCAGTCCACTTCCCAGCATCAAGAAGCTCCAAAACATGACTCTGCTTGTGTTGCGCTGGGTCATCGGCTATCTCGTTATCTGTGTAGTCAACAGTAAACATGTACTTTGCCGGATACATCTCGCCATCAATCTTAGCAAGCCAGGGACACGGCGTACAACGATCCAAGACATATACCGAATGCTCCCGCGAACTACAATCCCACGGTTGAGCAGCCCACGTCGGCATCGGCTCAGGCCATTCTTCTAGCGGAGTATCTGCTACCAGACCTGTGATCGGCATCCTTGCCCACATAGCGCCGCCGTGTACGTTCGGCTCATCATCGTCATCGTAGGTCTCGGCTCCAGTGAATATCATCTGAAAGCTCAAGCTACGGCACGGCATTGTTGTTACAGCGACTGCCATCGCGTGTATGAACTCACCGTGATACTTGGAGTGGTTGTGTGTGTATTCCTTCCTAACCCAGCACTTGAAGTACGGGATATTGCTTTGCAGGAAAGCCATCAAACAGCGTCCTTATAAAATTGTTTTTCCCATTCCTTGTGCCGTTTTATCGGCTCTTTGAAATAGTCCATGAATCGTGCCATATAAACCACAAAGTGGTTCAACCAACTCAGCGGCGCAGGCAACGGTCTCATGTAGTCCAGAAACAAAACCACCCTGTTACGGTTAGTCATGTTTACCGCCATGTGTTCGTAGGTGTCATCAAAGACAACTGCCTTACCTTCTTCCCATCGATACTCTTGCTTGTTCACGACCAACACGCAGCCTTTGCCCTCGGTTGGTATATCAAGACCCAGATGCACTCTGAGTATCCCACACCACGGGCCTTCGTGGGGCATCAGCATCTTTCTTGGCCCGATCACTGAAAAGTAGGCAGACACCAGATTTTTTTCGGCATCTATGATCTTCATGGTCTCAGGGAACTCTTGGCAGTTCCGATCAAAGCGTATCTTGCCTGCCTTCAAGAAAAACATCTTCCACTTGTCATCGTTGGAGATGTACACCTGATCTGGGCTGATGGTCTGAAACGGCGCGAACTCATCTATACGGTTCCGCATTTTTTCAAACTCGGCCCTGATCACATCGTAGTTTTGTTCTAGAACAGCAGTGACAGGGAAATCTGCGTTATCAAAAAACACACGATTGCCCTTCTTCGAGAACCTTCTGAACAATGGCCTAAAGGCTTTTTCGATAAGCCAGCCATTTACTTCAACCAT
>UEXN01001908.1_pt1 | contig 15520 bp, 27 predicted proteins | sample 1796711 | NCBI WGS metagenome assembly UEXN01 (sample SAMEA4772470, study PRJEB27181) | metagenome | reverse complement strand
CCCTAGTATTGGTCAAATGACCATCCACCCCTCGACTACAACACTAGTTAGTTTCACTAACTTTTGTTATAGTTTCACGGTTGATTGAATTGCAAGTAAAGTGGCAACAAAGAAGTAATATCATTCCTAAGATATTTTTACCATGTTTCGGGGGGAACATGCGTTACTCAATTCAATCAACCACCTCCCTTTCCCCGAAATAAAAATGGTGAATAATAATGATAAAAGGAACAGAAGAACAAGACAAAATATGGAACGAAATAACGAACACAACTAATGATGTAATAGTCAATGCCGGTGCAGGAACAGGTAAGACTTTCACAATCGTAGAAGGTGCAAATAGAGCAAGCGAGGCTAGGAAAGGATTCTTATGCTTTAACAAATCTATTCAAACCGAACTACAAGAAAGACTACCCGAAGGTGTAGAAGCAAAGACATTTCACGCATTAGGTATGAAAGCAGTTAGAGATGCTGTTGGTAAAATCAAAATGAACAAGTGGAAAGTAAAGAACATCATTGATGAAATCTTTGGCCGTGACTATCAAGCACAACCACTTATCAAACTAATCAGTTTGGTAAAAGGTTCAATGATTGATTGTACCAATGAAAAAGAAATCTACAAATTGATTGATGAATATAACATTCAGTTCCGTGATGATAATGAAGAAGTTATGGGTGTTCAAGCAGTTTGTCAAATACTTGATGAGTGTAAAAGAGATACCTATGAGATTGACTTTGATGATATGATTTGGCTACCACTAGTCAACAACTATCCACTACCACAATTTGATATTCTATTCGTAGATGAAGCACAAGACTTCAATGAAATGCAAAGACAACTAGTTTTGTCATGCACGATAAACGGTAGATGTATTATTGTTGGTGATAAGAATCAAGCAATTTATGGCTTTAGAGGAGCAGATAGTGGAAGTATGGCTATCTTTGAAAGCCAACTTAAGACTAGAGGTAGACTAAAAACTGTTGTGAAATCATTTGGATTAACTCTAACATGGAGATGTCCTAAGTCAGTAGTTGCAGAAGCAAATAGATATGTCAAAGACTTCAATTGTTTAGATACTGCGGAAGATGGACAAGTTCATGTGAATGCATACCTAAACCCACAGAAGGGTGATATGGTATTATGTAGATATAATGCACCACTAGTCGGTGCTTTCTACGACTTAATCACACAAGGTAAGTCGGCATATATTCTAGGTCGTGACATGCACAAAGGTTTAGTGAACTATGTAAATAGAATCACTAAGAATAATGGCATGTCATCCGAAGACTTTGTTGAACTACTCAACATGAATTACCACACGGAATACAACAAACTGGTTGCGGCTGAGAAGCAAAACCAAGCAAACACACTTAGCGATAAGTATGAATGTGTAAAGATATTCGCTACTAAGGCTAACCATGTCGGCGGTATCATAACAGAAATCGAGAAACTGTTTAACAGTAAGACAAGAGGTGATATTAAATTATCAACAGTTCACAAGGCTAAAGGTCTTGAGGCTGATAATGTATTCATCCTAGCAACAGAAAGAATGCCACATCCAAAAGCATCTAATATGCAAGAGGAAAGAAACATTTGCTATGTTGCTATAACAAGGGCTAAGCAAAACTTATATTATTGTGGGCCAAGACCAAAGAACTGAATGAGTGATAGATTAAGTCCCGAATTTTACTATATGTTACCTTTTATTAATGTAACATTATTTGTAATCTTCTGCTTAGTCGTCACTTCAATAATTAAAATATATGAATGGAGGAATAAAAATGGAAATACCAAGAGAAGCAATAGAATTAAGTTTAGAGAGAGAAATAGATAGAATAGATGTCAAAAGAAGTTTAGGAGATGGACACTGGGATAAAAAACTCATAGCCAATATGGTAGAATTATCTAACGCAGACAACTATGAGGAAGCAAAACATGAATGGATTGCTACCGGAGATGTTTGGTGGAGTGGAAATCAACAAAATAGACCCACTTGGGTCAATGACCATCAAGGTAAATGCCTTTGTGGACATAGAGTTGTCTATCATTTTAAGATATTAAATACTGAAAATGGCAATGAAGAATGTGTCGGTAGTGAACACATTGGTTCCTATCTTATTCTTAGGGAGATTAAAGAGAGAACCGGATTAACTGATGCAGAAATTACTGATAAAATGATTCAAGAATGGATTAATGTAAGGACTCAATCTATGATTCAAACAGCATGGTGGCATGCTAACGGTGAACACTTCACTCAAATGTTTGATAAAATCAAAGAGGCTGATTTAAGAATCAATGTTAAAGGTAAGTATGAGCAATGGTCTTGGGATGATAACGAATATAAAATTAAAAGCCGTATGTTGAAGAGAGGTAAAGGTAAACTTGGTGAAGAAAACTATCAAATGTCATCTATCGTTTGGCGATGGAATCATCCACACAACCCTAAGAATCAATCAACAACTAGAGGTTATCCTAACGATAAATTGTGGGCTGACTTAAATTACTTTAGTGTAATGTATGATGCTGAACATAAAGCAAGAATAGAAAGAGAAGATGCTAGCCTACAAACTAGAACAGACCAACAATTAGAATACATGGAAAAACAAAAGCAACAAAGAGAGCGTAGAGCAGAAGAAGCACGACTAAGACAAGAACAATATGACCTTCAAAGGGCTGAGAGACTAAAACTACAAGAACAACAAAGAATCGAGGCTGAAGAACGAGAAAAAGTACGACAAGCAGAACTGAAAGTTTCTAATGTTGATAAATATTCTCAAGAAATAGAAACACTAAATGACCTATCTATGTTTAACAACGCAGAAGTTAGTGAGTTCAAGAATATGTGTGACTATTATGGCTTACCTGTCTTTGATGGTAACTTCCCTATATCAATATGGGAATCTTCTTTCTTAATAGACATTAGAAGAAGAATGGCTAGTGGTAGGGAGTTATCAGTTAATCAACTAAAAACTCTTAAGAATATTTGTAGTGGCGAACCTGCTACACTTAAGCAAAAGAAATACCTAAGTAGCCTAGGCTACGATGGTGAGTTTGATAACATCACTAAAAGAAAAGCCAGTATTATGATTACTAACAAGAAACAATACAATACTTTCGAGGGAGAAGCATGACACAGAAGAAAAACAATAAGAGACAAACACGGTCTAAGCCGAAAGAAGATTTGAATAAAGATGGGGAATATCTTGTAGGACTAATTAAGGAATTTAATAAGTTCCTTGACGATAACTCTCACCTTCGGGTGAGGAAAGTTATCGAAGCCTACAAGAAATTCTTCAAGGGTCAAATATGATTCTTGGTGAATTGAATGCTTAACTGGTTAAAGCAGTTCTTCGTAAAAGAGCGTAAAGAAAAGATTCCGAAGTGCTACAAGTGTGGGCTAGTAGCATCAACAATGGTGTTTATGGAATTTAAAACAATGGAACTAGAAGAGATAGAAAATAATATTCTAGTTCAACTTTGTAGTCATTGTCATACAGAACTATTTGCACTGTATGACAAAGACTACATCCCACCAATAATAAAGGAGAAATAAAAATGGAAGAAAAAATATATGAAATAATAACAAAAGCCTATGGTACGCTTTACGAAGCCGCACCAAAAGAAGAAGTAGAAAGTGGTAAGACAAACTCAAGGGAAGGTATTGATATGGCAGTAAGGCATTTCAAAGAAAACCCAAGCGCAACTAACTACAATTTACTAAAGACAGCAATGCTAACTTACCAATATTGGGTACAAAAGAGAGTGATAGAATGATAACCAAGCAAGAATTTGGAAATACAATATATAATGATGGGACAATTGCTATGAAAGTAAAATACATTTTTGAAGATGTAGTATCTATGATGCTATTCTTTAAAGATGAAATTTGGGATGGTAGAGAACCACATGACGGTAATACTTGGGAAGTTAGCAGAAGAGAACTTACCATAACTTGCACAACTTATGTCCAAGCACTAGACCATTATAATACACTAGTAGAGAAAGGTGAAGAAGAATGAATATATTTGCACTATCAAAAGACCCTGTAGAATCAGCACAAGAGATGTTAGATAAGCATGTAGTTAAAATGCCAACGGAAACTTGTCAAATGCTACACACTAACGGTTTATTCAATGAGTATGTTGAAAGATATGGCAAAGAACCGAGCCTTAGACAACTCAAGAATTACCACGAAGAGACAGAATCAATATTGATGAAACCTGCTATGCTAAATCACCCTAGTACAATATGGGCTAGGCAAAGTGTTCACAATACAATGTGGCTATTTGAACATGGTATTGCTCTTTGTAAAGAGTTTGAGTTTAGATATGGTAAAGAACATGGGAGTTATAGTAGAACACTACAAACACCAATGGAGTATGATGCTGATAGTAAATTAGCAACGCCCGTTGATATTGCTATGTTCGACAAATACAGAATACCTAACAAATATGGTATGTATTGTTGGGACTATGTAATTGACTCTTACAGACACTACTATCTTGAAGGTAAGTGGAAGTTTGCCGAGTGGCGTAATGCAAGAATGCCGGAGTGGTGGCCTAAAGACCACTATGTAAAGAAATACAATGAAGAAATAATAGCATACAATGAAACCTTTGGTGCTACTTTAGAATTAATATGAGGAATAGAAATGGAATGTAATGAATGTAATGGAGTAGGTTGGGTCAATGTATGGAATCCTTCTCATGATGTAATGATGAAAGAGAAGTGTATTCCATGCATGGCTCATGAAAGAGACTTGAGAGATTTAACATTAGCAGTAAGTAAAATTATAGTTAATGCTAGCAAGCAAAGATTGGCAATGGCGTTAGCAAATGCGCTTATTGAACACACAGACGATGTGTTTATGAGTGATTTTTCTAACATTGAAGCCTTAATTAAGACAAAAGACATAGAAGGAATATTTATGTCAATAAATATGATGTGATAAAATGAAAACAAATGTAGAATTTAAAATAGTGCAAGATGTAGAGTTACCTCCTTTGGTAATCTCGATGAATGAAAACGACATACCAAAGGTTGTGTTAAACACACAACATAAGATATGGTTGTCTTTAAATAGACGATTAATTTTAGGTATTTTTGAAGCCCTGCCGGAAAAACTCGATATGATTTTAGACGGTTATCTTAGGGAACAAAGAATGTTTGAGATTGATGATAATAACATGCAAAGACAAATAAACGGTAGGAGTGAAGAGTAAATTGATTAATAATTTATTTTCATGTACTCTAAGCCCTATCAAATATGGCTCAATTTAAATATTGATTAGAACAAGAAGAAAATAGAACAAAAAACAGGAGATGAAAAAAATGGTAAAAGTAAGAATACTAAATGAAACAGGACATACGGAACTTCAACTTGAGGTTCAAGAGGTTATTGAACAAATTGATACACACCCTACACATTGGGTTTTCGTAGATGGTGAAATGGTTAGCCGTGAATCTATCAATGAAATCAATTGGGATGCAGTAGACAGTGTAGACTTAACACCCGCTATCGTAGGCGGCTAAGTTTAAACTACTGAATCTTCTTTGGTAACGAGAATAAGGGGAGAAGGGGTTTTTACACTTCCTTCTCCCCCCCTGCGGTGTTAAGATGAACTACGACGACTTTATTGAATCCACCTTTACTATCCTTAATGGATGGGATTACAAGGTAGAAACTTGGATAAAGAATAGGTTTGAGTTTGTTGTTAGCGATAATAGATACCAAAGTTCAAAGAAATATGCCGTAGGACAATTATTAGATACTGCCTTATGGGAAATACCTAATGCTGTTAATTTAGGTTTTGTCAAGTGGAAAAAAACTAATCTACCCTTAAGATTAGAAGCAATACATTTCCATAGAGAAAACTGCGATGGCAATAAAAAGTGTAAAATGTGTAAATTAGAAAAACAATGGAGTGAATTCAATGAAAGAACAAGACCCGAACTATGTTAGTAGCCATAGAGCGTATAAGAAAAGAATTGCTACTAGATGCCGTGTATGCGGTGGGCAGTTATTATTGCCCGAAGAAATAAAATTAGAAAGGCACCAAAAATGTGTGCCAAAATCAAATTCAAAAATATATATAATGTGATAACAATGAAAAAAATAGAAATAAATATAAGAAAACCCGACGATGGACAAGACTATTATAAAACATACATACAATGTGACCTGTTTCAAACAGGTAGAAGTACCATAACAGTTAGTCCTGATAGAAGTGCTAAAGACCCTATTCATAAGTCTATGAAAGATATGTTCAAAGGCATGCTTAAACAACCTAGACAGAATAGATGGGGCTATAGTAACAGAACCAATTACTTTGGTGAAGGCGACTTCAATGGAGTATTTTGGATAAGAGAATGCCCTTTAGCCTTATCAAGAACTAACGGTAAGTATAAAATAAATGGTAAAGCAGAAAGTATGAACACTATTGCTAGTGTTTTTGCTAGAGTTGCTTTCAAGGCATGCTTCACCGAAGATAATACTCAATTAATGCAAGTCCTATTTTCTTCTCTAAACCTTAGTGAAGATATTAAGTATGTATTAGAGAATAGAGTACCTTATCATTACTTTAGGGATTTTGAGAAGCAGGAAGTTAGATTGAATGTTGCTCAAATAGGTGATAAAGAATTTGCTATAGAATTAGGTGATGGTGTTTGGGGGAACCTCTCAATGAAAGACCTACAATCCTTTTGTAATTATTACATTCATGGTAGAATGAATAGTAAGTTCAAGAGAATGGGTCTAAGGAGACTCTATCAAACATTAGTTGGTAAAGAACCACTAGACTCGGACATTAAAGTTATGAGAGAATTTCTAGCACAGAACAGAACCGACGACTTGATTGAGAATAGAGCAAAAGAATTGCTAAGAGATATTACTCGACAATACCCTAACAGAATCAAACTCATTGAAGATGATAATGGTGAGCCTCAAGAAATGTATGTTGCGGGTAATGACTATGACTGGAAACTAACCAATAGCGCATATAAAAGCGAGATACAAAAGGTATCTACCTTTGTTTGGCAAAGGAAGACCACTATTACTGAGAACACTATAGATGAAGGAGCCACTACTGAATATGAATGGTATTGGGCAGGTTCAATATGTATAGATAATATGGCCAAGGGTTCTTCACTAGGCGACCAATTCGCAACTAGAGCATTTGCTCTACTTAATGATAATATGACGGTAGCGAGAGTTAATACAATAAATTCGTACCTAAAATACAAACCAAATGAAGATGAAAGAGTGGATATGAATGAAGTGCATAGAATGTGATGGAAACAAATTTGAAATGGATGAAAGATTAGGCGAACTATCCTGTATGGATTGCGGCTATGTTGCAGTAACAGAATTGTTTGAACAGACTGTATTGCATTACAATAGAGACGGTTGGTTTATTCATTCTGCTGATACAACTCTAGGTTCTTTAGAAACAAGTCATCAAAGTTGGCTTAGAACTTCTAAAGGTCATTTAGTAAAAGGGCTTAGAATGTGCAATATGTTGTTGGCAAAACTGCTAGTTAATCACCCGTTAAAGGATAGAGTAGAAGAGTGCTACATTTCTCTTTATAGAAGTAATGTACTAACTACTATGGGTCTTGAAGAGAAGGCAACTGCCGTAGTCTACTATGTGCTTAGAGAAAATAGAACTCCTATTGCACTAAAAGACTTGAGAGAGGAGTTCTCTTGTGACACTAGAAGTTTGAATAAAGCAATAAAGAGAATCAACAAACACTTCAAGCATGTTAGTCTCAAAACTAAAATCGACCCATATTATATGCTAAAACAAATCACAAGTAAGATTACTGATGATTTAACTTTTGCATCTAATTGTCATAATGTGTTGGAGTTGTTTGAGCCATTGACTCAAGATGGAGAGTGCTTGAAGAGTACCTCCTACTATGCTAGCATTTGTTGGATTGCTAAGAATATATACTTACATCCTATAAAGCAACAAGAGATTGCAGAAGGGGCTAACATCGCCACTTCAAATATAAAACGAACCACAAAGAAACTGTTGGCTTTGATTGGTTATGAAAAAGTCTCTCAACTGAGAGGTAAACAGATAAATGAATTAAGGAGAAATTAAAATGAAAGAAATAAAAATATACGATGTGCCTTTTATTAACATCCTAGAAACAATTAGGAGTTATGTAAAAGACTATGATAACGATAATGCAATAAGTAGTATAGACACACTACTTAGGATAATTAAAGAAAAAGAAGATGTGTCTAACGGTAGAGCCAAGTTTCTAGCCGTTAGAGATATTGTGCTGAATGATTCAGTAGTAACAATAGAAGGAGTTTGATAATATGATAAATGAAGAATGGACTGAATACTATGTGTACTTAGAAGAATTACGGCAAAGCGGAGTAACCAATATGTTTGGTGCTACTCCCTATTTGAGAGAGGAGTTTGGTTTAGGCCGAAGAGAAGCAATAAACATTCTAGGTAGTTGGATGGATAACTACGCTGAATTGATAGAAAAAGGAATAATTAGGAGAGATTAAAATGAAAAGAAAAATATTAATAATTGGAGCAGGTGGAATAGGAAGTTATCTTATTTCATTCTTAGATAACTTAGACTTGTATGAGATACAGGTGAATGACGATGATAAGGTAGAGACAAAGAATCTAACATATCAAAACTTTAGCGAGGAAGATGTTGGTTTGCATAAAGTCAGCAGTATGAAGGCTAACTTTAATTGTATAAAGTTCGCAAGCCCCTATCCTATCTTAACACCTAATCAACTAGAAGGCTTTGACCTAGTAGTTTGTTGTGTTGATAACTTAGGCACTAGAAGAATGCTTTACAATTCAAATGTAAAGTGGTTAGACCTTCGTTCTCAAGGTAGAAATGCGGCTTATGTTTCTTATCAAGCAGACCCATCAATGTATGATAGTTTGTTAGCAGGTAAGGAAGGTTCGTTTAGTTGTCAAGGAGAATCATGGGATGGTTCTCAAGAAGGAATACACTTCATGCACATGGCAATAGCCGGTATGGGTGCTGAATGGATTCAAAGATGGTTTAATGGTGAGAGCGTAAACTCTTTCGCTGTAGTAAATGTATGAGGTGATATAATGGTAGATATAGAAATAGAAAAATTAGAAAATGCAAGAGAAAGAGCAGAACAACATATAATGGATGTATGGTATCAAGAAGCACATTTAACTTGCGAGTCTATCGGAGTTGACTGGGATGACCGAGCAAATGTAGATGAATTAGGATATAAAAGTAAAGAGTTCTTTAATGCTATTTGGCATGCTTCCACAGAAATACTACCTGCCTTAGAAGTACAGGTAGTTATTGATGGTAAGAATGATTGTTATGTTACAACTGGTTCATCCGGCTATGTTGAGTTTGGTATGCAAGCCCCTGTTGGTATGAGTTTACCGATTAAGTGTTGGATTCATACTCATCCATTTGGTGCCGCTTATTTTAGCGGTGTTGATTGGGGAACAGTAAATATATGGAAATCATTAATGCAAGAAGCCTATGTATTAGGTGGTGTAGAACACTATGGTTATTGGAATAATTCACAGCCTAACTTATTAATGATTAGATACTTGGATGAAAATGGATTAGAGACTTTTAGGGGTCAAGTACAGCCGGAGCGTGAAGAAGAATGAAAGCAGTAGGAAAATGGGTAATAGTAGAAAAAGTAAATGAAAAGAGTGGAGCAATTATATCTAAGGTGGATAACAAAGGCGTGGTCGTAGACTGTCGCTGTGATAAAAACCTAAGAGATAAGATTGTTTACTTTAATGAAAGAAAGGATTATGTTAGAGTGAATGATTTTATTGCAGTTCACTATGATGATATACTGGCGGTGGAATAATGATAATACATGGAAACGAAGTAAAAGCAAAGTTATTACAAGGAATAGATATAGTTGCGAATACAGTTAAACCTACCCTTGGGCCACAAGCAAGAACAGTAATATTACAAGGTAATCCTCCGGTAGTAATTAACGACGGTGTTACGATTACTAAGTATATTAGTCATGAAGACCCTTATGTTCAAATGGGTATTCAGTTAGTACAGAATCTAGCAAGTAAAGCACAAGAAGGTAGTGGTGATGGAACTACTACTGCTTGTATTCTTGCTCAAGCATTGTGCCATAATATGATAGATGCTCCACCAATGAATGTCCATGACTTCAATAACTTAATTAATTCACTAAAGGATTTTATGATTCATGGATTAGATAATGAAGCCGAGGAAGTTAGAGATGAAGACATACTCAACATAGCAACTATAGCGGCAAATAATGATATTCATTTGGGTACTTTAATTGCAGACTCACTAAACAAAGTAGGTCGTGATGGTATTATTACAGTTGAGGAATCCAAAACGCATAAGACTGAAATCTTGGTTAGGGAAGGATTAGAAATTGATGAAGGATATATGAGCCACCTTATGGCAAATAGTGAGGATGGTAAATGTACTTTTAACAACCCTCTAATCTTTTTATCTAACTTAGCGATTAGAAACTTCAATGAAATATTACCTATGATGGAACATGCGGCTAACAATAAACAGCCCCTAGTTATATTCTGTAAAGGAATGGATGGTAATGCTATGAACAATGTAGTGATGAATCTATTACAGAAAACAATAGATGTTGCAGTAGTTACAGCCCCTAACTTTGGTGATGCTCAATTAGATGAGTTGGCTGATATTGCAGGAGTTGTTGGAGGAACTCTCTATACGGATGAAAGTAAAGATGATGCCAAACAATTACATTCTGCTACTTTCGGAACCTGTGATAGTATTACAATTACTAAAGATAAAACAATCTTTGTTGGTGGTGATAGAACATTAACTGAAAATAGAATATCTACACTAAAAGGCGTCTTTGAAGATAGTCAAGATGAGTACGATAAAGTTAGACTTAAGAAAAGAATAGCAAGACTTAGTGGCGGTGTTGCCACGATTAAAGTTGGTGCTTCTTCATCTATCGAAATGAGAGAAAAGAAAGAAAGAATAGACGATGCTCTTAACGCTACAAAGGCCGCCTTAGAAGAAGGTATTATTGTTGGCGGTGGACTAACATTGGCCAGTGTAGCAAAGAAGATAACCAAACCTATGAAAGATGCTAGGTGGTTTGAGTCTGCTATGCAAGAACCAATTAGGGTATTACAACTCAATAGTGGTATAAGCACTCCTTCTGTTTCTTTTGGTAAAAAGAATATAGGATTCAACGCTTTGACTGGAAACACTTGTAACTTAAAGTCAGCAGGTGTTTATGACCCAGTTAAAGTAACTAAGAATAGTTTCTTAGCGGCTATGTCTATCGCACAACTTTTCTACTCTACTGATGTAGCGGTTCTGTTACCGGAGGAATAGAATTGAAATGTCCGACTTGTTGGAGAATTATGTCTAAGTATTATGCTAGAAGATACAACAAATGTAAGGTATGTTTAGAAGGTGAGAGTAAATGAAGAAGAGAGCAGTAACAGTAACACTACCCGCACCACATAAAGCGCAAATAAAATGCCCTATTTGTAAAGGTAACAAATGTGTAGTCTGTAAAATGACAGGCAGTTTAGCAATAGATGTTGCACCTAAGATACCAATACAAAGAGCGCATATTATCAAATATGTTATGGAGAACATGCAAGATGTTTCTCAAGAACTAACTAGAATGTACGGCTTAGTACCGGAGATAGGAACTAAAGAAGTAGTTGTTGTCAATGAGGGTCAGTATGAGATAGTGCAAGTATCATCTTTAGGTGGTGCCTGTTGGATAGTAAATAGATTAGATGAATTAGAAACACCACGATACTTTACTGCCTTGAAGGATTTGAAGAAATTCAAAGAGGGGTGGATGAGTTGAGTGAGTTAGAAACAAAGGGAACAATAGCCCGAAACGCAACAGAAGAGATTCTAGTTAAGCGTGGTAATTATTGGAACATTGAAGTCTTTGATGTTCGATGGTATGTTAATGACAAACCATCAAGAAAAGGCATTCGCTTGAATGTTGAAGAGGCTAAATTATTATTAAAAATATTGGAGAGAGAATTAGAATGACGAAAATAATAAGCGATGTGCAAATAAAGAAAATGATGAAAGTATATAATCCTAAAAGAGAATGGGCTAATGGTTCGGTGGATGTTTTTAGAGAAAACGCTAGACAGATGTTATACTTCTTACTTAGCGAGATTGAAACAAACATGGAAGGCAACAAAAGAGTCCAACCGGAAGATATTGTTAATGCTTACAATTTTATTGCTAATGCAATAATGTTGGCCAAGCAACCTGTATTGAGACATTTCATGGAGGGGGAAGAATAATGTATAAATATGTTAGAATTTGGCAGAACGATAAAAAATTAGAAGAGTGGGGTAAGACAATCACAAAGAAATTAAAAAATGAAAGATTAGTAGAACACTTTCAATCCGACTTTGTTCAAATGAAATCAGCAAATGAATTTACGAGGGCTTCCTTCGTGATGTATTGGGAAATACAAACAGATACTAAACTGTCTATTGTTGCTCCTCCTATTGTTCAAGGTACTTTAGTATCTATGACTAATAGATTAGTTGAGATGAATAGAATGGATGAAGCACAAGTTATGAATGCAATAATGATTAACTTTACAAGAATTTTAGGCATCATTAATAGTGGTGATTTGAATGAAGAAGAGTGAATGGATTTACTTAGCAAGTGCTATGTGGACATACTCGGAAAAACATGAAGGTGATATATCACGCCTTCTAAAAGAAGTGGTAATTAAAATAAATAAAAATAAGGAGATGATTATAGATGATAGATTGGAAAATGATGAGCCGGTTGTTAGAATCCACCAAGGACAAAACACCAACACAACAAGTGAAATTGATAACAACAGAACTAGATAAGTTCGACACATACAAAAGCGCAGTAATACAATTATTGGCTAGAGAATACCCTAGTAATAATATTGGTTTGGCTAAGGCTAAGTCTTGGCTTGCTAAGATGTTTGATTGTTTCGATGATGAAATAGAAACCTTGTTTGCTATTGATGATGAATTAGGGGAAGCGATATACTTCTTAGATGCAGGAGCAGAAACTCAAAGAAATATAGGTATTCATTCTGTAATTAGAGTGTTAGAAACAGAATGTGGTGCTTTAGATGATTCATCTTATCTTTTAGTTAAAGATGTATTACTTAATATGTCAGCACTAGAAAGAAAGTGGTTTGTGAGATATTGGTTAGGTTCCCCCACTAATGGAATTGATGAAGGAACAGTAAAGAAATTACTAGCCAAATACTATGACAAGAAACTTAAGGAAGTTAAGAAACATGCTAACTTTAACAGTCTTAGTAATCTTTGCACATACTATGAAATGAAAGAAGAACCTCCCATGAATTTATCACATGGAACTTTTGTAAAACCAATGTTAGCAAAAGATGTTCCTATGAATAAATGGCCGGAGAATAAGATTGTAGATTATAAGTATGATGGTAATAGATACCAAATACATAAAGAAGGAGATAATGTAATTATCTTTAATCGTAAAGGTTCTATTGTTACACCACAGTTTCAAGATGTTGTAGAAACAGTTAGACAGTATGAAGTAGATTGTATTCTTGATGGTGAAATATATCCAATTAAAGATGATGGTTCACCTGCTGAACATAAACTGATGGGAACAAGAGTTCATTCTAAAGACCATGCAGAAGCGAGAGAGAAGGTTAAGGTCAAGTGGGTCATATTTGATTGTCTTAAGATTGGTAATGAAACTATAATGGATTCATCTTACAGTGATAGATTAGATAAGTTTTCACAACTGCCCGACCAAGCACATAGAATGGAAGAGGGCGGTGATGTTCTAGCATTCTATAATAGAGCGATTAACGATGGTTTTGAGGGCATTATTGTCAAAGATACTACCTTACCCTATGAAGCAGGTAAAAGAAGCGCAGGATGGGCTAAATACAAGCCTCCTCGCATTGAATTAGATGTGGCTATTACTACTGCTAAATATGGTGAAGGCTCAAGAGCAAATGTGTTTGGCACCTTTGGTATTTCTGTAAAGAGTAATAGTGGTTTCAAATCGGTCGGTTCGATTGGAACAGGGTTTAGTGATGCTGATTTAGTTTGGCTAACCAATGAACTTAGAAAGAATGTAGAGACTTACGATAAAGGAACATATAACTTATTACCGAGAGTTGTCTTAGAAGTATCAGCAGACTTAGTTACTCAAGATGCTAAAGACAACTATGGGTTGAGATTTCCACGATGTAAAAGAATACGACATGATAAGTTCGTTGCTGATATAAATACAATAGAAGATGTGGAGAGGTTAGTATGAGTTTAAATGCGCCCGAAGTAGATAAAATAATAAATATATTTGGCAAGGCCAATATTTTTTCATTTGCTGTTTACGATGATATTAGTAATGAAGATTTATTTGTCTTAAGTAAAGGGATTTATATCGCTTGTAAGATTAATCATGTAGCCTTACCGGAAGATTTTGAAAAACACATTACTATTATAGAAATGGATGAAGACGAAGAAAGAGCATTGATGTTTAATAGACGACCTAATACCAACCTATGTATTGTTTTAGGTGGGTGTAAGAGTAGAGACATAGAATTCATAGAAGGTCTTTTGATTGAAGGCCTAAGTCACTTACGAATAGATGCAGAATTTACTGGCTACTATGAGGTAGAGTCTAATGTTTAGTAGAGATACTTTAACGGGTATCTTTCTTTCACTAGGTAACTACGAAATCATGATAGAGAAAGATGAAAGTCTTTCCTTGGGCTATAAAACTAAACTTAGGATTAGTGTTAGAGCGAGTGAAGATTTCCTACTCGCCTTGAAAAGAAGCCTAGAGCAGAATGAAATAAAAAGCAAATACATCGAAAAAGAAAGTAAGAGCAGGCCAAGGCCAATATTAAGAATAGGTGGAATAAGAAACATAGTGTATATTCTACAAAACTTTTGTAAGGACTTGCCTAGTGCTAGAGGTAATTTAGTTACTTTTAGAAAAGCAACTAGAATTGTTGCAGAATCAAGACATCTAAGACTAGATGGCTTGGAAGAACTTTTAAAATTAAAGGAGTTAATATAATGGGATTAACAAATATGAATAGAGATAGACCAATAATAATTACAGGAAAGACAGGAACAGGAAAGACAACTAAAGCAAAAGAGTTACTTCCTGAAGCCCTAGTGTTATTTGCGAATGAACTTGAAATAGACGCAAATTCACTTAATGTTCAAAATGGACTTATTATAGAAGATATACATTACAATGCACAGAAAGATAACTTATTGAATATAATTAGACGGTATAGAGGTAAGTTAGTTATGACCTCTATCAATGAGAAAGACATTCCAAAGGAAGTGAAGGGTCTTTGTAAGATTAAGAGAGCAGGCAGTAAGAAACATTTATTGGAGTCAATCCAAGAACTTGCACCTAGAAGTGAAGAACCGTTCTCACTACACATGGACACCTTTAGTTTAGTAAACTATTTCTTGAAAGAGAGCGATAGAGATAAGGTAT
>UEXN01001903.1_pt1 | contig 15542 bp, 32 predicted proteins | sample 1796711 | NCBI WGS metagenome assembly UEXN01 (sample SAMEA4772470, study PRJEB27181) | metagenome | reverse complement strand
CTAAATGGTACACAAGAAACGACATCTAGCAAAAGCAATCACCTGGCGTCTTGTCGGCACTATCGACACGATGCTCTTGGGTTGGTGGATATCTGGCGATATTAAAGTTGGTGCGTCTATTGGTGTGCTTGAGCTTTTCACAAAGATGTTCCTATACTACGGCCACGAAAGATTGTGGTACAAATCAGAGTTTGGTGTTGACAAACCAGAAAACAATTGATATAATAATAAAAAAACTGGAGATACAATGAATTACGGTTATGCCTGCATCAACATGTCTTTGTCTGATGTACCGAAGTCCCGTCGAGTCACTACTAATCGATCGATGATCAAGCGCACCTTCCGAGATAGGGGTCTTGAGTACGCTTCTGAACTGGCCTTGCAGAACTGCAAGGACTTGCGTACGATCCTTGCGTGGAATGAGGCTCACGACATCAAGTTCTATCGCCTAAGTAGTGATCTGTTCCCTTGGTCCAGTGAGTACAACTTGCGCGACCTACCTGGCTTCGATGACATCGCTTGGGAGCTTGATCAGGCTGGTGAGTATGCCACACGCAACGGTCACCGCATCACTACGCACCCTGGCCCGTTCAACGTACTGGGCTCCCCGAACCCCGAGACAGTTCGCAAGACTATCAAAGAGTTGGAGACTCACTCAGAGGTGTTCGACCTGATGGGCTTTATCGACGCGACACCATACAACAAGATCAATATTCATGTCGGTGGTACTTACGGTGGTGACTTTGGCAACACCGCAGTTCGTTGGTGCGAGGGCTTCCTCAAGCTGTCGCCAAATTGTCAGAACCGCGTAACGCTGGAGAACGACGACAAGCCAAGCATGTGGAGTACGAAGCACATCTATGACAGAATTCATAAAGCAGTTAGGGTACCAATTGTTTTTGACTATCATCATCACAGGTTCTGTACTGGCGGACAAACTGAGGAGGAAGCGCTAAAGCTGGCAGCCTCGACTTGGCCTGCAGGTATCAAGCCCGTTGTGCATCTATCAGAGTCAAGAGCTGCAGAGTACGACGATCCCAAGATCCGACCACAAGCACACTCAGATTATATTGTGAACCCGATAGACAACTATGGACAAACGCACGATGTTATGCTAGAATGTAAGATGAAGGAGGTTGCCCTCCTCAAGTACAGGGAGATCATTGGACAATGAGGCTTACAGATAACTTTTCAAAACAAGAATTTGACTGCAAGGATGGAACAACAACTCCGCCAGAGTTGATGGAGAGCCTCGAAAGATTGGCAAACAACTTGCAAGTTCTTCGAGAGCACATCGCAAGGCCTATCAGGGTTGTTTCGGGGTATAGAAGCCCAGAGTACAACAAGAGGGTTGGAGGAGTCAAAAAGTCTCAGCATATGTTGGCTACCGCTGCTGACCTTCATGTATCTGGTATGGATACCAAAGAACTAGCTGACACAATCAAGGCCCTGATAAAAGCTGGTAAGATGGACTCCGGTGGTGTGGGCCTATACAAAACCTTTGTTCATTACGATATCAGAGGTCGCAATGCTAGATGGTACGGATCTGGGATGAGACCCTGAGTTAATATTTTAGATTTTTGTAAGGTAACTGTATATTTACTAAAGAAGGAGAATCGCGAAACAATGACAATGAACCTAGAAAAGACAGTAAACATTATAGCAATTGTACTCTTACTTGGCCTCTCGCTTGCCGCGCTCATGGTGATGCAGAAGACAACGGAATCAAATGTGGTAACCACCCAAGCAACTGTCCATCACGCTAATAAAGAGTCACTCGTCGCAAAAGAAGTAAGACTACTATCTTTAGACGTCAAAAGCCTTCAGAAAGATGTCGCAGAGATCAAGAAACGAACTAAGCGGAAAAACAAAGGCTGGAAAAGGCCTCAAGGAAAATAATCCTTTAAATAACTGTCAAGTTCTGTTATAATCCAATTCATGAGATGGATAACAATATTTCTGCTATTGATGGCCTGCGATTCCGTGGGCACGCAAGAAGATTTAGACCAAGACCTTGAATGTTCGGTCACCGATGCGGAAGTCTGCTTCGACGGCTGGCTCTGTTGGGACCCAGGCACATCGCTACACAACAAGCCCTGTACGGAAGAGTGTATGGAAGTCGGTAACACGAATAAGTTTTGTTTTTTAAATTCTTGTGAATAAAGTACTTGACTTTTCGTCAAAAATAGCATATCATATATATACAAGTTGAAACAAACCTTGAGAAAAGGAAACGAAATGATTAAGGCAATCTTGTCAATTCTTATCGCCCTCTCCGTCACTGGATGTTACTACGAGTACGAATGTAATCCACGAGACCACAACTATACTCACACGGAATACGATTGTTGGACAGAGTATTACGAAGTCGAGTACTGTGATCGGTACCACTGCTGGATTGAAGAGCGGGAAGATCATGTCTGCGAAGATATCCATATTTGTCACTATCATGATTAATCGAAAAAAGACTAAACAGTAAAAAAACATTGTGGTACAATAGTTATAGTAATGGCCACAATTTTTGCAATACTGGTCGCCCTCATCAATCCGTTAGGATTAGCCTGGGACCAGAAACAAACAAACCTACCTCAGATAGAAGAGTTCGTATATTGGTACGGCGACATGGAGTGGGGCAAGGCGTCTTATCTTGGGTCCTCCGATATAGCGGATTTAGAAACTGAAATGTTTCTTGAGTTCTCCAGCAATAAGATAGCTCGCGCAACACTCATACTCGGCCCATCTGGACTTAACGAAGCAAACTGTATTGTGAAATACAAAGAGGTGAATAGGCTTCTGGAGAGAAAGTATGGACCTGTCCGTAGTATGGCCTCAACAAGAGATCCCCTACTCGATGACATGATATACTACAGAGAGTGTTACGCGCTTCAGGGAGGCTTGCAGGAGCACGAAGCAACTTGGCACTGGAAAGGCTTTATTATAAAGAGCGTAGTATTCGGAGACGAAGACAACATCTGGATTGAGATAGAGTATACAAAGAAGAAGCTTGTGAAAGACCTAAACGAGCAAGAAATACAGAAAATAATAAAAAGATTGTAAATAATATCCAAACGTGATATTATATAGTATTATGGGAGAAGACTATAAACGAGGGGATACTGTATTCATACGAGACTACCCGTTTGGTTGCCCCACTAATATCGTTGGAAAGATAGTCGGAATCATCAAAGAGAACGAAGTGTATAATGTAAGACTAGATTCAGGCTGGAACGAAGGAAAGATAGTTCCTTTCAAGTACTGGAAATTATTAAAACTCTCAGAAATTGAAGAAAGCCCTTGCAAAGACGAAGAAGATGAGGTATGATAATATTATCAAGACGTCAGAAAGAAGACTAAATGAATATTCTTGACGACGTTAAAAAGTTTTATATTCATAGCCTTGAGGGCGAAATATTGTTGGTCGAGGTAGGTCAGTTCAATGGAGGGATCTCTTTGTCAGTTGGTGACAGGAGGTTAGACTTGGAGCCAGATTCAGCATTCGATTTAGCGGACGCATTAATGCAAATAGCAAGTGACATGGATTCATATTATGACAATGATTAGAGTGGGGAAAGGATATTCTTGGGAACTAGAGACGGCAACTCAACATTTGCGGGGATTTACTGTGGACAATTTAGATACAAAGAAGTTCGAGAGTGCAACTACAGATTTCGAGAGAATCTTCATCACCCTAAGGGAGGCGTTCAAAGCGAATGAATCGAGATGCCTGGACAACGAAACTGACAGGTTGGCTGTTTGCCAGGCTGTGGCGGAAGAGATTAGGAAAAATAGAAAAACCATATTCAAAGAACAAACCCAAAACAAGAAACACTGAGGATTATTTACATCCAGAGGCATGGTGACTTATGACTAGAGGTGAAGCGCTTCAAATCAAGCAGGACTACGATTTGTTCGGTGTAAACGTCAATAGTTTTATTAGCGTCTATTTAAAGACAGATGCTACCACAGGTAAGCATATGGTTTACTTCCTTGAGCTTGAAGAGTGGGCTGAATTCGACGATGACTTCGTCGAGCGGGTTGAACCCGACCACATTCCAGCGATACACAAGGAGTTTATAGGGCGAGTGATCCCTTTGAAGATTACTTGTTTGACACCTTAGGACGGAGGGTTATTAAATGGCTAAGTCTATAGTTTCTATATCGTTCTTATATGCGAACGAGAGGGTGAGAATTGGCGCTGACAAAGACGGGCTGTTTCCTATCCCAAGAGTGAGTACCGCAGCTCAAAGGCTTAGGCCGTCGATGCACCCTCATACTGCCAAAGAGTTTGTAGAACACGAGAAGGTGAAATTTTCAGACCCGGTCCTGACACTCAGCGATGGATCGAAACTGAGGGTCTATTTGGGCGGCGACCCTACTGGAATGATCGTCCTCGCTGCTAGTGCGATTGATAATCATGACACTGCTCACAAACCAAAGCCCGTAAAGAAGATAAAGAAGATAAAGAAACCAGAAGGAGCATCCAAGCTCAGTAAGTTTATCAAGGAATACAAGGACAATCACAATGATTATGACTTGGGTTTCGATATGCTTGACTACCCTGATTTCGACGATTACGACAAGGATTAAGATTGAAATATATAATGTTGTTAGCCTGCGCACTGTTACAAGGTTGTCCAGTTGAGAGAGGCAACCCGAGCTGCAGAGAAACAGTGGAGTGTAGCGTTGACGAGGAGCGCTATTGTGAGCCTAACGCAAGCGGCGGCGAAGATTGTTATCACAACTACACAGAGTACTGCATAGAGAAAACATCCTGCCAAGAAGAAAGCTCTTGACATTCACCCGGATTTGTTATAAGATATAAAAAATGAACGAATCCGGAGATATCCAATGCTTAAGCGAATCACAAGTTTGTTAGAAGATGAAAATCTAATGGCTAGCGAGTGGGAAAAGAGCTTTCTAAAGAGCACTCTCTCACAGGTCTCCCAATACGAAAGAGAATTGAGCTTCAACCAGGTGTCTGTCCTCGAAAGAATAGAAGAGCAGAACACACCAGAAATCCGCCAAGAAAACGAAGAGTTCCGAAAGCTGTGGGAATCAGATGCCCAGCTTCGAGAGCGTACAATTGTGGTGTGTAGGTATTATGAGTTTACGGAATACTACCGACCCCTTACTTTCAAGATACTGGAGACAGACTATGCCCCGACAAAGAGGGAGTACAACAAGTTGTGTAAGAACAAGTATGCTTTAAGGGTTCTAGAGGAACACTACAAAGAGCCTCGGTTCAAAGTTAACAATCTAGTTCAGATTCGCGCCGCGAACACAATCAATAAGAACTTGCGCAGCGCCAACGGTGGCTGGACTCGCCTCAACGACGCTTACGCTCTAGTGATAGAGGTGAACGCACTCCCCATTAGACGCTCAGCTAAGGGTGCGAAAATCTACAAAATCCTACCAGTTGGTGGAAATCGAACGTATTATGTACACGAATCAGACTTAAAGAAGCCACGCAAGCAATGAACTACACTCTAGAGCCTGGCGATTTAATCCGTCGTACGGGGCAGCAAGCTATAGGAATTCTAATAAAGAGAGTCGTGGCCCCAAACGGTCATGCCTCTTGGCATTATGTCTTGAGGTCTCCAAATCTTGGAAGCTGGAAGACACAGATAGGAACTTACTGTATAGACGAAAGCACCGTCTACAGATACCTAGATGAGGGCAAGATTGAGATTCGTTGCGGGAGCTTGAAAGACAGAATAGTTAGAGAGTAACGAGCGTCTTACTTTTTTGTGACAAGTGTCATTTTCTCCTTTACTTCTAATTTAAAAGAGTATATACTGTGACTCACAAAGAAAGGAGATTAGTCAAATGAAGAACACAGAAGTTCACCTGCAACCCAGAGATGAGGTTAGTCGCACAATCAGCCCGACAGACATGCTAATGACAACAGCGTGCTATGATGTATATCGAACGATGACCCTACCTCAACGCGCACTCGTCCGCGTTAAGCAGCTTTTTCGCCCACGCGATAACTTTATCGATCACGTCTAAAAAAATACTTGACATTTCAAAAAGCACCTGCTAATATTAAATCAAGATAAACAAGAGAGAGAAAACAATGCCATCGCTAGAAGTTGGAGACCTGAAGTGAAGCACGGTGATTTAGTTCGCCCTCTCTTGACTTGCGCCGGCCAACCTGGCCATCGGCGGTGTAACGCCAGCTTGGTCATAGGTGGTCGCAGCGCGTATCAGGACACTGAAGACGAGACGTCTCTTATCAAGATATTTTGCAACTGCGGTACATCTGTATGGGTACCGGAAGATACTTTGGAGTTAATCTGTGAAAGTCGGTGATTTAGTTTCATACACGGGGAGTTGGAACCATCCAGCCGTCGTCCTTTGGATAGACCTACAGGCTAGTATGATGAGGGTTCTGCACGATGGACAGGTCAAGTGGTTTGTGACCCATGGATGTGAGGTTGTCAGTGAAAGTCGGTGACTTGGTGAGACACAAGTTACATAAGGTCGTTCACACTCCTTATTGGAACAGGGCTTACCTTGTGAGATGGACCGATGACGTTGCATTTCAGGTTTGGGACGACCATCGTTTTTTTCCATTGAGTGATTATGAGGTAGTAAGTGAAAGTCGGTGACTTAGTTATGTTATCTAGCTATGGCCGCGACCTGTCCCGTACAGGTTGGATTCGCCCAAATGACATAGGAATTGTTATGAAAGTTCATAGCCATTTTCAGACGGAGTATTTCGAGGTCCAGTGGGCCAAGAGTCACTTTGGATGGAAACGCAGCGGTTGGATAAACTGGGGACATGAGAAGAAGCTGTACAGAAAAGACCTAAAGAAGGTGCACTATGAAAGTAGGTGATTTGGTGCAGCTCTCCGCATATGGAAAGAAGCTCAAGAACTATTATTCAGGTCGCGACAACGATCTCGCCCTGGTTTTAAAGGTTAGGTGGGATTCTATGTTTACGATCAGGTGGTGTTCAGATGGTAAGAGGGCAGTCAACGTGGACAGGAGAGATATCGTGTATGCGAAAAAAGCCACAAGAGGGTGACCTCGTCTATATCGACTGTCCTGGCTCTCCGACGCATCTCTGCGTCGGTATGGTCTTGGAAGTAATAGACTGGTCCTGGACAGAAGCACCAGCAAACACAGAGCCCAAAGACTACGAAACGCAGAATGAGACAGACTACAGGGTTTTATTGTCAGCCCCGCCTGAAACCCATCCCGCGCAGATTATGATGAGAGACAAGTGGGTCAAGCGTTTATTGGGAAAAGATAAAAAAGTACTTGACTTTCCCGCAAAAAATGATATTATATAAAAGATGAGACAGAAATTCGACATTGGAGACTTGATCGAGGTTTCGTACCCTACCGATGCTGCTAAGCGGGGTATTGTACTTGAAACCAGAATCATAAACAATCGTGCTTTGGACATCCGGTCCCATTGGCACGTTGACGAATACAAATGTAAGGTCAAGTTTATCGGAGAAGAGACCGCTCCACCAGCTTGGGTCCGAGCAAAGTGGCTCAAGCACGTATCTAAAATCAGAGACTAGGGGATACTCAAGATGATGAGGACTCATTACTGTGGATATTGTGGCAAGCCAGACCACAATCGTCGTACATGCCCTGATCGCGTAGAAGCGGAGGCCAGGTATTTGGAAAAGTATCCAGAGAGCGAAGCAGCAAAGTCTATCTTGCATCGCCGAGCCTCACAAAAGCGCAAGTTATCGCAGCGATCTTGCTCTTACTGTCATATAGTGGGCCACAATCGCCGTGGATGCACCACCCTGAAGGCCGATAGAATCGCGGTTCAAAAGAGGTTCACCGAGTATCGACAAGAGTTCGCGGATATTACCAAGAGATGCGGATTCGGAATCGGCGCTCTTATCAAGATACCGGTATCGGACACCTGGGCGTGCGATTCGTATTACATTGGAATGATAACTAAGGTGAAGTGGGGAGTTGTCAGTCACAAATACGGATCAACTTCTCTTCGCTTTAACCAGACGACCCACAACGAAAATATCATTGCAGAGATGCGATTGATTAAGGTCATCGATGGCGAATATCAGCACCATCGCAATGGTTGGAAGCCTAATACTCCCGGCGATACCATCGGGGTTCACCTGTCGAGATTCGCGGGAGCCTTACCTGCAGCGTTCCCAGCATACATGGAGGAGCTGAACCGTAAAGCCCAACTAAACCCAGAGCGCCGCACCCGTTGGACCGCCGAGATACTATCGCCAGCTGCTTGGGTCAACGTCCCAAGCAGTTATTACGCGGAAGAACTCACAGACGATGTTATGCGCTCGTATCGCTTCTCAATCAAGCACTCAGCCCGCTCATGGGAGAAGGCCAGAGTACTCAAGCATAGTGAACTTTGGAATGGTGTATATGAAAAATCAGAAAAGGAGAAGACAAATTGAATAAACAAGACCCGTTTGACCTACCAGAAGAAACAAAGAGGAAGCTTAGAAAAAAGACAAATAAAGTCTTGACAAAGCAAAAGGTTCTTGATATTATCGACCTAGAGATGAAGATATTCCAGTTGAATCCTGATGTCAAGAGAATTCTTGAGAGTATAAGATTCAAGGTAGGGAAGATTGAGGATGAATAAGCTCTTGACAAAGAGAGAGGTCTTTGCTATCCTTAACGAAGAAGTTGAAAAAGTGCGGACCTTGCCAATTCCGACTTGGGGTTTTCATCAGAGTAAGATTATCCAAGTCTTGAAAGACGTGAGACGAAAGATAGAGAACCTAGAGGAGAAGTGAGTAGATGAGTCGCCTTCGAGACAACCTTCATAAGATGACCCGAACCGAGTGGAACAACCTCGCTAAGAATGTGTATTGTGATGACGATATTCAGGTTTGGCTTGCTAAGCACTCTCACACTCAGGCCCGCTATTACTTAGCAGCAAACGGAAGGCTGTGTAAGGAAGCGACAGACATCCTCTTACAGGGACGCTCTAAGATAATCAAAGGCCTATTGGTTGGGTCTGGCAATATTCAGGATGAGGACACCATTCGTGACGTTTATTCACAATTACGCACCAAGGTTGACGAGTGGAGGATATCAAACTTTTTTGTTCGTAACTATTGGTATAGGGACAATCCAAGCTCAACGCCACCGGATGTCTTAGAGCAGATACATGAAGACTTCCTAATCAGGGACGATAACAACGTGCGTCGATACTATCGAAAGAACCTTCAGAGAAACCTAGCATTGCATCCAAATTGTTCTATAAAGCTAGCAATTCAGCTAAGCCAGAACGAGAACGCGGATGTAAAGAAGGCGGGCTTTGATGCTCTTGTTCGCCTAAATGCTGAAAACAATTAAGCTTTTCATTTTATTTAAAAAACCTCTTGACTTTTCATCAGATAATTGAGATACTATAAACACGTTGGAAGAGCACCCTAACTGCTAATTACTTTAGGAGACAAATCATGGCAGTTGACTTTAAGACATTTTCGGAAATCGTTGGATACATAACAGCGGTTCGCAAGCCCGTCCTCCTTAGGGGTCGGCATGGCATTGGCAAATCTACTGGCGTTTATCAGTACGCCGCCAAGTTAGGCATGCCGGTCGTTGAACGACGGGCGTCTCAGATGACTGAGGGTGACCTTGTTGGTCTTCCTAGTGTCAGTGGGAACTCTACTAGCTTCAATCCACCTGACTGGTTCAAGGAAGCTTGTGATAATCCCGTGGTCCTCTTTCTGGATGAGGTAGACCGTGCGACCCTTGAGGTTCGACAGGGTATCTTTGAGCTTACCGACAGCCGCAAGTTAAACGGCCATCATCTGCACAAGGATACTCTTGTGTTCGCTGCAGTCAATGGTGGAGAGTCTGGAGACCAATATCAAGTTGGTGAGATGGACCCCGCTGAGCTGGACCGCTGGACGGTGTTCGACCTTGAGCCTTCCGTTGAGGATTGGTTGACGTGGGCTAGCGACAACAGTATTGATGGTGCTCTTTGGGATTTCATCAACCATAACCGCCAGCACCTTGAGCACTCGGATGACTTCGAGCCCAACAAGGTCTATCCTTCGCGCCGCTCTTGGGAGCGCCTGAACGATTGCTTGACAAAGGCCGAGCTTTTGACGGAAGCGTCAACGACGTTGTTCAATCTTACTGCGGCGTTCGTCGGCTTTGAGGCTGCTGTTGCTTTCAACGATTTCATTGCCAACTACGACCGACAGGTATCTGTTGAGGACATCTTGATTAGGGGTGACTTCACCAAGGTCGCAGACTTTGGTATTAACGAGCACACTGCGATGGTAGATAAGTTCGAGGCTGTCGAATCATTCAAAGAAGAGTTACCGCAAGCTCAGATTGATAATCTGGCTCGATACTTTATTATGCTACCCTCTGAGGTCGCAATGAAGCTGTGGTCGGTCTTGGGTGCAGGTGCTCTAAACAACACGGTGAACCTGCATCAAGCCGAGATTGATGACAAATCAGTCAGCAGCTACCTAGTTGAGATTCTTTCTGGAGAAAGTCAAGAAAAGTCTTGACATCTCCGCGACCTTAGGGTATAGTTATAACACAATAAAGAACAATGGGAGGGTTTCATGACTACAGAAGCTCAGCCAAGTGAATTTGATCTCAACATGCACACCGCTCGTCTCCTTATGGATGAACCGTTCTTCGCAGCGGTCTCTCGCCGGATTGACAAGCGAGCAAGTTACGCGATCCCCACTGCCGGGGTGCTTGTTAACCCAAATTCTGCGCAGTTCGAGATGTTATACAACCCAGCCTTCTTTGCGGGCCTGACTGATGAAGAGCGCCGCGATGTTCTCAAGCATGAGTTCTATCACATCGTCTTTCTTCACGTCACAGACCGCATGCCCGAAGGTGTCAATCGTAAGTTGTGGAATGTTGCGACGGACTTGTCGATAAACTCTCATCTTTATAATCTACCAAAAGGCGGATGCATTCCAGGCGTGGAGCCATTTGAAGACCTTCCGAGGGGCAAGTCTGCAGAGTGGTACATGGCTAATATGCCAGACTTTGGACAGAATGACAAAAGCCCACAGGGCGGCGCTAAGAGCCCCGGAGATTGCGAAGGTGAAGGAGGGTCTGGACAAGGCCCCAAGGACCCGTCAGAAGGCGATTCTGGGCCTCCTGGAGGCATTCCTGACACCCTAGATGATCACGAAGGGTGGGGCAACTGCGCGCAGGATGTTAAAGACATGGCGAAAGAGAGACTGAAGGACATCATTCGGAAGTCTGCCGAAGAGGCATCGAAGACCTCTGGTTGGGGAACTGTACCACAAAAGTGCAGAGAGAAAATCATGAAGGTTCTAAAGACAAAGGTAGACTGGAAAAAGGTCCTGCGCTATTTTGTAAAGACATCTCAGCGCGCTGACAAGCAGTCGAGCATGAAGAGAATCAATCGACGCTATCCGTATGTGCATGCAGGTCGTAAGACTAACCGCGTGGCTAAGATTGCGATTAGTATTGACCAGTCGGGGTCTGTAGACAATGACATGCTCTCTAAGTTCTTCGCTGAGCTGACAAAGTTGGCAGATATCGCAGAGTTCACCGTGATCCCGTTCGACACTAGAGTCGATGAGTCTCTCGTCTACGCTTGGAAGAAGGGCGAATCAAAGAAGTGGGAACGTGTTATGTGTGGTGGGACGTGTTTCGATGCTCCTACCAGATATGTCAATGACCGTAAGTTTGACGGACACATCATCTTAACTGATATGTGTGCGCCCAAACCAAAGAAAAGCAAGTGTCAGCGCATGTGGATGACTACAGAGAGATACGCCAATAACCACTTTACGACTAAAGAGAAAGTTATTGTAATAGATTGAGTAGTGGGCTATAAGCAGTATAAATTATCGGCGCGATTGTCTATAACCGCGTCCTCAAACTCGCTCAGCAAACCCCGTGTAACCATATGTGATGTATGCAATAGGGTTGTAAGAAGCTGAATCGCGATGAAGGGAAATAAAGTTAGAATAGGCTGGCGTTTCTGCAGAGTGAAGCGAGAAGGTGACTCTGTGCTTATAGTCCGCTACATTTTTTTAGGAGAAACACATGCCACCTGAGGTATTGACAGAGATATTGACTACAGACGCTATCAGTAAGATACTTTTGGCTATATTGATGTGGTTTGTCCTCATGATGATGTTTAAGTCAGGAAATTAAAATGGCTAATTGGGCACTACTTAATGAGTGAGACTACAAAAAGGCGATTTAGTGGCGTGCTACCTCATCAACTCTGATTTGGAAGCTGAAGCTCTCATGCAATACGGTATAGTTGTGGACGTGAATCAAACATTAAAAGATGTGTTAGTGCTTGATAATTATGGAGATTTCCGTTGGTGGACCGAGAATCGTTGGAGAATCTTAAAAAAAGCGAAAGAAAACGCTTGACATTCCAGAAAACATTTGATATTATATAATCACAGTCAAGGAACAGTGAGGAACAGATGAGGGCTCGCAAGGTAGTGAAAGAGGTCGCCATCCGCGCTGTGACGTATGGTATAGGCGTGGCAATCATTGCTTCGATTCCATTTTGGGGACTCTTGACAAGGAAGGAAAGATGATGAAGCGTGGAAGTTTGGTGAAAATGATCTATGCTGATGGCTCTTGTCATCCCCGCGATGGCATCGTCGGAATCGTCACAGAGGTCCACGAATTGGATAGACATGTAAAGGTCCTTTGGCCTAACAGCTACGGAGCCTTTTGGACGACAAGACAAGCCCTGGAGGTACTAAGTGAAGCCCGGTGATTTAATTAAGCTATCTAGAGGTCCTGTCGATTACTTTGGCCTGACTTCTGAATCAGCGATGTTGGTTGAGAAGTTGCCTCGTAGCGATGCATACAAATATGACTGGCTTGTATTCGTCGATGGCCGCTGCATCAAGTTGGGCAGACAGATTGAAAGCTCACTGGAGGTCATCAGTGAAGGCCGGTGATTTAGTAAGATACAGACACTATCACAACAATCTCCAGACTCTTAGGGGTGTTGTGATTCGCTTGGATAGAACGAACGAGCGCGCGAAGATTCTGTGGAATCGTCCAGAGTGTAATGATGAAGTGTTCGATTGGGTTGAAGATCTGGAGATTATTGATGCAACGCGGTGATTTAGTTAAATGGAATGAAGAGCAGACAGGTTGGCACTTGGCGAATTCCTTTGAAGTCGATAATCGCCAACACGGTGTTGTTATCTCGGCGAGCGAGAAATATGTTTTCGTTCACTGGCAGAACGGCGACAGACGCGCCGAAGAAGAGATGTGGTTAGATTTAATATGCCCTGGTAGCTCAGCTGGATAGAGCATCGGCCTTCTAAGCCGGCGGTCACAGGTTCGAATCCTGTCCAGGGTGCGCCACCTTAGCTCAGTTGGTAGAGCAGCTGATTTGTAATCAGCAGGTCAACGGTTCGAGTCCGTTAGGTGGCTTAACACTTTTTTGAAAAAAGTACTTGACATTCAGATAAATGTTTGAGATACTAAGAGAGTAGAAAAAAGAAAGGAAATGAACAATGGTTAGTTTTTTACAGACAGTCGGCGCTCTCGCTTTGGGCGTCTGGTTAGGACAGTGTCTCACCGATTGGTGGCGTAAGCAGTAAGGAGCGGTTAAGATGACAGAGAATATTCGTTCAAACGTGTATAAGCACGGAACTAAGATTTTGCGAGCCATCGCAGAGCATTATGAGTCAGGAGGGATTGAAACGCAAGAATCAAACCATCATCTGATGCAATTATTCGCTCTCGTTATTGAGGGCAAGGTCTCAGGTAACGTCTGCGAGGATACTGGACATGTCAAGTGGGGCCTGTCGGCATCTTATGAAAAAGAGCTTCAGGACATTGAAGACGCTAGAATGGACGCATATGATGGACGCAATATCACGAAGGGGCCATGGCTATGACGAATGACTTTAAAGCTGTATGTGTCGAGTGCTGGGAAAATTACAACCCAGAGAGAAAAGCGATAGGGTATAAAACCTGCTTAGCTTGTGGCTCAGCCAACGCAAAGAAAGAAGTGCAGAGAAAAGCTAAGTGCATCGCGCCGGCATATAATAAGGGCGCTTATCAGTACGTCAGCACTCGCAAGGCCGCGCTCGGTGTCGGAAGATAGAAGAGTTTTCTGTCGGCGACTTGGTCTGTTACAGATACAGGCCTGACCATGTCGGCATTATCATCGAAAGATGGGAACTGGCAATCAGTCACATGTGGATTGTCCTCTGGCGCGATGGCAGACAGACAGAAGAGTTTGGGCAAGAAATACAGAAAATTGAAAAAAAGACTTGACTTTGAGAAAAAAGTCTGATATTATATAATCACAATCGAGAAAGGAGACAAACTCAGAGTTCTGGTAGAGGCGCGGAGCACTGGCGCAACTGGTAGCGCATCGGACTTTTAATCCGCTGGTTCCGAGTTCGAGTCTCGGGTGCTCCACAAAAAAGATTCTTGAACCGCTCAGTGTGTCGCCGGTTCTTTAATAAATAGCAAGACACGGGAAGCGTTTCGCCCTCTGGGCCTACAGGTGACGCACTCTACAGCTTGGCGGGAAGTTGTGGACATTTTTATATAAATGAGATAGGATAAAAATATGTTTGAGAATTACGGACGCGGAGACCTGGCACAGTACTTAGAGTCAAAGGGATACTATGTCGCGGCGGACGAAGACCTCCAGGCTCTTCGCATTGCATCGGAACTAGACGCACAAGCCCGCGCCTTCGCTAAGTCAGCGCTTGTTCGAGAGGTCACAGTCAACGCTCAACGAATTATGAGAGAGACAATCAACAATCCATCCTTTGAAAATGTACGTCAAGCTCTCTATAGCGACGGTGCCGTTTTGGATGGCCACACTCGCAGCGTTGCAACCACTTCAATTTAAAGCGAAGCGGCTTCAGCAACTAACCCACCAGAATCATTCAGCTTTTACGATTTACAGAAAAAAGACTTGACTTGTAGAAAATTGTTTGTTAAGATATAATCACAATCAACAAGAAAGGGTCATCAAATGACACCGGAACAGAGATACACAGAACTTTACGAGGAAATGGCGACACTTTGCGAGACCGCTGGTTGGGGTGACCCATTCAGCTATGCGCGCTCCAAGGAGATTATGACAGCTATCAAGTTGGGTCATACCGTCCATAAGACGTTCAGTGGTGCCGATGCGATTAACGAGAACGGAGAAGAGGTAGAGTACAAGTCGACCATCGGCAAGAAGGTAAAAGGCTCTTATACGGGTATCATGCAGCAGCCCACATGGGAGGAGCAAGAACAATACCTTCGAGAGGATAAAATTTTAAAGTATCCAGAGCACTACTACTCGCGATATGAGTCGGGCAAGGTCGCGGAGGTCTGGAAACTCAGCGGTCAACAGGTTTTCGATATCCTTTTACCTAAGATTAAGAAAAGCTTCGCGACCCGTGCCGGTAAGGCCGACACGCGCATATCAGCAACGGTAAGTAACCGAGAGATCAGGACCCACGGCACGAGAGTCCTCTAACCTACCAGAATCATTGATCTTTTACGATTTATTGAAAAAAGTGAAAAAAACCTTTGACATTTGCGATAACCTTTGATAGTATATAATC
>UEXN01001897.1_pt1 | contig 15581 bp, 4 predicted proteins | sample 1796711 | NCBI WGS metagenome assembly UEXN01 (sample SAMEA4772470, study PRJEB27181) | metagenome | reverse complement strand
AAGTTCGAAATCGAGTCCGCTGGGATAGAATTTCTTCAATAGAGATAGCAGAAACTCCAACGGGCGATTTGAGAATGTTTTGGAAGGATGAACAAAACTTAAGAAGGAAGAGTCTTAACAGCCGCCTTTCCGCACCTACAAATGCACTTGGATATAAGCGAAGTAGTATAGCTGTGCCATACCTGAATTTAGATTCAGAGTTCAGGGAGCATCTCTACTATGACCGTAGTATTTTTTCTATGGACACTTTTGAAGTAGTTGACGACACAAACCACACAAAGGTGCTTGGAGACTTACAATATACTGGTAAAGAAAATTACTTTTCTTTCATCTTGTCTACTGAAAATGTAGACCAAGAAGCAGTGACCTTCAACCTAGGTTCAGAAATAAGGGATATAACAGCTTTGGCTAACCGCATTTATTTAGCTCCAGCACTGAAAGAAGACCCAAGAGACCCAACGCTACCAGTCCCCATGTCTGGTCCAATCAGATTGGGTTACTCAATAGATTGGCAATTAGAGAAGCAACTATATGAAGACATACATGGTGCCTTGGAAAAAGAGGGAGTCTTTAATGATAGGCTACTAGGTTCCAGTATTTCAGAAAAAGGTACAACTGATGTGTCAACATTCTGGAGCTTCGTGAGTGGACAACACCTCCCTCCAGAACCAGTGGCTCAGCTATATTACAATCCGTTTAATAAGACTTATCAGGAGGATGCGTGGTTGTACCGAACAAATGTCTTAGCCAATAAGAATCCGTGGTATGACTCATATGCAGACTTCAATTTAGAAACAAGAGCCATGGCTCAAAACTATGGTCTGGTTGCTGAATTCAAGATATCTGAACACATGGATAAGTACTTGCTCGAAGACAGCGGCGAGTTTAAAAGCAAGAATTATAATATATTCTCTCTTGAGGGCGCAAGCTACAACGGAACAGAATCTGATGAAACAAGATACAGTGGCAAAACTCGATATACATTTGAGAATAAATACTTTATTAACGAGAGAAAAGAGGTATCAACAGATTACCCTACGCACCCACGAAAGAGTGCACGCCTAACAAAGAAAGTCACAGAGGACACTGTTTCATTAAGTCTCTTAAAAAACAATGCTTTCACTGATGAAATTGTCGGAGCCTCCGCTTATACGACTTACGATGGTAAGAACTCCATTTACATTGGCGGCACTCAAACAATTAAAAACAGTGTACCCGTAACACTTAACACAGCCGATGGCATCACTCCTACATTTAAAGAAAGTGGGGTGGTAAGTTATGCAGCCGATGCCGTTGATGACGGAACAGGTCGCCATCAATATTACGCCACTGGTCGCCCTCTTCCAGTCTTAGCAAGTACTTATGAAAATGTTGTGTACAGGTCAGCAGGCGATGGAGAAACACTTTGGACGCCAGTTCACCCTCATTCCCATGGTCCGTTTGCGTCCCTCAAGTTTAATCTCACGCCAGACAGTGATGACTTCATGGAGGGTTCAATTAATAAAGCTATTGGTAACGATGTAGGTCTTTCGTTCTTGAGGACGATGACTCAAACGGCAGGTGACACTCCCGAATACCAGACAGCCTCACCATTCACATTTTCTGTTTGGGCAAAGCCAAAAAATGATTGTCCCGATATTGATAAGGAAAACCTAAAGGCAAAGTATGATGGTCAGATTAAGGGTCTTGTGACTTTTGGAACATACAGTCGCTCTCCTGCCCCGCTGGGAATGCACAAGGAGCATGGCGTCGAACAACTGACGGTTTACTCAAACTTTCCAATGCCTACCGCCTTTGCAGGCAATGCCGCTCTTACCGAAAAGTATAAAGACGGAATGGGTGTAACAATTTATGTGCCTGGGCTGTCTGACGCAAAAAGAGCATCATCGGAAGTAAATTATATAAACTTATTTCACTTCTTCGATTCGGCAGGCAACCCAGCGGTCCTACCCGTTAATGAGTGGAGCCAAGTTATTGTACAGGTTATGCCAGCAATTTCTTCTTCTCCTATAAAGATAAAGCTATACATTCGCAATAGAGGCGACGACTCGCCGACCGTTATGTACGGTATCCACAGAGGTCTACTTGAAGACGCAACACGCAGAAACAGAGCGTATACTTGTGTCCCAGTTGTTGCAGGAGCCTCAGCATGGGGTGCTGAGCGTCATGGCTATCTAGGCTCGAATAGTTCCCCTCTAACAACCATCTATAAATTGGGCAAGTCCAGATTTGTAAATAAAGACGAGTCGTCGACAACTCAAGGAGTTCTGCCTATCGACGATATCAACGGCGCTTCTCAATATTACTTTAGTGGGGAACTGATGGAATTTTCCCTGTGGCAAGGTCTGTTATCAAGCAAAGATATTAATAAATTAAGCGGTATTGTTCCAACTAATATTCTGGAAGACTTTGTTAACCGAGAAATCATCGGCGGCTATACCGATAATACTCTCGCCACAAGCGAGTGGGGAACCACCGCCCCAAACAGCACAATCGCTGGAATTGGTCTTGGCGACGGACAAACTGCAATCTCATACACACAGTCTGCAATTGCACTCACATCAAATGCCACCCGCTCCAAGGTGGCGCTACTTGCTTGGCACAGACTTGGCGTCTTGCCAGTTCCGACCGTAAAGACCAAATGTGACGACTGGGATGATGCGTTTTTCGATTCTTATATTCACACCGACCCAATTAGGTTCTATGATAATATAATCGAAGACCATGATGCTGTATCAAAGACAACAAGAAAAAGAATTAGACTAAAGGTAAACGCCCTTAAAAAATTAGTGCCGTACAGAGGATTCTATCCGCAAGATAGAACTCTTCAGCTTGCAAAATTATTTGCAGACAAGATGAGGAACTCTATTTCAACACCAAATACCTTGCACGAAGAGCAGGGAATTCAAGCGGCATTACAGCCATTCTTCGCCCCTGGAATTTTATATAATTCAATTAAGGCAGGCGTCGCAGTTGATTGGCCTGCGTTCACAAACCAAACGGGTCTTGAGCCTTCTCATATTTTAGAAAAGATAACTTTGCCATATGAAGAGGAAGAAACCAGAGAGGCATACCTTACAAGTGTAGCTCCAAACTGGTATGTAAAACGGCAAGACGAATATAATGCACTTGCTGCCATTGGCTTTGTGGATGAGAAGTCGGCAGTCGTCCAAAGTTATAATTCACTTAAGGCACAGCAACCTAAATATTTTGCGTCCACCGCAGCGGATTATTCAAAGAGAGGGTATGTTATATTATCTGAACCCAGCACCAGAATACCATTCGAAGGTTTGGTTTCTCTAGACTCAGTATTGCCTTCAAAAACAAATAGCGAAGCGGAAATACTTCTGACCAATGTCGGAGATAAAGCTTTCAAGCATTTTGATATGGAGATTTCAGGATGGGATGCTGAAGGCGTTGAAATCTTATTGACACAGCCTGAACCAATCAGTGGTTATGGAAGTCTTGAAGACTATCCCGATTCGAAGAATATTGAGATGAGCAAAATAAAGATGGTTACCAAAGCGATTAAGATTGGTGACTCACAAATACTGGACTCTGAGAGCGACCCCTCTGATGGTACAAGCACATTTGATGTTGATGTAGACTTCCGCAGGTCACCACTGGGCTTTAATCTGCCAGGATATGAGACAGAGAAAGAGGTATCTTTAAGAGAGTTAAATGAAGAATTGGCAATAAAAATATGTCGAGCCATCAATAAAAGACCTGATATTCACTTTGTTGCAGTACCAGGATATTTAAGCGGGTGGGAACAGTCAAATACTTTTGATTTTGAAAGTAGAAAGACTGACGACCACCTTGCAACTCTCATGCCCGTTTGCCATCCCGAAGTGTTTGGCATCGAGTTCAATGAGCCTGAAGATGGAGCCATGTCTTACGACAGGATTCTTAAATATGATGTGATGGCAAGGGGAGCATTCCTCAATTCTGATTCGCCCACCCGCCCCATCATTGGTGACCAAGGCAACGGCACTTGGAGAATTAGAATAGTCTATGTTGGCTTGCCTAGGTTAGAGTTAGACTTAAATCTTGTAGATATCAATAAGACCACCGAGACTGAGGAATTTACAATTCTTTCTCCCAAGCCGTTCGAAAGACCAAACCTCTTGGGCGACGGAGTTACACTGAAGGATATTTCTGAGTGGTCCGACCGTTCATGGGCAAAGGTAAAGGTGGGCGGAGCCTACGAGCCAATTCCTTCAAATTGGAAAGAGACTCATCTTCAATCACCCTTTGAATATGAAGGCGGTCGCATGGACTCTGGCGTGAACTCTTATTGGAATGTTGCCACAAATAATGCTGATGCCGACGCCGCCCTATCTGCAATTCCATACTCTTTCTTTGAAGGTGGTTCATGGCTTGTAGACCAGGATGCCAATGTGACCCTCGCCGACTTAGGTGGAGTCACCGCTTTGAAAAATGTTATAGTCAACAGCGAGTGGGTACCTGGATACGGTTGGTTCGGATTTCCTAAATTTAGCGTGGATAGTGAAATCGGTGTTAGGTATGTCGACGCCAACAGTGTTACTGCAAAAGAAAACAGATTTATATACGACTTCCCCATGAACCATGACGGCATTTGGTATCCCCGCTCTGGTGCAGAGAATACTAGTTCTTTTGTCGAGAATACACCCAAGCAGGGACCATATGGATTGTATGGTGGAGTTTCACTTGTTAAGCAATCCACAATTGCAGTGGCACAAGAGCCTCACAAGATTTATCTCATGGCACCAGAATACTATGTCGAGAATGACTTGGGAGAACCAGAAGGGGGTGTTTCCAAGGTTGCACAAAGTTATAAACACCCTTACTTTGAATACCTCGGCTCGAACGGCGATATGAGATTTGAAATGGCTATGCACAATTTCTTAGCTGAGGTTCCAAACTTCTTCTTAAGACAAGGCAAACTAACTTCATTTGTCTCTAAGAAAGAAAAAGACTTTAAGACAATGGAGTCTGGTAAGACTTATTACATGGATGTGACCATGCACAAAAGTGATAATTTCAACACAGCCATCAGCCCATGGTCCAATTCAAAAGGAACCATGGAGGGTCGCTATTATGGACCTGCTTTCTCATGGCAATCGAATGACGACTATGAAAGTGCAGAAGATTTAGACAGGGCACTTGTTGGAGACCCAGCACAGGCACCTTATGTCCCACCCTATCTTTACGGTAAGGCAGTGGCAAGATTACACTTCGAGTGTCTTGAAACTAGAAAGTATTCGTTAGAGGAAATCATGGCTGGTGTCAAAGTCGACAACCTTTCTCAAGAACAGATGAGTAAGTTCGTGGCTGCTGGAGCTTCATTAAAGGGCGCACTGCTGTCACCAGCTTGGAACGCAAGGACGACCATCTCCTCATCAATGAATCTATTTGGTAAGGCAACGGCAAAGAACATAGAGTTCAGTGCTCAATTTGACAAGTTGAAAGATGCTGTTAGCGATGAGGTACAAAAGTTTGTTCCACAAATAGCAAAAGACCCAGAAGGTAGCGATAGCGATGTATGGACAATTGGTACAAAATTTGAATGCCCAATCTTAAACTTCTATGATACAACAAAAAATTATTTCTCTATGGTTTCACCATCTATGTTAGAGAACGGAGCCCTTAATAATACAAAGAGCGGAACATCACCAATAAGTTTAAAGACCAAAACCCCAAGAGGTACTGGTATTTGGGCTGGCTACGGTGTTGTTCCAAGAACGGAGGATGGTGTCTTTGTAACAATTGAAGACACTTTCAAGCAGACAGATAGCTTTGGCGTTCCAAAATCTCCAACTGTCGGCTCCCTGCTTGATGTATGTGGTTTCACTCCAGAGAAGAAAAAGGTGGGTGACCTTGCGGAGCAAAAAGAAATCTCTGAAGCAGTCATTATGATACCCTTTGTGGACTCTCCCTCAGAAACAACCGCACAAACGGTGCTTGTTGATGGCAGAAACTTTTTCAAGATTAATAAAGAGATGTTCAACCTTCAAAAGGCAAATATTGAAAACGGTAAAGATGCCGTCGGCGCAGGCGAGTATCTCGGAGTTACACAAAATATCCCAGAAACCTCTGTAAGTAATATGATTCGTGGAATGAAAAAGTACAACTTGCCCCCACGCTATGACTTTATCAGGTACCCCCTTAAGAAGTCTGAAAGCCCGTTTGTTATGTATGTGTTTGAGTTTCACCACTTGCTTAATAAACAAGACTTGTCGAACATCTGGCAAGGATTGCCGCCCTCTCTAGCAGAGACAGCAATCCATGACAGCGCAAATCTTGTCCACGACCTTAGTCCAGTTGACTTCTTTGAAGAAAATACTCTTCCCAAGAATGTAAGATGGATGGTATTTAAGGCGAAGAAGAGAGCTAATGATAATTATTTTGCAACGACAAACATGGCATCAGATGATTCCAGATTTGAATTTGATTTTGAGTTCGGTAAAAAGCCGCCGAAATATAATTACAACTGGCCATATGACTTCTTTACAATGCTTGAGGCAGTTCAAGTTGAGGCGGGTCTTGATATTATTGAAAACACCATGCGCAACATTGAGAGACAACTTGTTTCAACGCCAGGTGAGATTAGTTCGGCTAATATGTCGGGTCAATTAGAATCGGTCAAAAAGGGGAAGGAGTAACACATGTCGTCTTATTTTGACAAAAAAGAAGAAGTTCTAGAGATAGAGCTAACACAATACGGCAAGCATCTTTTATCCAAAGGTGAGTTTAAGCCTGCCTTCTATTCGTTCTTTGATGATGATATTTTATACGATGCAGGCTATACTGGTGCGTCCGAGGAACAAAATTATTCTGAAGACAGAATCTTAGAAGAGACGCCCAGCACTAGGGTACAATATACTTTTTCAGGAAGAGAGACTGCTGTAACAGAGATAAACAGTAATATTAGAAATAATAACTTTTCACTCGACGACAAGGAGGCTCAGGCAACACCTGAAAAGCATTATGCCTTATCTGCTCCGCTGGGAAACTCGACTTATATTAATTCTCACGCCCCTTCGTGGAATGCTTCTAGCCTGCTTGGCAAGTTTGGAACAAATATTAATTATCAACAGGGCGCTCAGCCAACACTTAAAATCCCGCAGATTGAGATGAGTGACTATGTGTGTCGAAGCAAAGTTTTAAAAGATGCACTCGCAGCCACTTCAGTCACAGATGGAAATCAGGCTTATCAAGCTGGAGAGGTCGGAGCGGTAGGCTCAGCGTCGGACCTCACAATCAACACAATGCAGTTTCCCGATGGTTCATTCATTGAGATTAGTTGTGATGAAATTCTTTTGGAAATCGAAGAAGCTAACACTGACTGCTTGAGAGAAAATTTTGATATCGAAGTATATTTGGTAGAAGACATCGACATGACAGGTAGGGTAGAAACTCCTGGTGTGCCATCGGCAGACCTTGGAAAGACCGAGAGGTTGATTCCATTAAAGTTCTCAAAAAGGTTTAGCAATGTGGTAAACAATCTTTTAGTAGATACCCCAGCGATGGAGCAAAACTATAATTACGACCCATCATATGTTGAACATTTTTTAGACATTGAGGTTGATAAAGATATTGAAAAGGATATACTATGTAGAGCAGGAGTCCAGCCTTCCTCTATTAAGTGCGGCGGCTATTCCAGAGAGTTCTTAGATTGCGAAGACGCACCGAGAATTGTGGGCAGAGTGTATAAACAACAACAGTCGGATGACTCAGGAGAAGATTGCTAATGGCTATTTCGCAAGAAGCGCTGTTGGGTCAGCTAATCCCAGAGATAAGTATTGAAGGCATTACGCTTGAATCATCGGGAGAGACGCCCCTTATCGATAACCCCCACATCTTGGACTCTCGTGAGAACGCCGCTAAGATTAACAGCCAGCAGCCGTCGGATAAGGGCTTGTCCGCTGTAGTTGATTTGTCAATAAAAGAATCCTTGGATAATAGTATTATTGGTGATTGGCTCCGTGAGCAGCAGTTCCATAAGTATCTAAAGATTCTTGTCTATAAAACAACTAGCAAGGGCTTGATTGACTTATTTTCGAACAGTCAAAATATGATTAACTTTGCGACAGGCTCTTCTTCCTCCAGTTCACTCTCTGCTGACGAACAACTAAAATTACTTTCAGCCACTGGGCAAAGTAACACTACTTCTGCGCTAGATTATTTAAGTAAAAATCTTGAAGTGAGAATCTTGTCTGTGGCATTGGATGCCATCGGCGGAATGGACGCTGTGTCAGCGCCCACAACTGTGGACTCTGATGGAAATAGCATTAAAGATTATGTTTACAGGATTGTGTTTCATGAAGAGAGAACTCCTCAAGATTTGGCAGTGTTCGCAGTTTCCTACATAGACCTTGTAGAGATGAAAAAAGACTATGATTTAGATTTTGAAGAAGGTGCTTTAGATAATCAAAACGGCAAAACGGCTTCAGAATGTATATTAAAAAAAGGGGAAGTCATATCCCAGTCAAGCGTTTACATAATTTCTCAAGGCATTTCGACGGGTAAAGTTTGGACTGGACCAATTCACCAGCCCACCCCTTCAACTTACGCCACAGGTTCTGAGCCAAGCGCAGATTCGAAGCGACTCAAAAAGAGACTGGTATCAAACTCTAAGGTTCAAGATTTCAGACAGATTGATGAGATTCGTAAATATGAAATTCCCATTGAGGCTCTTTCTGAAGCGGGCTTTACGAAAAGAAAAATTATTCTGTCAAATGATAAAGTCCATGTAGAAGAAAACAATTTGCACTTTACCAACCTTTGGCTATCAAGAGATTCAAGTGGTGCAGCAAGATTTATGTTTGGCGTTGATATCAACTCCTTAATAAGGCACAACTCTGTTTATGGCAGCTTGCTTGAGAATACATCATCTTCTATCTCGGAGTCTGTTGTCAATAAGACTAAAGTGAAAAGCCTCAAGATTATGAGAAGAAGGGTTAAAAGTATTGAGACTATGAATCATCTTGGTTCGCCATCAACCACGGAAGTACTCTTTAATAAGCGAGACCCCTATACCTCATTAGTAATTTCTGGAGCATCCGAAAGTAATGAACTCAATGAGGTTTCCGCCACAACGGCTTCTGTGAGAGAAGCATTTCCAGTTGTAGAAAACCAACCTGTCGGCATGAAATATTATACGGCACACGACAAAGAGATGTCCACAGTAACAGATGGACTATATCAATATGGCTTGCAAATTGAAATAGAGGACGGGATAGTCAAACACTTAGAGGATACGCTTACACACCTTGTGGAGCAGCAAGAAAAGCTTAGAGAATACCTAAGCCATGCAAGTAAAGTGGGAATGACCAAGAAGCTTCTGGAGGTCAACGACCCGCATATTAACAGCACAAGAGAAAGATATTCATATTCTATTAGCTCAAAGGGTCACTACAATCCAACGACAAATCGTTTTACAGAAAAGTTTACTGATTTTTGCGAGACAAAATATGATTCAAGCGACCTTCCGTGGGTCGAAGGCGTTATGTCTTATATTAGAGGTTTGAGCCAAATATCAGGTTCAAGTTCGGATGCATTTCTCTTTGCATTTTCTCTGGCAGCTATAATGGCACCACAGTCTGGAACACCACGAGGAATCATGGCTGTGATTGAACTGTATGATAAACTTATTTCAAAGTACAACGGCATGGTAGGCAAAAGAGTTTATGCAGGCGCAACAACTAGGTCTGATGCAGGTCTTGTTATTAAGAGTACCTATTGGTTTCAAAATAATGTTTTTGATTCTAATATCACGAAAAGGTCAGGACTAGATTATCTGAGCGATATCATGAAAAGGGAAGACTTTGAGGATTCCATGCCATTGTCTGAATACTCTGACCTAGCCTTCGGCAGTGACCAGTCAAGAGGATTGAAGATAATTGACGGCGGCTATTGGAAGGGTCGAATAAAATCTGAAACTTTAAAGTATTTTGAGGATGAGCAACCTGACTTAACAATCTCTCAAGGTGTAGAGATATACACAAGCACTGGACTTGTATCAAGGGCATCTTACGGCTTTTTATCGCCCGCTTATGTGGTTGCAGATGGTCGTGCATATTCACTGACATTGACAAAGCCCGATGATTACTATTTTACAGTTGGGCTTGGTCTGTTATCAGACGGCAGCAGCGGAACGACATCAACACCAGTTGAAAATTCAACAGCCGATACAAATCAAACTGAAGACGAAAAAGTTGCACAATCAAAATACGAATCGATTTATTCAGAATTTAATATTACTGTACAACCTCTGCCATCCTATGACCCGCAAATACCCTCATCACTTGAGAACAAGCTAATCATAGAGTCGCTACCAGATGCCTGTGAGAATGTCCAAATGGACGCTGTAGACCCATATCCAGCATGGACCGAGGCAACCGACGGTCGAATCGTTTCCATATACGCACCAAAGGGTTCTTATAAATTTGGGTTTAAAAACTCTAACTTTATAAACTTTTTCAGAAAAACCTCTGAAATGCTTGTGTCAAATAATATGAAGCCAGGTGATATGTCCACGACTCCCTACGAGAATAGCAATAAGGGCATTTCAAATTATGACCTGTCCTCTAAAGATAATTTTGTATCAAAGATACAAACAAATGCACAAACTAGAAATTCAATTGGCTCATCAGTTGGTTCACCAGCAGGCGCAGCACCAGAAGAAGTTGTTGACCAGATGCCGAATCAACTAAAGTCTCTGATTCTGGGTCAGTCAGGTTCACCACAAATCAGACAAGTCTGGGGTGAGTCAAGAGACCCAATCGTAGATTGGAGAACATCAGCTAAATTTATTTTGAATTATGAGTTCCTCACTTCGATTGAAAGGTTGGAGGGTTATGGAGAGTTATCAGACGCCTCCGCAGTGAGAATCGAGAAGTGGGTGCCATTAACTGAAGATTTTTATTTACAATCTACTGGAAAAGAGTTATTATGTAGAATGAAAAGGTTTGTGTGTTCCGAGTTAGGAAGCGGGGGTATCACTTCACTTCAGGCTCCTATTTATGATGAATATTTCATCTTACAGCCCCCAGTAGAATTGACAGCAGCACAAGCAGCTATTTCTACATACGAACGAATGAGACAACAGTTAATTGATAATTGGTCCGAAGCTGCTGAAAAAATCAGCCAATTTGGTACGACAAATCTAATTACTGGTGCCTAGCATAACAATATAGGCATTATAGGAGAACACGCAGTGGCTTATATACCAGACTCAAAATATGAAACTGAAAAACCAGTAATCAGGGAGACGCTGGAACACTTGTCTCTTGTTGAGGAATATGATGAAGTTAGGTTCGTCGAGTCACTTGGTCGACTACCAGACAAGTATTATTCTGCACAGCTAGGTGATAATTCCAGATTCTGTGCGACCATGGGCTCAACAGCCACCTATTTTAACTATAGGGAATATGAAAAGGGGAATAGCCCAGCGCAGGTCTTTGACCCAGTTCGCCGTTTGTCGGGCTTATACTGGACACAGCAAGAAGTTCAAAATCAAGAGAGTGTGAATCCAGCAACAAGTATGCATGTTGTTCACTTCCGTTCTACCGTCGATGATGAATATATACCACTGAGTGTTACTTTCACTAATATGTTCAAGTCTGCGGAGGGAAGTCTCGAATCTGAAGAGTGGGTTCTGTTACGGGTAGCCGACAGCTATCTTGGTACAGAACTCGGAGATTTATCTTTTATCGAGAATTTAAATGCTTCAACTGTTTATGAGGACTTCACATATTCGGCACCAAGGTTTCATGAACAATCTAATTTCGAACTCAAGCTTGAGGGCACAGCGACAAACATTGTAGATGTTCATGGAGACTATAACTATTTTAATCGTGACTATGAAACACTGTCTTCTAGCGCCTCAGTGCACGAGGCAACACTTCCAAACATGTATGTATTCTTTGCATACCAGGAGCAGACTAGAGAAAATAAAAATCCAGCGTATGAAGCTCTTTTGACCTTGAACGGCGGCATGAATATCAGCAACCATCAAGATATGTTTACTGTCTCTCGCCCCCCCTCTCAATCTAAGATTTCTCCAACTGAAAAATACTTTTCTAATTGGGTAAATGCTTATGCAAATTCGCTAAGTAGTAATGCAAAAGAAGAGCTTACTTCAAAGTTTAAAAATATACACTTGTCAGCTAGTGATGTTAAGTCGATTCAATCATATGGCGGCAGGAAAGAGTTATTCCCTATGTGGATGAATGTGGAGTTCACTACGGATAAAATTGTTGAATTTGCAGAGACTTTAAAAGAAACGCAGATAATGGGTCTCTTACAAAATTCGATTATGGAAGCAGTCCGCACAGGTTCTTTGCGAGTCGATTCGATGTTTAACGCTTTCACAGAAAAGAACTCAGTCAGTGACCCATCCAGTGCGGAGAACATCCCAACAAGACAATACCATGAACAATCAGTTGATACACCATATTTTGATATGAGCCAGTGGGTAGAGGAGTTCTCAAATAATCTTGCTGCATCAAGTAGTTTTGAATCTCTTTATGCCACCTTTCTGGGGACTCTCGATGAGTCAATGCGTATCACCGATGACCCAAAATATGATTTCTTTAAAAGCTTGATGGCGATTATCCTCAAGGGCAAGATGCGGAAATTGTTGAGGAAGCACTCTCGCACAATTCAAGAGGTATTTTCTGGTAAGCAATGTTATAACGAAACTTTGATGTATCGTATTGAAAAATACGACGGTCAAGCTATAGGTGCCCCATTGCAAACATTCTATGTTCCAAACTCACAAGATATGGATAAATTCCAATATATCGACACTCAAGTAAAATATAATAAAGTTTACACATATGTCATCTATGCTTACCAAATTGTTGTTGGGAACAAATATTCGTATGTCGATTCCGTTTATCGAAGGGAGGATGGGGGATGGTCAGCAGTGACGGTCAAAAATGAGCCCTCCTTGCGGTTGTATGAAACTGAAATGTATACGCATACAAACAAGGTGCTTGACAACCCGCCAGTTAGCCCAGAGGTAGAATTTATACCATATAAGGGCGTTAATGATAAAATTAAAGTCATTATGAACAGCGGCGTCGGCAGATATACTTTGCCGTATGAGATAATCGAATTTGAAGAACAGGCTCAGGTTCACGACATCCAGCGAGCCCAAAATAGAAAACATACAGATATAGAACTTAGGTATGAAACAGACGATTATCCAGCATTTTATGAAATAAGAAGAACGACGACAAAGCCTAAATCTTATAGAGAATTCGCTGGAAAGTTAATTCAACAGATTAGCACTTCTAGGTCAGACTTAATTGCTTCTGGTGTAGGCTTTGATGATAAAATCAAGCCGAACAATAAATATTATTATTGTATCCGCTCCGTTGATAACCATGGTCATGTTTCTTATCCATCACCTATTTACGAGGTGGAAATGGTCGATGACAAAGGTTCTGTCTACCCAGTCATCAGAGTCTGCGAGTTTGAGAAGGAAAGAAAAAGCCAATCTCAAATCGGAGCAAAAAGGTATATTAGGATAAAACCTTCAATGCCTCAGACAATCTTAAATGAGGAGGCTTCAGGCATTGTCGATGCAAACTCCATTAAGGATGTCAACGACATTACGCTGGGCATAGCTGATGAATCCGTATGGGACAAGAAGTTTAAAATACGGCTCGTTTCTAAGTCTACTGGCAGAAAGATAGACTTCAATATTAAATTTAAGCACGAACATGATAAATTGCAAGAAGACATTTAATCATTTTAGTGCTGGGGAACTATTTATAACAAAATGACTACTATTTATTTCGGAGGAAAAGTTAATGGCTTTCTTAGATAACTCGGGCGACATTATTCTGGATGCAGTCCTTACAGACACAGGAAGAGCACGACTCGCTAAAGGCGATGGCACTTTCAAGATTGTTAAATTTGCATTATCAGATGATGAAATCGACTACAGCTTGTATAATAACGCACATGCTAGTGGCTCGGCTTACTACGACTTGGAGATTATGCAAACTCCGCTGCTTGAGGCGTTTACAAACAATACATCCCTCATGAAGCACAAGCTTATTTCCTTGCCAAAAACAAATCTTTTGTTCTTGCCAGAGATGAAGCTCAACACTGCTTACGAAGCGGGAACCAAGACAGTTGTATTTGTCCCAGGTAGTCCTCTTCCTCCTGTAGCTGGCACATTCATTTGCGCAGCAGATAAGGCTACTGAAACACTGATATACTCATCAATCGCTGATGGAGTGGGCATCCTAAAGGGCGAGAACCCAGCCGCAGGTGCAAGGATTAGAATCGACCAGGGGTTGAATACAACAGAGATTCCACCAGGAATGAGTTTGGACCCAGACCTAGTTGAGACTAGTTATATTGTGCAGGTAGATAATAGATTTGCAAAAATCATTGACACCACGAGCTTAAGCCCTGCAAGTGTATCATACATCGATGATGACAATATTGCAAGTTATTATTTCTCTTTTGGTTCAGATGTGAATTATGTCTACTCAAATGCAGAGAAGCAAGAAAGCACACAACAGGTGATTGCTGGTCCAAGAGGAACATATCTTGAGTTTAAGATTGAAAGTTCACTTGAGATTAATACCAGCACCCATATGTTCACCACCCTAGGCGGGTCGAAGACATTCAAACTTGAATCGGCAAAAGACGCAATGTTTTATGTTGATTCACACATTAGAGTTACAGGTGCAACCACGGGGCGTTCAATCGATATCCCAGTGCGGTTTGCCAAGAAATCATAATTTAAAGGAAGCGGTAAATAATGGCTAGCACATATAAAACATTCTTAAACGACGACATCGTGACGGCAAGAACATTGCTCCACGAGGCAATTCCAATCACGGGGTCCATTGTCTATGGAACCTACGGTGTAGACCCGAACGAGACTCATGTTAAGAAGTTCTCACATGGTATGTTCCAATCTGTATATGATTATCCGTATCTGAGTTCATCGGCTAACCACATTTTCGATATTGCATATGGTCACCATGTTGACTCAGCCAATGCCACTGGTAACACAACCCATACATTCTACAAGAAGAGGAGAAACATCTATAATCAGATGGCTCAGATTCTAGCGGGACATGATAAAGATGGCAACATTCAGAAGTTCGATGCTGATGGAGATATCATTTCTACTGGCACAGACAAATATGAATCCGTTATCTTCTTTAACTTTGCAAGACTGTTGAATAAGGATGAAATCAAGAAGGGTTCATTTGAGATGCAACTTGGAATCACCGAGGTCTACGAGGGTGCAGATACCAAAGATAACGAAGGTACCACTCTTGTTGAGGCTCGGGCAATGCACACCCAGAAGCTCACAATTAAAGATACAGGCGCAGCCACAGACTACCGAGTAAATTCCCCCGCAGGCGAATACGGTATTCTCAAGACCACCGCAGACAGCACTGCATCATCGTTCGCTGCAAAATCTTGTGGCTTGATTTATTACCAAGCAGGCATCGTGGTTTTGACCACAGATACATTTGTCAAATATGCTGCCTCCACTGTTGTTGATATCGATGCACCTAGCACTCATGTATCCACAAAGGGTATTATTGCAGGAA
>UEXN01001891.1_pt1 | contig 15603 bp, 14 predicted proteins | sample 1796711 | NCBI WGS metagenome assembly UEXN01 (sample SAMEA4772470, study PRJEB27181) | metagenome | reverse complement strand
TTTAGTCATGTAGTGATGAATAGTGATGTTATTACTGTTAGTACGAAAGCGGCCACGATGTAGGCGAATACGAGGACTGCGGTGACGAATAAGGCGATTAAGCCGATGGGTCGGAGGAGTTTCATGCTTTCTTACGGAAAATCGATATTCAAATGTCCGTCTTTATTTTCGACTATTAATTTCACATCCAATGTACCATGCCTTGACTGATTTAATAACTGGTCTTTTAACCGGTTAGTAATTTGATCGATGATATAATAATTCTGCTCGGAATCCTCTAATACAAAAATTGTTTTTACCCCCTTTTTTTCAAAATAAAAATGTATTTTTGCGGAGTAAGGATCGTCTCCAACTATTAATGCTCCAAGTAAATGCCCTAGTATTTCGTATTCACCCACTTCAGGGTAAGGAAAATTTTCAATTTTAAATGTATCTGTCATAGTTTATTTTATTTAGTAGTGGTTTTTAATTTCCCCCTCTGCCGCCAAGGGTAGCCCTGGCATATAAAGAGGTTCTTCGGTTAGTAGTTGAATCATTAAATCTAATGCCGCCTGTCCCTCCGATTCGGCAACTTCAACAGTTACGGAATCGTGGACATGAAGGACAACGGGCAGACCAGCGGCTTCGATTTTCAGAAGGGAATCCGCCATCAGTTCTCTCGCTGTTGCCTGAACGAGGTTCTCTAAAAGTAATCCGCCATACAGCTTCATCCGCCCTTGCCCTCTGACTTTCTGCCCAGTCAGTTCTCGGCCATCATCCTGTACATCGAAATAACGGATCGGCTTCCCCGATTTACAAGTCATAACTGCACACTCGGGAGTCTGCCTTGCTTCCTCTCGAATGTGGTCCTCGCACTTCTTCCAAAGTTCGACAATCTTAGGGTTCTGATTCCTAAAATCTTTGACCTGTTTTCGGCTCTCAGCATCGGTCATATTTAATTTCCCACCGGTAAGGGCTTGTGCCACTTGGCCGAATTTCTTCGGACCGCATCCGTAGCCCAAACCCAACACACGGGCTTTACAGAGATGACGAAGTTCGGGGGCTAAATCTTTCATTGGTTCATCCTCATTATAGAGTCCAGTCGCTCGGCCATGCGCCTCGTATAAGTCTATCCCTCCTCTGACCAAACCAAGAAAATCGAAGTCCCCGCAAAGATAAGCCAATACCCTCGGCTCGATTTGCGATAGGTCGGCAGAGACCATGACTCGGCCTTTACCGGGAGTCAGACATTTCTTGGCCGATGTACCTTCCACCTCGTCCCGAGGAATGCCTTGAAAGTTTAATCCGCCAGCACCACTCCAGCGACCGGTATGCGGAGCACCGCAGTATTTCAGACGGGTGGAAACTCGATGATCGGGGCGGACTCGTAAGATCATGGATATATATGTCTGCCTCGCTTTATTGGCTTTCCTCCAGCGGGTCATCGCTTCGAGAATTGGAGCGTATTGCGGATTCCTAGCCTTCCATAAGAGTAATTCCGAATCACCCTCCTGAGTAGACTTCGGAGGTTCGACATTTTGCATCTTTAAATAGGCGGCCATTGCAACAGTCGAAGTGGGTTCTCCTCCTCCTGGTCCAACCCAAGGCAGAAAGGTTTCAACCTCGGCCATGATTGCTTTCGATTTATCGATGTACTGCTGGCAAAGTTTCTGATCGATTGCCATCCCTCGGCTTGCCGTCCTTCGGGTAAATGCGGACAATAGAAATTCTTTCTCGGGGAAGGATATTTTCAGTTCATTATATATCCGAATACACGCTCGGCTGTCACCCAGTGCATACTCTTTAAAGGATTCATTCTGAAGGATCTCTTCAGGTCGAAGTCCGCTCATTTCATTGCGGGCATCCTTGTTCAATTCCTCGCCAAATAACTCCTTATAACATCCCGCCAATGACCTCGGAAGCTGATGCCAGCTTGCCATATCAGCAGTACAAATCCATTCCTTTGGAGTAAACTGTGGCATCTGCCCCCTCGCCATTGCCATTCTGCAACAGACAGAATCAAACTCGGCATTATGGGCACAGATTGATTGGCCGTTTAGAATATCAACCGGTAAGTCTCGGGGATCTCCTACCCACTCAAATCCGTCATCGGCTACCAGGGAAACTATGGTTACTCTGAAGTCAGGGTGCTTGGCATATCGGTCGAGTCCCATCGTGGCCACGCTGTACTGCTTGGACCAAACTGTTTCAACATCGAGGGCGATCAATTCCGATCCTCCTTTAAAATAGTTTCCGCTGACATGACCGCATTTTCAAGTGTCGGATATTCCAGCTCGGGGAGGTCGGGGGTATCTAATTTTACCCGCCAATTCATTTTATCGGTATCTAGGATTACATCCGCTTGTCTGCTTCCTACCTTGACCACTACCTTCTCTCCCCGAGGTAATCCTCTGCCCATCTTATATAATGTTTTCATTTCGTTAATTCCTTTTCCACCGCCTTAATAAATTGTTTAAGCGGGTCTTTATGCATCTTGCGGATCCGAGCATTTCCGATCTGTGCGGTTAAAATATCCAGCCGCTTATATGCTTCAGCTATCTGTTCCCGAGTAATCGTCATATTTCGTCCCTTTCTTCTTATTTCTGAAATCTAATTCACCCTTGGATTTAGGGCGGACCCTCGGCATGGTAGTCCGCACGGTCCGCCCTTCCCCATTATCCCAAACCGTAGTCAGTTGGTTCTTACTCCAAAAACGCTCATAAGCTTCGGACACTTCCCGAGAAAGATTACTTCCGAAATCCGAGAAATCGCTCACAGTGTGTCGTACCATTCCTTGAACTCTTTGTCCTTCAGATGAAGGTCGGTAATGATCAGCCCGAGAATATACCGGCTAACCGATAATTCGTAAGACATGGCCAATCGCTTGACCCCATCCTTCATTCGATTCGGGCAGATTATATTTATATTCGCCTCCGACATCGCATCGCCGAATATATAACCAGGTGTCCTAAATCGAATGTTTTTACTCATCCTCACATTCCTCCAGTAATTCCTCTTCCCGCTTCGCCTTTGCCAATGTCATGGCACAGCGTTCATCCTCCTCCGGCTCTTCCAAAGGAACTTCATGCCAGTATTTATTCTCCATGACTTCGAGGATCGTAGTTTTTCAGACTCCGCCAAAGCTGACAGAGAGCGGTGAAATCGACCCATGCCTTTGCTAAGTCTTCGGGGGAATATTTAATTACCTCGAACCTACCAGGCTCAGTCGAACTGATGTAGCAGTTAGCTCCGTGGACGCTATGCCCCAACACCGCTTCTTCGCCCCAATAGGTTGCGGCATAGGCCGCTATCTGATGGATTTGAAAGTCGTAACTGGTAACCTTGACCTTCGGCTTAGTCTTACGAGTTTTCCAGTCTAAGATAAACTTAGCACCTTCTGCTCCCTGTCCGACAATATCGACTGTGCCGGCAAATCCATGATTCGTATTAACCAGCATCTTTTCAAACTCGATGAAGTTTAGACCATGCTCCTGTTTCCAATCGAGGGCGGGCTGAATATACTCTAATAGTTCATCGGGTATATGCTGACCGGTGAAATAAGCTTCAATCGCATCGTGAACCTTCGTCCCAAAGTCTGCCGCTTCTTCGACAGGCTTTTCATGCTGAACGAGGCATCGGTCTGCATAGTTTTCAAAACTCTCGTCAAGCTTCGCCGGATTATCGAATGCTATACGAAGTAGCTGGTCCTGTTTCCATCGCTCTAACCCCGGCTTGGCAAACAGGCCAAGAAGAGTTGTAACGGATGGGAATAGCCCATGCTTCTTAGCATCCCGCAAAGTAGTATTCCTTTCACCCTCACCGGAAGCCCGAGGCATAGTATGCTTGGCCTTCCCCTCACGGGTGTACCAATGTCCGCCACTACCTCTTTTCGGTTTTGCTTGTAGAATAGCCACGGATTACCTCCTTCCCATATTTCCAAAGAAAGATTACCAGGTGGATCGCTCGTTTCAGATATTTCATCCTAATTTAGCCTCCACCTTTTTAATGATTTCAGAATATTCCCGATCACACTCGATGAATGCTTCCACCCGTTTACAAGTGTGGGAGATATTAGATTGAACTCGGCCGAAATGTTTTCCGGTCTCTACTATGCCATGCATTTTTCGGGTGAAATAAATAGCGATTTGACGGGCGAGGGAAACTTTCCTCAATCTCCCCCGCCCATCTATATCACTTACCATAACCCCACATTCGTCAGCAGAAACTCGTTTAATATCTTCGATGGTCATCACAGCACCATGTCGGCCACTACAGCCGCCCATCCGATCATTAGTAATATAGCTATCGGATTCATCTTAGAAAGGTACATTCGTGGACTGAGGACCAGTGAACTGAGTTCCCATTGTTGCCTGTTGAGGCTGAACTGGAATCGGCTGTTGTACGGGTTCTTGTACAGGGACCGGTTGAGGCTGATCGACATTCACAGTCGTAGCAGTTTGAACCGGCTGTTGAACAGGTGCTTGCTGAATCGGAGCTTGCATCGGTTGAACCGGTTGAACAACGGGAGCCTGTTGGATAGGTGCTGGTGCTTCGTCTCCACTGGGGATGACAAATCTTGACCTGTCAGGTACTTGAGCTTCCATCCCCGCCATGATTGGCATGATGGCACTGATATCAGCATACTCTCTGCCCTTCTGCGAAGTCTTATGAATGATGTTAAGAGTTGCCCCCTTGCCCACCATCGTTTCGGTATCGAATCCGCTGAATGGCATAGTTCCGTTCCAGCTCGTTAATGTTTTAAACAACTTACTCTTTTCGTTTAAGCTGATAGTCATTTCGCCTGTTTGAATCATTGTTCCATCGGAAAGACCGAAAAGAAAACGAGTGAAGTTTTTAGTCTCGATGACAGATGGATCTTCGTAGCTTGGACGCTGAATCTGCATTGAGTCTTTTACCGCCAAGCAGACAGCGAAAGTCTGCCCCGCCGGTGCGAGTGTAGTTAGTGGCCAACCTGTAATAGGTCCGCCTCCGTTAGATGATTGCTGTAATATAGCCATGATATTTTATGTTTTCTATTCCCTGTTTTACGAGTGGGAGACTCATTATTGATTAATAAGAAAGTGTCGGAGGATCAGAATGGCATCCGCCGTTTTTAAAGTTACCCCTTTAGTCGATGGGAAGAATTGCTTGGCATGGTTCGCTAAAACCTTTTTTCGTTTTCCCGAGGTTAACTTAGTCAAACCACTTAGTCCCTTTTGCCATTCTTGAGGGCGAACTAAGGTGAAAGGAATTTCGGCCATCCGAAGTACCCCTTCAAGAAAGCCGCATGATTTGCCTAATTTAAACGAGCTACTAGAAGGAATCATCTTCCCCGCAAAAGGCGGGACCAATTCAACTACAGCTTCAATACTCGTTACATCGGGGTGATCTTTTAAGTCTTGAATATGCTCAACAAATTCGAAGTCCTCACCGAGGGAGTGGAGAGTAATCCAGGCTAACCCGCCCCAACCGATTGCGTAGCCGCCACTTTTACCAGGATCGATTCCGATGGTGACCTTCATGCGGCCTCCTCGCTAAAGATGGCGATTACTTTTCGGACATCGGAAGCTAAATAATGCTGGCCTCTCTTCCGAATGCCAAACTCTCGTTTGAACGCATTGAGAGCCTTGTCAGAATTTAATCTGAAAATCTCTTTGACCTCAGTCTTGGTGAGGAATAAGTTGTGATATTGGTTTAGTAGTTTTTCCATTTTGCCGGTTAATGTTAAAACCGGCTGGAAGAAAACTAAGGTCTACTTGCTCACTTTTTTTGTAAGAATAAACCCGTAATGCATATAGGGCGAAACAGAATATTCGCCAACCGGTAGTTATTTAGAATTTTAAAGATCAAATTCAACCCATCCACTGGTTGAATAATGCTTTTAAATGGAATAAATCGGATCATGTCAACAAGTTTTAACTTTTTCTGCTATAAAATTTATATTTTCTTTATTAATATTCATTTTTTCCTATTTTTCTTTGACTCTTTAATCGTTCTTTTTGCTCGGAGTAAGCGGTAATAATTAGAATCTCCCCGAACTTTTTTCTTACCATATCCAGCTTGGCCGCCAACCTGACCCAAAAGCCTAGCCGCCTCTTTAACCTTGTCCTTGCGGTCAATGATGGTGTAGTTAATTCGTTCGCCAGTTGCACATATAGTATGTCCATGCCACTCATTATTACTTACTTGAGCTAAACTGTCACTATTCATATTGCACCATAATTTCCACTTCCGCTGAACCGCCTCGGGAAGCTTTAGTCTCATATGCCGAAAATCTTGCGCAAAGCACTTACGAGTCTCGCCCTTATAGTATAATGTGCAACTTAAGTCATTTATCCATTTTTTAGTACCTTTTCTCATATTTTCCTTTCGCTAGTGGTTGCGTACACTAACGGCATGAAATGTCCCATGCAAGTACTAAAATGCTATAAAGTGGAACTATTCTAACGCAAGGGTTAGCGAAAGAAATTGGAGGCTGTTAATAGATTATTTACCGAAATCTTTCGGATAACTTAGCACCGGCACTTGCCGCTGGGGCCATGAACCGATTACCAGGCATAGCTGGTGCTTTGCGGGTAATTACTTTTTTGCTTTAGGTAAAGTGTAAACCTCGTCCCAAAATGCTTCAGTATCTCCGTCTTGTAGGAGAAACCCCACGCCTTGAGCTTCATCGAAATCTACAAATTCAGGGTCGTACCACAAGGAAAAGTCATCAATCACAACTTGTTCATGCCCTTTAAATTCTTCATTACCTTCAGTGTAAATTATTGCCTTTGGATATTTCTTGTAGCTCATGGTATTATTATTGGCACTTTGGCATTTCGTTTCATCGCTCCAACCACAAGTCTCTCTTTTCCTTTGTAAACATTTTCAATACCAGCCTTTTTAGATTTTGTTTCCGAGAATGTTTTTAGGAATGCATTATCAGCCTTATCACCTTTACCCGAAAACAAAAAACCTTTTGATTTTGGGGTTTTAGATAAATAGTTCTTTGTCTTGCTCAATTGGGCTTTATATTCCTGTGTTTTAGACCTCTTATGATCTCTACGATAGGTAGGGATAAGTTTATCTAAATTCACTGGTTTATCAAGGTAAAAATTATCAGAATCAGCCTTGCCGAGCATCATCCAATCATATGAGGGATGTTCCCTAAAGTTAGGGTCTGCTCTTAATTGCCGAAGTACCTCCCTCTCATTTTTGGTCATCCACCTAGCTTGATCAGGGTCTTTACCTGTATAAATTGCAAATACTCTTTCATCCGAATTAAGTTTATGTTTACTAAGCTGTACTGCTAACACTGCCTTGTCTGTAGGCGCACCTTCGAAATCCATTTCAGATTTTAAAAACTTCTGAATATCAGGTAGCCAAGGCAATCCTTCTAATGCTTTCAAGATAGCTCCTCTCTTATTAAAAGTCATATCTTTTGTGTACTTTCTAAAATCCTTAGAATTACTTTTTATACTTTGACTATCCCACCATGAATTACTTTTAACCTTATCAACAGATTTTTTTAACAACTTATTGAATCCTTCCATATTGTTTCGGGTAGCCTGACTTTTAGCAGTGCCTAAGTCTGAAACAAATGACAGCATGGACTCCTTTAGTTTATTTCCCCGTTCTTTCTTTGGGGTATATCGTATATCAAATATATTAATTATCTGAGCTGTTACTAGCTTTTCCTCGGGAGTCATTTTCTTGCTTGCGGATTGTATTTTTTTCATCATCCGTGTAAAAACATCCCTGTTTGATCTATGAGCAAACTCATCCATTATTGCCACTAAGTTGTATCCGTTAGTGCTTTTCATTTGTTTACCAATTTGAGTTTTTACAAACTGATATTTCATGTTTGCCCATACTGGCTTCCACTTTATTCCGTCAACTGTTGCAGTTGCTTGGTTACTTTTAAGAAAAGGATGAGCTGGACCTGCCATTCTGCCTCCTCTAGCATCATGTCTGTCTGCCTCTAAAACTCCAGCAAGTCGTTCACCTGATAAAGCCGATACATCTTTAACTGGAGGTCGATCCATTGTTTGTGTGTCGTAATGATATTTAACGGATGGATCACTTTTCATTGCCATCTGAGGCATGAAGAGTTTCTCTGTCACCGTGACATCGGCTTCATCGAAGATTACATAATTGTAATCGCCCTCGCCTTTGGATCGGGATGCTCCATCTAAATATTTGATGCCTGGTATGCCGGCTTCTTTGAGGGCGGCGGAGGTGGACTCTTGGCCCCCAAAATATTGTCGAGTCTCCATTCTATTGTAAAGCGACTGTCCTGTCCCATATCGCATAGCATTTTGTATGGCTTTTTGTGCATCCTGTTTTGTTTTGAACAAAGACCCCCCGCCATAAACCATTGGTGCATCATCACCATCTTTAAATATTTTATACCGAGTTATAGGGTAATCATTACCGAATGAATATTTTTCTACTGTAAGCCCTAATTGTTCGACCATCTTATCAAGTACAGGTTTGAGTTTCTCCCTCACCCCCTTGGGTTGCTCGGACAGAGGCTTATCCCATAGCAGATACTCGTTCTCCTTCGGGGCGAGTTCGACTTTGTAGAGGGAGCCGTCAGCACTTTCTTGTCTGATCTTTGCATTGATCGAATTAATTTCAGCCTCAAATGGTTTTATTCTTCTAGCTTTTTCCTGTGCAATCTGTGGAGTTGTCGCTTGCCCGAGTTCATCCTGTACCTTTCTAATCTCTCTCTCGATTTCTCGCTTTCTTGGAGCATACTTTTTAACTGCTTTGGCAGAAAGTTTATCATCGGATGAAAGTGCATTACGATAATGCTCCGCCACTTCTTTTCTACCCGCAAAGTAAAGCCCATGCCCATAAGCCTGTGCACCCTCGCCTGTTCCAATCTTCGATGTTCTGAACTTGCCCAAGGGTGCGCCCGCTTCAGGGGCTAGGGTGTGCGGTGTGCCGTGGAAGGCGGGGATTCGCATTGGAAGTTTATTCTGTTCAATCGCACTCTTTACTGCTGGGTAACCAGGTTCACCTCGGACCGCATTTCCAATTCTGTCCAATCGGCGGGAGCGATAACTTTGTTGGCGCTGACTCCGCCGATCCCCCAACCCCTCCAGTACGGGATTGGCTTTTACCTGGTCGGCATTCATTCTGCCAATCGCGCCGTTGATGAGATCGCGCTGTGCCACTGTTATTCCACTCTCAGGAGTGCCGTTCTCAATCTTATTTAAATGATTTTGCAGATATTTCGGAAGTAATTTGAGGGCGGCTTGTGTATTTTCAAATGGATTCATTCCACCGAATGCCTGTGCCATCTTTTGGGAATAGCCTTTGCTTTTAGCGAACCATTCAAGGTTTTTAATAAAGGCATCCATCGAAATGGTTTGGATGTTTATATTTCCATCCTTGGTAATCTCTATACCGAATGGAAGGCTGGATCGATCACCGCCTTTTATCTGTCCGTATACTTTCCTACCCGCCTTGTTATACTTTAAAGCTGAGTAATAAAATAAATCCCAAACATCTCCTGTTCCATTCCGTAAAGTCTGATTAATCTGTTTAAGTGCGGCTAATTGGTGAGGATTATATTTACCCTGTAACTGGTCGATGATTGATGGGTCGATAAATACACCGGTTGCCCGATCTCTTCCATCGACTGTTTTTTCGAGTGATACATGACCTTCGCCAAAAGTTTCACCGGCATCCTCTTTCTTTCGGATAATCTCAAGGATGTCGTTGGATAGTTTTTTATTATTCTTATTTACTTCTCGGGTTGGGAGGAAAACAGGTCGGCCTTCAACATCTGTTTCAATTGTTCCATCGTCTTTAATCTTAACCACTCCACCCGCTTTTAATCGGTTTACGATTGCTGGGTTTTCGAGATCCTTTGCGGTGAGGTTAACCGTTGCCACTTCATCCTTAAAGGCTGGATCGACAAGGTTACCCCTCCCCCTACCCTCACGGCGGGCTTGTGGTCCGTAGCCTCGAACATCGGAATTATATTTCTCGATCATTCGGGTAAGTGCGGGGACTTCTTTTAAGCCGGGGAATAAGTTTGTTGGGTCAGCCACAAGTCCAGTTTGTTCGCTTGTAGCTAATCCAATTCGATGGAAGAACTTCTTTAATCCAGTTGAACCGAATAATGGATCGAGCATTGCCCCCATCATCTTCGATCCAGCACCTTGCCAGTTTTTATTTACAAACTCCCCACCGAAGTACCAATCTGCACCATGAGCCGCAAAGATTTCTCGGGCAATCTGTGCATCGTTATTTGCATACTGTTTATATGAAGGTGAATTTTTATCGATTCCACCCGCTTCCAATCGGTCTAAGTATTGCTGGCGATGTTTTTGAAACTCTTTATTAGTCGCATAAACTTCCCTACCCTCTGCATTTTTAATAATAACAGGTTTGCCGTTCTTAAATTCTGTATAAACTCCAGGCTTACCTTTTTCGACAGAACCAATAAGCTCGTCAATGATCTGAGGCATAAAGCCAAAGGTATCAATATGGTGGGCAATCTCATGACCGAATATAGCTGAAAGCACTTCCTGTGGGTGAGACTTTCCGTATATCGTTATAACTGATTCACCATTCTCTACCGAGAAATTACTACTTTCACCGGGAGGTGGTTTACCTTCTTTGAATCGAAAAATCACATCGGGGTTCTGAATGTTCGATGTGGCAATTGCCTGACGGACAATTCTTGGCTGACTTTCGTAAGATGCTCGGTCCGTGCTATCCAAATATGTATCTTTAAAGTATGCCTCATCTCCGGCCATCTTCATATATAAGTCTGACTTCGATCCAAATTTGACCAGTGTACCCATGCCTAATCCAGCGGCTAGGAATGGCCATGAAGCTCCAATCGCTCCACCGGCTCCCGCCTCGCCGTCCAAAGCGTATCCGATTGCTCCAGGTATAGTAGATGCACCGACTACAGTCTTCGCTGTATTAACTGCACCGGTTAAAGTGTTTCCGAGTCCTGTCTTTGCCAATGCAGTCGATGGGACTTTTAATGCTGGGGATGGACCGAACTGACGAGACTTTGAGAATATCCCTTCGGCAAGTCCTGAGATAGTTTCGGGTATAGTTAAGGCGGATGATCGGTCAATAATTACCGATGTTAACGAGGCATCTGCTGGATCGAGTTGTGCGATCCGTTGAAATAGTGGGCTGGATGCCTGTGCAAATTGTAACTGCTTCCCGAGGATTGCCGCATCATGTCCAAATCGAGTGATGAGAGAAGATCCACCTGGTGCTAAGAGTAAAGCGAGTCCAAGGTTTTCAAGGTCGGGGCTAAATTCATTAAATCCACCGGTTACGACTCCAGCCGCCGCACCCGCTTGCAGTGTTCTTGCTGTGCCTCGTGCGGCGGTTAGGGCGGCCTCTTGGCTCATCCCGCCTGTCTTCATAAATAAAGTGGTTAGCGTCTCCTCGGGTAATCGCTGAATAAATTCTATGGTGCGTCCGAGTGTCTCGGTAGTCATTCCAGCCCGTTCCAATATCTTACCGGTCATCCGATTAAATATTGGAGCTTTGGGGGCGGGTGCATTTTCGAGTGCTTTAGATAGTGAATTTACAAGCCTTGCCCCGCTTTGAGTGCTTGCCTCTCCACTCTGTATAAGACTGCCAACTTTTGCCTGTGCAACCCCTTGCGATTTAGCCACAAGTTTATCTAACTTTTCACCCGATCCGGCAACCTTTGCCAACTTCTGCTCGGCTGATTTAATTAATACCTTTTGCTGGGTTGATGGTTTAGCGATGTTTTCTGCTCTACTTAAAAATAATCTTAACGAGGACTCCTGTGCCGCCTTTTCGCCTGTCCTTATTACCATGCCTCGGGCTAATACATTTCGCATCGCATTTACACCGCCAGCCGCTCCCATTGTTGCTACAAAGCTGGGGTCTGCGACTACTGATCCGACAAGTGCAACCTCTCGATCCGGTTCAACTAATCCTGACTGTACATCTTCAAGTGCTTCTTGATTTACATCGAATGGAGATAAGTTTTTGCCGAGGTAGACATTAGTTAAAGTTCCGAGTAAGCCCGCTTCCGCAAGTCCGAGTTCTGCACCCTTTTCAATCTTTTCAGCGATATCGAATTTATCCGCTAAATATTCAATCTGTGCGAGTTTGGATTCCTTTGAGGAGTCTGCCTTTACTCGCTCGATCACCTCGTTACCTTTTGCACCGATCATGGCCATCATACCCGCCGCTTCCACTCCCATCTGTGCCTGTGTGGCGGCAACTTGTGACTGGTCCTGTCTTTGTGCTTCTGCGATTACTCGCTTCTGTAAATTTTCATCATCCCGAGGGATACCGGCAAACTGCATAGCCTGTGATAAATCATCCTCGATGGATCGGTCTGCCCGCTTGGCCGCATAAGCCAATCCTTTAAGCTGTTGTCCGGCCTTCTTAATACCCTCTTCGATTAGTGGCTGGTAAACCTGTTCGGTGTCAGCATCTCCATATTGCATCCTTGCCCGCTGTAAACGAGAAGTGGCATATATATTTGTGGTGAGCATATCACCAATCCCTTGTCCGACCATGCCTCCAACTTCTGCCATTGATTCAGTAAAACCTACATCCTGGTCGAAGAAACCATTATCCAATGCCTTAGTCGCTAGGTTCTGCCTTTTCTCATCGTAAGGAGCAGATTTATAAGCGTGTAATAAATCCTGTGGCTGGACTTTTGTTTTTAGGATGTCGAAGTAATCCCGCTCGGTTAATTCCTGTTGAGACTCTACCCCAAAATCAACCCCAAGAATGTCAGATTTAAGACGATATACTGGCATTATATTTACTGATTAGGGTTATCGAAATCGAAGGTTCTTATTTTATTCCCTGTGCTAGTTTCGTCTGTATAATCGGGCTTTGCTTGCGAAGAATTTGGTGATTTGCTATCTCCAAGCTCAAGGCCAAAGTTACCAAGTCGGTTTTCTAATCGGTCAAATATTGTCTGTCTTAGATTTCTAAGGATTTCCATGTTTGCATCCGCCCCATTTAATGTAAACGCTTCGGTTGGATTCTTTACAATATTATCAAGTATTACCCTTTCAGACTCTTGAACTGTACCTGGGCCTAAAATATCCTCCCGAATATTTCCTTGTAAGGTCTTAATGTAAGATAAAGCCTGATCCTTATCTTCAGATGACATATACCAACCGTCTGCCCTTTTTTGACCTAAAGCTAATAATTTTTCAAAAGTCGCATTAGTTTGATTAAATGAAGGAATATATTCGTCCTTGTATTTTATCGCTTCCGCCTCATTGCCAAGTCTGCCTGATATTGGCATTTTAGTAGTACCTAACTGAAGATAATTAGACTTAGGTTTAAAAGTCTTAATATCTTCACTATCGCCAAAATCAGAAGTCTTAATATTCATATCTAAAGTTTTACCTTGAATATCCAATATATCTTTTAGTGAGGGAGCCGCCTTCCGCTCGGCCATCGCTTGGCCTTGGATATCGCCCATTATACGATTTCCTTCTAGTAGGCTTAATCGGCCACTTTGAACTGCATCAACTACTTGCGCACCTTGGGGCTGAAAACTTTCGGGTAACTGAGCAACTACTGGAGCTTGCCCTTGGTAAGTAGTCGGAGGAGCGACAAACGGATCGGGATCAAGATTCGGTAAAAAAGCGGATGGAGTTTCCTCTGTAATCGGTAAATCCGGTCGAGTTAAATTAAATTTAGCTATATTAGTTGCACTTTGCTTATCCTCTTGAATCTCATTCTGTTGAGTCCTGAATAATTCTTCCTTCATATCCATCTCACGATTCTTTTGGAATGCTTGCGAGGCGGAGCTTCTTTGTTGGGCGGCTAATTTTTGGGCTTCCATTTTTAGGCGATTGCCTTCGATCTTCATCTGCTGTTCAGCACCTTTTTTCCGTTGGTACTCTTTTTGCAAAAATGGATTCTTTGCGATTGCCTTGGCATCTTTTTCGGAGACTCCCTGGTTCATTAAATAGCCCGTCATTTCTTCTGCCCGTGCTCTTTTTTCCTGTCCCTCAATGAATCCTTTCGCTACCTGATTAAGAGCGTTACCAAATGCCATATTTGCATTCGCATTTGCCTGTCCCGCCCTTTCATAGGCAGAGGTATCGATTTTCATTAAGCCCGCCTGAACTGTATCTCCTATTGCCATAATTTATCCTCTACTTAGAAAGCCCCCGCCTAATGTTCCAATTGCTCCAAATAAACCCTGTGCCATGCCACTCGCCGCATTTTCTCGGGCGGCATAATTTGCTGAGTCGTAATTCGCTTTATTGGCATAACCTTGCATACCAATATTTACTCCAGCATCCGGATTTATCCGAGTGGCAGATTCCTGTGGTAATCCAAACAATGCGGACCTTTCTCCAAATCCTTGAGCGGTGTAATTACTTCCGCCTCGGAGCATAGCCAGTGGATCGACTGAAGTCTGCCTATTTAAATTAGATGCATACGATCCAAGGCTTTGTGCTTGTTGGCGATTCTGTCCGATAATATCTCTTAAATAATCCTCTCGGCTCATCGCCTCAGCGGCAATCCCCGCATTATCCATTCCCCTACCCCGTGAGACTAATCCTTCACGAGCGGACTGAGTGGCCCGCCTTCGCATCTCAGGTGAGAGGTCAGTCATTTGTGCCTCATTGAATGCCTGTTCCGCAAGCTGGTTAGCTTGCTGTGTACGAGCTTGCATGAGTGGATCGGATGCCCGGTATGCCTCGTTCATGTCTGCACCAAATCGACCCATCATGGAAATATCTGATCCAGCCTGTCTTTCCGCCATTCTCGCTCCGAAATCTTGTGACCGCATGGCATTAGATTCTGCTAGGCTAGCCATCGGATCGGCGGCCCGTTTGGCGAGTCCCATCTGTAAATCCTGATACTGTGGATCGTACTTTTGGCGGACTGATAAGAGTTGATCTTGAAGCCCTGAGTCGGCCATTGCTCCGACATAATCTCGGGCAGATTTACCAACATTAAATTCGGGTAAGGGAGGGGGAGCTTTTCCGCCTCCAAAGAGTTTCTGTAAGAAGAACGAAGGTACTCCCGAAGAGTTGACCGGTTCACCCGCTCCACCAGCATCTTTCAGCATTTGTGCCTCTTCTTGATTAATGTACGCTAATCCTTCACCTTCCGGTGCGGCTGTGTTTAAAAGCATGGCCGCTTGTTTGAGAGGATCTTCGGGCGAATATGAAACCACTCCGTCTTTTGTCATCTTTCCCGATGCACCGGAGAGCATAAGAAGTTCCCGTTCAATAGGATTAATGTAGGCTAATGATTCGCCGTCAGGAGATTGGCTCGCTAAATATTTAATTACCTGGTCCTGTGATATATTTTGATTGAAACCTTCGGGATTCGTGTCGAAAAATTGAGTATCATTTCCCCGGCGTAGCATTTCCACCCGACTGCTCCCAAAGTTTGGGCTTAATGGATCTTTCGATGATGTGATTTCTCGGGGCATGACTTGCGCGTCTCTGACTGCCTGAAGACGAATTTCTGCCTCTTCTGCTATTTCCTCTTCCGATGGGCCGATTAATTTTTTTATGAAGTCCATATTAAGTCTTAATTATGTAATTTAAAATGATGGTGGGCTGAACATTGTTGTGGGCCGCCGATGCGGGTTGTGCTCCACCAGTTACCCCCGATGTATTTAAT
>UEXN01001890.1_pt1 | contig 15605 bp, 4 predicted proteins | sample 1796711 | NCBI WGS metagenome assembly UEXN01 (sample SAMEA4772470, study PRJEB27181) | metagenome | reverse complement strand
TTCCTGCAATAATACCCTTTGTGGATACATGAGTGCTAGGTGCATCGATATCAACAACAGTGGAGGCAGCATATTTGACAAATGTATCTGTGGTCAAAACCACGATGCCTGCTTGGTAATAAATCAAACCACAAGGCTTTGCAGCAAACGACGATGCAGTGCTGTCTGCGGTAGTCTTGAGAATGCCGTATTCTCCTGCTGGAGAATTTACTCTATAGTCTGTAGCTGCGCCCGTGTCTTTAATTGTTAGCTTTTGAGTGTGCATAGTTCGAGCGTCTGCGAGGGTGGTGCCCTCTCCGTGACTCGCATCTCCATCAACACCTGCGCCGCCACGGTATACCTCGGTGATGCCAAGCTGTAATTCAAACGAGCCCTTTTTAATTTCGTCCTTGTTTAATAGTCTTGCGAAGTTAAAGAAAATAACTGATTCATATTTGTCTGTGCCAGTAGAAATGATATCTCCATCCGCATCGAACTTTTGAATGTTACCGTCCTTATCATGTCCCGCCAAAATCTGAGCCATCTGGTTATAAATGTTTCTTCTTTTCTTGTAGAATGCGTGGGTCGTATTCCCAGTCGCATTGGTCGAATTAACATGGTGACCATATGCAATATCAAAAATATGGTTTGCCGATGAACTCAGGTACGGGTAATCATACACGGATTGGAACATGCCATGTGAGAATTTTTTCACATGCTTTTCTCCGCCTGCGGTGCCGTCATTATCATAAGTTCCATAAACAATGGAGCCCGTGATTGGAATTGCCTCGTGTAGCAATGTCCTTGCCGTCACGATGTCGTCGTTTAAGAATGTTTTATATGTGCTAGCCATTATTTACCGCTTCCTTTAAATTATGATTTCTTGGCAAACCGCACTGGGATATCGATTGAACGCCCAGTGGTTGCACCTGTAACTCTAATGTGTGAATCAACATAGAACATTGCGTCTTTTGATGATTCAAGTTTGAATGTCTTCGACCCACCTAGCGTGGTGAATATATGGGTGCTGGTGTTAATCTCAAGTGAACTTTCAATCTTAAACTCAAGATATGTTCCTCTTGGACCAGCAATCACCTGTTGTGCACTCTCCTCTTTCTCTGCGTTCGAGTAAACATAATTTACATCTGAACCAAAAGAGAAATAATAACTTGCAATATTATCATCGTCGATGTATGATACACTTGCAGGGCTTAAGTTCGTAGTGTCAATGATTTTTGCGAATCTATTATCTACCTGCACAATATAACTAGTCTCAACTAGGTCTGGGTCCAGGCTCATTCCTGGTGGAATTTCTGTTGTATTCAATCCCTGGTCAATTCTAATTCTTGCACCAGCGGCTGGGTTCTCACCTTTCAGGATGCCGACGCCATCGGTAATTGACGAGTAAACCAGCGTTTCAGTATCCTTATCGGCGGCGCAAATAAATGTGCCAGCGACGGGTGGTAGAGGACTACCTGGGACAAATACAACTGTCTTGGTTCCCGCTTCGTAAGCAGTGTTGAGCTTCATCTCTGGCAAGAACAAAAGATTTGTTTTTGGCAAGGAAATAAGCTTGTGCTTCATGAGGGATGTATTGTTTGTAAACGCCTCAAGCAGCGGAGTTTGCATAATCTCCAAGTCGTAATAAGCCGACCCACTAGCGTGTGCGTTATTGTACAAACTGTAGTCGATTTCATCATCTGATAATGCAAATTTAACAATCTTGAAAGTACCGTCACCTTTGGCGAGTCGTGCTCTTCCTGTGTCTGTAAGGACTGCATCCAGAATAATGTCGCCCGAGTTATCTAAGAAAGCCATTAACTTTTCCTCCGAAATAAGTAGTAGTCATTTTGTTATAAATAGTTCCCCAGCACTAAAATGATTAAATGTCTTCTTGCAATTTGCTATGTTCGTGCTTAAATTTAATATTGAAGTCTATCTTCCTGCCAGTAGACTTAGAAACGAGGCGTATTTTAAACTTCTTATCCCACACGGATTTGTCAGCTACGCCCAGTGTAATGTTGTTAACATCTTTAACAGAGTTTGCATCAACAATGCCTGATGCCTCCTCGTTTAAGATTGTCTGAGGCATCGAAGGTTTTATTCTAATATATCTTTTTGCTCCGATTTGAGATTGGCTTTTTCTTTCCTTCTCAAGCTCGCAGACTCTGACGACTGGGTAGACAGAACCCTTGTCATCAACCATTTCCACTTCGTAAATAGGCGATGGATAAGAAACATGACCATGGTTATCAACGGAGCGGATACAATAATAATACTTATTGTTCGGCTTGATTTTATCATCAAAGCCTACACCAGAAGCAATTAGGTCTGACCTAGAAGTGCTAATCTGTTGAATTAACTTTCCAGCGAATTCTCTATAAGATTTAGGCTTTGTCGTTGTTCTTCTTATTTCATAAAATGCTGGATAATCGTCCGTTTCATACCTAAGTTCTATATCTGTATGTTTTCTATTTTGGGCTTTCTGGATGTCATGGACCTGAGCCTGCTCTTCAAATTCGACTATCTCATACGGCAAGGTGTATCTTCCGACGCCACTGTTCATAATGACTTTAATTTTGTCATTAATTCCCTTATATGGGACAAATTCTACTTCTGGGCTGACTGGTGGGTTATCAAGCACTTTGTTTGTGTGCGTATACATTTTAGTCTCATATAGTCGCAAAGAGGGTTCGTTTTTAATCGCCACTGCGGACCATCCACCATCTTCTTTTCGGTAAACAGAATCGGTATACGAATATTTATTCCCAACAACAATCTGATATGCATAAACAACATATGTGTAAACTTTATTATATTTTACTTGAGTGTCGATATATTGGAACTTGTCCATGTCTTGTGAATTCGGAACATAGAATGTCTGTAATGGGGCACCCGTAGCTTGACCATCATACTTTTCGATACGATACATCAAGGTCTCGTTATAACACTGCTTTCCAGAAAATACTTCCTGAATTGTACGAAAGTGCTTCCTTAGCAATTTACGCATTTTGCCTTTTAAAATGATTGCCATCAAGCTCTTAAAGAAGTCATATTCTGGGTCGTCAGTGATTCGCATTGACTCATCAAGAGTTCCTAGAAAGGTGGCATAAAGAGACTCAAAACTACTTGACGCAGCAAGGTTATTTGAGAATTCCTCAACCCACTGGCTCATGTCAAAATATGGCGTGTCAACTGCATGTTCATGATACTGCTTTGTTGGAATGCCCTCAGTCTTCGCTGGGTCGCTGACTGAACTCTTTTCTGTGAAGGCGTTGAACATCGAGTCGGTTTGTAGGGAGCCTGTGCGGACTGCCTCCATAATAGAATTCTGCAAGAGCCCCATTATCTGCGTTTCTTTTAAAGTCTCTGCAAATTCAACAATCTTGTCAGTGGTGAATTCCACATTCATCCACATGGGAAATAACTCTTTTCTGCCCCCATATGATTGAATGGATTTAACATCACTAGCTGACAAGTGTATGTTCTCAAACTTTGAAGTAAGCTCGCTTTTGGTATCGGGGTGGAGCGCATTTGTATAAGCATTTACCCAATTAGAAAAGTACTTTTCAGTTGGAGAAATCTTGGATTGAGTGGGGGGGCTATCAACTGTAAACATGTCCTGATGATTGTTGATATTTATACTTCCACCCAGTGTTAAAAGGGCTTCATATGCTGGATTCTTGTTTTCTCTGGATTGCTCCTGATATGCAAAGAACACATACATATTTGGAAGCGTTGCTTCGTGTACCAAGGCACTAGAAGACAATGTTTCGTAGTCACGATTAAAATAGTTATAGTCTCCGTGGATATCCACAATGTTTGTTGCGGTGCCTTCAAGCCTAAGCTCGAAATCGGACTGCTCATAAAACCTTGGTGCCGAATATGTGAAATCCTCATAAACAGTTGAAGCATTTAAGCTATCGATAAAGGATAGGTCTCCGAGTTCTGTGCCAAGATAATCGTCTTCTACTCGTAATAAAACCCATTCTTCAGATTCGAGACTTCCTTCGGTAGATTTGAACATATTAGTGAAAGCTGCTTTCAGCGGTATGTAGTTGCCAGGGACGATAGAGCGGAAGTGAACAACATGCATACTTGTTGCTGAATCTACATTTGCGCCACTCTGAACTTCCTGTTGGGTCCAATATAACCCTGACAGTCGGCGTATTGGGTCTTTGACCTGATGTGGTATATTTCCCTCTCTATATTGCTTATAATTAAAATAAGTTGCTGTTGAACCCATAGCTGCACAGAATCTGGAATTTTCTCCTAACTGTGCAGAATAATACTTATTTGGCAAGTGACCAAGCGACCCAATGAATTTAGCCTCATTATATTCTTCAACAAGAGACAGAGTATCCAGCGTCTCTTCGACTGCTGACTTTTCCATTTCATGTTTTGAGTCTGGTATATAAGCCACTGCGTGTTCTCCTATAGTATCTGTACTGTTATGCTATGCACCAGTAATTAGATTTGTCGTACCAAATTGGCTGTTTTTTTCAGCAGCTTCGGACCAATTATCAATCAACTGTTGTCTCATTCGTTCGTATGTAGAAATAGCTGCTTGTGCTGCTGTCAATTCTACTGGGGGCTGTAAGATGAAATATTCATCATAAATAGGAGCCTGAAGTGAAGTAATACCTCCGCTTCCTAACTCGGAGCACACAAATCTTTTCATTCTACATAATAACTCTTTTCCAGTAGATTGTAAATAAAAATCTTCAGTTAATGGCACCCACTTCTCGATTCTCACTGCGGAGGCGTCTGATAACTCTCCATAACCCTCCAACCTTTCAATCGAAGTGAGGAACTCATAATTCAAAATAAATTTAGCTGATGTTCTCCAATCTACGATTGGGTCTCTTGACTCACCCCAGACTTGTCTGATTTGTGGTGAACCTGACTGACCCAGAATCAGAGACTTTAGTTGATTCGGCATCTGGTCAACAACTTCTTCTGGTGCTGCGCCTGCTGGTGAACCAACTGATGAGCCAATTGAATTTCTAGTTTGTGCATTTGTTTGTATCTTTGATACAAAATTATCTTTAGAGGACAGGTCATAATTTGAAATGCCCTTATTGCTATTCTCGTAGGGAGTCGTGGACATATCACCTGGCTTCATATTATTTGACACAAGCATTTCAGAGGTTTTTCTGAAAAAGTTTATAAAGTTAGAGTTTTTAAACCCAAATTTATAAGAACCCTTTGGTGCGTATATGGAAACGATTCGACCGTCGGTTGCCTCGGTCCATGCTGGATATGGGTCTACAGCGTCCATTTGGACATTCTCACAGGCATCTGGTAGCGACTCTATGATTAGCTTGTTCTCAAGTGATGAGGGTATTTGCGGGTCATAGGATGGCAGAGGTTGTACAGTAATATTAAATTCTGAATAAATCGATTCGTATTTTGATTGTGCAACTTTTTCGTCTTCAGTTTGATTTGTATCGGCTGTTGAATTTTCAACTGGTGTTGATGTCGTTCCGCTGCTGCCGTCTGATAACAGACCAAGCCCAACTGTAAAATAGTAATCATCGGGCTTTGTCAATGTCAGTGAATATGCACGACCATCTGCAACCACATAAGCGGGCGATAAAAAGCCGTAAGATGCCCTTGATACAAGTCCAGTGCTTGTGTATATCTCTACACCTTGAGAGATTGTTAAGTCAGGTTGCTCATCCTCAAAATACTTTAAAGTTTCAGATTTTATTCGACCCTTCCAATAGCCGCCGTCAATTATCTTCAATCCTCTTGACTGGTCACTGCCGAAGGCTAGGTCAGAGTATTCAGACAATGGCATGGAATCCTCAAAGTCTTCCCTTTTCATGATATCGCTCAGATAATCTAGTCCTGACCTTTTCGTGATATTAGAATCAAAAACATTATTTTGAAACCAATAGGTACTCTTAATAACAAGACCTGCATCAGACCTAGTTGTTGCGCCTGCATAAACTCTTTTGCCTACCATGCCGTTGTACTTTGAAATAAGTTTATCATACAGTTCAATCACAGCCATGATTCCTCGTGGTGTTCCAGACTGTGGTGCCATTATAGCTGCCAGAGAAAATGCAAAGAGAAATGCATCCGAACTTGAACCTGATATTTGGCTCAAACCTCTAATATAAGACATAACGCCTTCGACCCACGGAAGGTCGCTTGAATCATATTTTGTCTCGCAAAAATCAGTAAACTTTTCTGTAAAACGATTTGTCGTTGGATTGTAGTGACCCTTTGAGCTAATAGAATATGAATATCTTTCTCTTGTGCTGTTAATATGCGGGTCGTTGACCTCCAGAAGCTTCTTGGTCATTCCCACTTTACTTGCATGGCTTAGGTATTCTCTAAGCTTTTCTTGCTGCTCCACAAGGTGTGTAAGCGTATCCTCTAAGTGTTTGACTATCCCGTCCTCTATTTCAATTTGCAAGCCATATTGATATAGTCCATCTGTTACTGTGGACATCTCTTTGTCGTGTGCCGTATAATATTTCATGCCGACAGGTTGGTTTTCTACAACTGGAAATGCTTCTCTCACAGAAGCCGTTGTGGCGGAAACCTCATTGAGTTCATTACTTTCGGATGCTCCAGAAATTACTAATGAGGTATAGGGGTCTCGCTTATTAAAGAGTACTTCCGTGGTTGATGGCGAACCAAGATGATTCATAGTCTCAATACTTTTAACCCTTCTTCTCATAATCTTGAGGCTTTTCACTTTAGTCTTATTGACAACAGACTCCGAGATAGAAGATGATGTATTCTCAAGCAAGCTGCCATAAACAGAGTTGTGCCTTATTAAGGAGTTGATATCAACGCCAAACATAAATCTTGCTGCACCACTTGAATCTCTTGATAGCCAAAGGTTGGTAAAGTGCAAATTGTTTTCTTCTACATGGACTTTATCATTTGACAGAATAATTTTTCTTTTCGTAAAGCCCGCTTCAGAAAGAGCCTCAATGGGAATTTCATATTTACGAATCTCATCAATCTGTCTGAAATCTTGAACCTTAGAGTTTGATACCAGTCTCTTTTTGAGTCGCTTCGAATCTGCGCTTGGCTCAGAACCTGTGGCGTAAGTTGAAGGGGTGGGCTGGTGAATTGGTCCAGTCCAAACTTTACCCGTCGAAATGCCTTGAGAAATTATGTAAACGCTTGACTGGGATATGACTTCCCCTTTTTTTAATATACATTCTGAAGCCGTTTTGCCGTTTTGATTATCTAAAGCACCTTCTTCAAAATCTAAATCATAGTCTTTTTTCATCTCTACAAGGTCTATGTAGGAAACTGCGAACACTGCCAAATCTTGAGGAGTTCTCTCTTCATGAAACACAATCCTGTAAACATAATCTTTAATGCTATTTCCATCAGAGTCCACAGTTGTGGGCGCTGACACAGCGTCCATTCCGCCGATGGCATCCAATGCCACAGACAAGATTCTCACTTCAAGATTTTTACTTAAATAATCTAGCGCAGAAGTAGTGTTACTTTGCCCAGTGGCTGAAAGTAATTTTAGTTGTTCGTCAGCAGAGAGTGAACTGGAGGAAGAAGAGCCTGTCGCAAAGTTAATCATATTTTGACTGTTCGAAAATAAGTCAATCAAGCCCTTGCTAGTTGTTTTATAGACAAGAATCTTTAGATACTTATGGAACTGCTGCTCACGGAGCCAATCACCAATAATACTATTATCCAAGGATTCTTTTATTGACAAATCAACTACAGCGGACAAGCCCTTATCCGACGGCTGCTGGCTGTTAATCTTAGCGGCGTTCTCACGAGAGTCCAAGATGTGGGGGTTATCGATAAGGGGCGTCTCTCCCGATGATTCAAGCGTAATGCCTTCAATACTTATCTCTGGGATTAGCTGACCCAACAGCGCTTCTTGCGAAATAGCCATTAGCAATCTTCTCCTGAGTCATCCGACTGTTGTTGTTTATACACTCTGCCCACAATTCTCGGTGCGTCTTCGCAATCTAAGAACTCTCTGGAATAGCCGCCGCACTTAATAGAGGAAGGCTGGACTCCTGCTCTACATAGTATATCCTTTTCAATATCTTTATCAACCTCAATGTCTAAAAAATGTTCAACATATGATGGGTCGTAATTATAGTTTTGCTCCATCGCTGGGGTATCTACTAAAAGATTGTTTACCACATTGCTAAACCTTTTTGAGAACTTTAATGGAATCAACCTCTCGGTCTTTCCAAGGTCTGCCGATGGCACACCAGGAGTTTCTACCCTACCTGTCATGTCGATGCCTTCTACCAAATATACTTCGATATCAAAATTTTCTCTCAAGCAGTCAGTGTTAGCTTCTTCGATTTCCAAAAGAATTTCATCACAGCTAATCTCAATAAATGAACCATCGGGAAACTGTACTGTGTTGATTGTGAGGTCCGACGCTGACCCTACTGCTCCGATTTCGCCAGCTTGATAAGTTTGGTTTCCATCTGTAACTGAAGTGGCTGCCAGCGCATCTTTTAAAACTTTACTTCGACACACATAGTCATTCATCTCAATCTGCGGGATTTTAAGTGTTGGCTGAGCGCCCTGTTGATAATTAACATTTGTTCCAAACTTACCGAGAAGACTGGAAATATTCCACGAAGGGGCGTGAGAATTAATATAAGTTGAATTTCCCAACGGAGCAGACAAGGCATAGTGCTTTTCAGGTGTTGCCTGAGCCTTCTTGTCGTCTAGTGAAAAGTTGTTATTTCGAATATTACTGTTTATCTCTGTTACAGCGGTCTCTCTTCCTGAAAAAGTATATTGCACCCTAGTACTGGGTGTCTCTTCCAAGATTCTGTCTTCAGAATAGTTTTGCTCCTCGGACGCACCCGTATAGCCTGCATCGTATAAAATATCATCATCAAAGAACGAATAGAAGGCAGGCTTAAACTCACCTTTGGATAAAAGGTGCTTGCCGTATTGTGTTAGCTCTAACTCTAGCACTTCTTCTTTTTTGTCAAAATAAGACGACATATGTTATTCCTTCCCCTTTTTGACCGATTCTAATTGACCCGACATATTAGCCGAACTAATCTCACCTTGGTTTGAAACAACTTGAGGAACTGTCCCCATCTTGTTTTCAATAATATCAAGACCCGCTTCAACTTGAACTGCCTCAAGCATTGTAAAGAAGTCATAAGGCCAGTTGTAATTATATTTCGGTGGCTTTTTACCGAACTCAAAATCAAATTTAAATCTGGAATCATCTGATGCCACACTTGTCGTTGCAAAATAATTATCATTAGCTCTCTTTTTCGCCTTAAACACCATCCATCTTACATTCTTGGGAAGGGTGTTCTCTTCGAAGAAATCAACTGGGCTGAGGTCATGGACAAGATTGACACTATCGTGGATTGCTGTCTCTGCTAGAGAGGGGGGCAAGCCTTGCCAGATATTCGCCAAGTCCTGTTTGTTAAGCAGATGGTGGAACTCAAACACATACATAACAAACGGGCTTTCAGACTTCTTAAGGGGATACCTGATAAAGTCATAGCGTGGTGGCAAGTTGTACTTTTTCATTCCACGAATCATATTACTTACAGAGGTTTCTGGGATATTTTGTGTAACTCCGAGATACTCGCCTGCGCCGACGGCATCTTTACCGTTTTCAATATTTGCCTTTTGAAGGTTGAACATCTCTTTATTAATCTTGAAAAAGTTTCTGCCATCAACAAGCACCGTTTGTGCGGTTGTTTCTGAGGGAGAGTCCACAAAGGGTATCATAATGACTGCTTCAGAGATTTCTTTTTGCTCCGCAAGGTCACCCACCTTTTTCTTCTCTGGAGTGAAACCACATACATCAAGCAGGGAGCCGACAGTTGGAGATTTTGGAACGCCAAAGCTATCTGTCTGCTTGAAAGTGTCTTCAATTGTTACAAAGACACCATCCTCCGTTCTTGGAACAACACCGTAGCCAGCCCAAATACCAGTACCTCTTGGGGTTTTGGTCTTTAAACTTATTGGTGATGTTCCGCTCTTTGTATTATTAAGGGCTCCGTTCTCTAACATAGATGGTGAAACCATAGAGAAATAATTTTTTGTTGTATCATAGAAGTTTAAGATTGGGCATTCAAATTTTGTACCGATTGCCCATACATCGCTATCGCTACCTTCTGGGTCTTTTGCTATCTGTGGAACAAACTTTTGCATTTCATCGTTAACAACATCTTTCAACTTGTCAAATTGGGCACTGAACTCTATGTTCTTTGCCGTCGCCTTGCCAAATAGATTCATTGATGAGGAGATGGTCGTCCTTGCATTCCAAGCTGGTGACAGCAGTGCACCCTTTAGTGAAGCTCCAGCAGCCACGAACTTACTTATTTGCTCTTGAGAAAAGTTGTCGACTTTGACACCAGCCATGATTTCCTCTAACGAGTACTTTCTAGTTTCAAAACACTCGAAGTGTAATCTTGCCACTGCCTTACCGTAAAGATAGGGTGGGACATAAGGTGCCTGTGCTGGGTCTCCAACAAGTGCCCTGTCTAAATCTTCTGCACTTTTATAGTCGTCATTCGATTGCCATGAGAAAGCAGGTCCATAATAGCGACCCTCCATGGTTCCTTTTGAATTGGACCATGGGCTGATGGCTGTATTGAAATTATCACTTTTGTGCATGGTCACATCCATGTAATAAGTCTTACCAGACTCCATTGTCTTAAAGTCTTTTTCTTTCTTAGAGACAAATGAAGTTAGCTTGCCTTGCCTTAAGAAGAAGTTTGGAACCTCAGCTAAGAAATTGTGCATAGCCATTTCAAATCTCATATCGCCGTTCGAGCCGAGGTATTCAAAGTAAGGGTGCTTGTAATATTTGGAAGCCTTGGAAACTTCTCCATCAGTCAAACTACTCTCGACATAGTATTCTGGTGCCATGAGATAAATCTTGTGAGGCTCTTGTACCACTGCAATTGTGGATTGTTCAACAAGTGAAACGCCACCATATAATCCATATGGTCCCTGCTTAGGCGTATTCTCGCCAAAAGAACTGGTATTCTCTGCACCAGAGCGGGGATACCAAATGCCGTCATGGTTCATGGGGAAGTCGTATATAAATCTGTTTTCTTTTGCAGTAACACTGTTGGCGTCGACATACCTAACACCGATTTCGCTATCCACGCTAAATTTAGGAAATCCGAACCAACCGTATCCAGGTACCCACTCGCTGCTGATTATAACATTTTTCAAAGCGGTGACTCCACCTAGGTCAGCGAGAGTCACATTGGCATCTTGGTCTACAAGCCATGAGCCGCCTTCAAAGAAAGAGTATGGAATTGCAGATACATCAGTATCATTTGCGGTAATGTTCCAATAAGAGTTCATGCCAGAATCTATGGGGTCACCGTCATTATATGCAAAGGGTGATTGAAGGTGAGTTTCTTTCCAATTTGAAGGCACCGCCTCATATGCATCACCCACCTTTGCCCATGAGCGCTCGGACCACTCAGAAATATCTTTCAATGGAACTCCGCCGAGATAACCATCTGGGTCATCACTTTCGAATGGCTTGGGAGAAAGCTTTGTATAATCCTCAAAGTCGGTCTTGCCGATATCTACAAGACTTAAGTCTAACTGTAGCCTGGGCAAGCCAACATAAACTATTCTAATTCTCCAAGTACCGTTGCCTTGGTCACCGATGATGGGGCGTGTGGGCGAATCAGAATTGAGGAAGGCTCGGTCTGCCATCAGGTCATATTTAACAATCCTGTCGTAAGAGGGTGCGCCTGTCTCAGGCTCATTGAACTCGATTCCAAACACTTCGGGGTGGCAAACTGGCATGAGAGATGCAAGGTGGTCGTCAGTAGTTTTTTCTTCAAAATCAAGAGTAGTTGACCGCTCCCACCCACTTAAATAACCTGGTACTGCAACAAAGTGAATGTCGGGTCTTTTATTGATGGCTCGGCATATTTTTATTGCCAACTCTTTATTTAGTTCTCTTAAAGACACCTTTTTCTCTGTCTCGTATCCTGGCAGGTTAAATCCCAGAGGTGCCCTGCGGAAGTCAACATCAACATCAAATGTGCTACCAGTGGGTTCGGTCCCAGGCTCCAATATTTGTGAGTCACCAATCTTAATCGCTTTGGTAACCATCTTTATCTTGTTCATCTCAATATTCTTCGAATCGGGATAGTCTTCAAGGCTCCCATAACCACTGATTGGTTCAGGCTGTGTCAATAAAATTTCAACGCCTTCAGCATCCCATCCTGAAATCTCCATATCAAAATGCTTGAAAGCTTTATCTCCGACATTGGTCAGAAGTATTTCCGCTTCGCTATTTGTTTTTGAAGGCAATACTGAATCTAGAGAAACCAAACCTTCGAAGGGGATTCTGGTGCTGGGTTCAGATAATATAACATACCCTCTCTTTGAATAATCCGCTTCGGCGGTTGACGCAAAATATTTAGGTTGCTGCTGCTGAAGTGACACATAGCTTGCTCCGATGGCAGCGTTGATATCCTCCTCCTCAGCAGACTTGAATCCAATAGCAGCAAGTGCATTATATTCGTCTTGCCGTTTTACATACCAATTTGGAGCAGCACTTGTAAGAGATACCTCTTTGTTCTCTTCTTCTTCATATGGCAAAGTTATCTTTTCTAAAATATGAGAAGGCTCAAGACCCGTTTGATTTGTGAACGCAGGCCAATCAACTGCAATACCCGCCTTAATTGAATTATATAAAATTCCAGGTGCGAAGAATGGTTGCAAAGCCGCTTGAATTCCTTGCTCTTCGTGCAAGGTATTTGGTGTCGAGATAGAGTTCTTCATCTTGTCTGCAAATAATTTTGCAAGCTGAAGCGTTCTATCTTGTGGATAAAATCCTCTGTACGGCACTAATTTTTTAAGGGCGTTTACCTTTAGTCTAATTCTCTTTCTTGTTGTTTTTGATACAGCATCATGGTCTTCGACTACATTATCATAAAACCTAACTGGGTCGGTGTGAATGTAAGAATCGAAAAACCCATCATCCCAGTCGTCACATTTGGTCTTTACGGTCGGAACTGGCAAGACGCCAAGTCTGTGCCAAGCAAGTAGCGCCACCTTGGAGCGGGTGGCATTTGATGTGAGTGCAATTGCAGACTGTGTGTATGAGATTGCAGTTTGTCCGTCGCCAAGACCAATTCCAGCGATTGTGCTGTTTGGGGCGGTGGTTCCCCACTCGCTTGTGGCGAGAGTATTATCGGTATAGCCGCCGATGATTTCTCGGTTAACAAAGTCTTCCAGAATATTAGTTGGAACAATACCGCTTAATTTATTAATATCTTTGCTTGATAACAGACCTTGCCACAGGGAAAATTCCATCAGTTCCCCACTAAAGTAATATTGAGAAGCGCCGTTGATATCGTCGATAGGCAGAACTCCTTGAGTTGTCGACGACTCGTCTTTATTTACAAATCTGGACTTGCCCAATTTATAGATGGTTGTTAGAGGGGAACTATTCGAGCCTAGATAGCCATGACGCTCAGCACCCCATGCTGAGGCTCCTGCAACAACTGGGACACAAGTATACGCTCTGTTTCTGCGTGTTGCGTCTTCAAGTAGACCTCTGTGGATACCGTACATAACGGTCGGCGAGTCGTCGCCTCTATTGCGAATGTATAGCTTTATCTTTATAGGAGAAGAAGAAATTGCTGGCATAACCTGTACAATAACTTGGCTCCACTCATTAACGGGTAGGACCGCTGGGTTGCCTGCCGAATCGAAGAAGTGAAATAAGTTTATATAATTTACTTCCGATGATGCTCTTTTTGCGTCAGACAGCCCAGGCACATAAATTGTTACACCCATTCCGTCTTTATACTTTTCGGTAAGAGCGGCATTGCCTGCAAAGGCGGTAGGCATTGGAAAGTTTGAGTAAACCGTCAGTTGTTCGACGCCATGCTCCTTGTGCATTCCCAGCGGGGCAGGAGAGCGACTGTATGTTCCAAAAGTCACAAGACCCTTAATCTGACCATCATACTTTGCCTTTAGGTTTTCCTTATCAATATCGGGACAATCATTTTTTGGCTTTGCCCAAACAGAAAATGTGAATGGTGAGGCTGTCTGGTATTCGGGAGTGTCACCTGCCGTTTGAGTCATCGTCCTCAAGAACGAAAGACCTACATCGTTACCAATAGCTTTATTAATTGAACCCTCCATGAAGTCATCACTGTCTGGCGTGAGATTAAACTTGAGGGACGCAAACGGACCATGGGAATGAGGGTGAACTGGCGTCCAAAGTGTTTCTCCATCGCCTGCTGACCTGTACACAACATTTTCATAAGTACTTGCTAAGACTGGAAGAGGGCGACCAGTGGCGTAATATTGATGGCGACCTGTTCCGTCATCAACGGCATCGGCTGCATAACTTACCACCCCACTTTCTTTAAATGTAGGAGTGATGCCATCGGCTGTGTTAAGTGTTACGGGTACACTGTTTTTAATTGTTTGAGTGCCGCCAATGTAAATGGAGTTCTTACCATCGTAAGTCGTATAAGCGGAGGCTCCGACAATTTCATCAGTGAAAGCATTGTTTTTTAAGAGACTTAATGAAACAGTGTCCTCTGTGACTTTCTTTGTTAGGCGTGCACTCTTTCGTGGGTGCGTAGGGTAATCTGTTGATACCTCTTTTCTCTCGTTAATAAAGTATTTATTCTCAAATGTATATCGAGTTTTGCCACTGTATCTTGTTTCATCAGATTCTGTTCCGTTGTAGCTTGCGCCCTCAAGAGAGAATATATTATAATTCTTGCTTTTAAACTCGCCGCTGTCTTCGAGCAAGTACTTATCCATGTGTTCAGATATCTTGAATTCAGCAACCAGACCATAGTTTTGAGCCATGGCTCTTGTTTCTAAATTGAAGTCTGCATATGAATCATACCACGGATTCTTATTGGCTAAGACATTTGTTCGGTATAACCACGCATCCTCCTGATAAGTCTTATTAAACGGATTGTAATATAGCTGAGCCACTGGTTCTGGAGGGAGGTGTTGTCCACTCACGAAGCTCCAGAATGAACCCAAATCAATTGTACCTTTTTCTGAAATACTGGAACCTTGCAGCCTATCGTTAAAGACGCCCTCTTTTTCCAAGGCACCATATGTGTCCTCGTACAGTTGTTTTTCTAGTTGCCAATCTATTGAGTGACCCACTCTAATTGGACCAGACATGGGGGTTGGTAGTGTTGGGTCCGATGGACTTTCTTCAAGCCCTGGAGCTAAATAAATGCGGTTAAGCAAAGTTGTCACATCCGTCAATTTTGAACCTACTGAAAATGCCCTTGTTGCTTCTTGGTCCACATTTTCAGTAGACAAGATGAAAGAAAAATAGTTTTCTTTACCAGTATATTGTAAGTCTCCAAGCACCTTTGTATGCTTAACTCCATCTGTATCTGCTACTTCAAATGTGTCCATGGAAAAAATACTACGGTCGTATGCAACATGTTCGTGAAACTCTGAATCTAAATTCAGGTACGGCGTATTGGTGCTACTTCTTTTATATCCAAGTGCGTTTGTAGGTGCGGAGAGGCGGCTGTTAAGACTCTTCCTTCTTAAGTTTTGTTCATCCTTCCAAAACATTCTCAAATCGCCCGTTGGAGTTTCTGCTATCTCTATTGAAGAAATTCTATCCCAGCGGACTCGATTTCGAACTT
>UEXN01001889.1_pt1 | contig 15608 bp, 14 predicted proteins | sample 1796711 | NCBI WGS metagenome assembly UEXN01 (sample SAMEA4772470, study PRJEB27181) | metagenome | reverse complement strand
CAGTTAGAGCTGTTGCCCCTGTTGCAGCTTGACCTGCTGCGGTTAAATAAGGTTGATACGATCCTAAACCTTTTGTTGGATCTATTGCTTGTGCATATGCTGCTGCTTGTAATGGATCTTGTGCTGCCACCTGTGGTGCAAGTGATTGCATACCTGCTCTTGTAATATTAAACTGTTGTGCTTGTGCTTGTCTTTGTGCAAATTGTTGAGCAGTCTCACCTGGTTGTTGTTGAGTTGCGTCTGTAACTGTAGGCATTCCAGCCTGTCTCGTGAGATCAGCTGCATAGGTCTTACCTAAAGCTTCTACGTATTCCGGTGGAAGTGTTCTTGATTCTGTAACACCACCTGTTTGATAACCCATTCTACCACCATTAGCTGCCATACTTCTTTGGTCATTTTTTCTTTTAACCATTTCGTCTATCATCATTTCTATTTGAATTATTTCATCATCACTTAATTGGTTTAAAGGTTTACCAAATTCTTGCATGGCAATATTTTCCATAACCTGGTTTCTTTCATCCATTGCATCTGGCGCTGAAGCCATCATTGTACCATTTGCAAACCCTGCTCTTATAATACCACCATCAGCTTCATTTTTTCTCATCATGTCAGCTTTATCAGCTAGCATATCGTTTAATTCTCTTATAGCTTTACTATATATTTCACTTTGTTGACGACCACTTAAATCGTAAAAATCTTTACCATACATTGAATCTGCTAATTCTTCTGCTATGTTTTGTATTTTATCTTTATCCATTAAGTAACCCTTCTCTCTAAATTTTTCATAGTATCATACATCTTTTGTGCTCCCTTTTCAATGCTACCATTGCCTGCTCCTCTCACAGCATCTGCTGTAAATACAAATTCATTTTTTGACAACATTGCTGGAACGTCATCTGCTTTTTCTTTTATACCAACCGGTACAAATCCACCTTTAGCTCTGTAATCTAATTCTGTAACACCACCTTGATTAACTCTAGGTTGACCCATAGGCATGCTCATAATACCACCACCAGCATTTTTCTTTCTACCAGTTTCATATGGATCTGGGTTCTCATTATTATACTCTCTAGAAAGTTTACTATATTGATCCATATCTAAATCTTTTACTTCTAGTCCATAGTTAGCTTTTAACCATTTCATAAAATTAGTGCCACCTTCTTCAAATCCTACTCTGCCGCCTGTTGCCATTGGAGATGCAACACCACCAGATAATTGAAAATCAGTCGGTCCTGTATACGTTAGTCTGTCATAAGCTGAGTATGGATCAAACATTGGTTTTTCACTCATTTCTTTTATTATTTTTCTTTTTTCCTCTTCTTCTAATTCTAATAATTCATTGGGAGTTTCATTACCTGTTAATTGAACACCTGCTTCTTGTAGATCTGTTCTTAATTTACTTAATACTAATTTATCTACATCCAAATCCCCTTGTTGATTGTAGAGAGTAGAAGTATCAAAACCTCTTTCTTGAAGTATTTTTAATTGAGTTTGAGGTTCCATACGAGTTTGTTCATAGAAAGGAGTCATTCTAAATGCTTGTTGATCTAATTTTACTCTTTCAGCATCCATAATTTTATCTTGTTGTGCTTGTGGTAATTTATCAAATTGTTCTGGAGTATATCCTGCAGATGCACCAGGCAAACCTGGCCCTATTACGTTAGGTGGAATATTTTGTGTAGGTGCCATCATTTGAGAAGATATTGTTTGTGGCATAACAGATGAACCTGATGAAGCCATTGGATTACCACCTGATAACATTGCAGAACTTATTTGTTGCATAGTTGGAGCTTGAGTCTGTGTAGATGTTGAGCTTGGTGTTGTAATAGAAGGTGCAGCCGCTGATGCTTGTGCAGGCGCTGACGTTTGTGCAGGTGTAGCTAACGAACTAATTCCGGATTGCGTTGTTCTTTGTGGCGCTTGTACCGTTGGAAGACCTGCTTTTGTTCGTGCTGCATTTAACATAGCCTGGATCCCTGCCGCCTGTTGCCTGTTACTTGCTATGTTTTGTTGTAATGTACTACCCATAGTAACACCACCAGTCTGATAACCTATACGACCACCATATCGAACATTGTATCTGGCAACAAACGCATCTTTACCGACATCATCAAGTTGCATGTACTCAGGATCGTTTGCAAAATAATTATCCATATACGTTCTCATTTTTTTACCAACGTTTTCTTTTCTTCTTGCCATGTATTGTTCGTATGTTTCACCTTCTTGTTGAGGTGGTTCTTGTTTTAAAAATTCTTCGTAAAGATATGTTCCTGCAGCACTAATTCCACCAACTAATAATTTTTCTTGTACGATTTGATTTAGTTTTCCAAAACCTGGAACTTTATCACTTAAAAAATCTGTTCCTGTTTTTATTAAACCTTTTGTTGGTTCTGTTCTTGTGTTTAAAGCACCTGACATTTCATTTAAACTACCACCTGTATCTCCTAACATTTCAGGTTTACCTTTTGTTAAAGGTTTTTCTCCACCTCTAAAAAAGTTACTTATATTACCTCTGGTTCCTTCATTAAAAAATTGTCCTATACCACTCGCATTAGCATCTCTAAATCCACCAGCAACCATACCTTTATCAAATAAATAACCACCGGCACCAGTTAACGCAGCTTGTTTAAGTGCATCACTAATACTACCTCGTTGATCGAATCTACCTATACCTCTCATAGCGGCTGCATAAGGTGCACCACCAGGAATCATTGCAACAAACGGTGCAGCTTTGACTGCTACATCTGCTAATTCATTTGGTATAATTTTTCTAATTCTTTTTTTTATACCACCAAATAAGAAACCTGTTCTAGGTTCTACACTCATGATACCACCTTTTGCACGTAGTTGTCTTCGCATTTGAGATCTTGTAATCATATATATTAAATTTTGTTTATATTATTTAGGCAGGATTTTCACCTGAATTCTTTAATCTACTAGATTTTATCTAATAAATCAAGATTATGTTGTAACTGTTCTAGGCAGTACTTCCATAGCAGATAGGATCACATGAAGCCTGTTTGCTGCAGATGCTGATACTTTTATAATGTCTCCAGTTTCAGCGACTAAAGTTTTACTTAATACTTCTATTGGGTCTCCGGCTTGTCCCTGTGCCCCTTCAATTACTTTTTGAAAAGCGATACTAAAAACAGCGTCGCTTGAATTAGTTAGGGTTATGTTTAATTGAGCCGATTGCCCTGATGCATCATCATTACTCACTAATATAGACTTTATTATAGCCGTTGTTGCAGCGGGTACTGTGTATAAAGTAAATGTTGCATCTGATGTAATATCTACTTTTTTACTTATAAAACTATTGGACATTATTCACCTAAAAAGAAAACAATGGCATCATTGTCTTCTGTTTTCTCCTCTTGAAAAGTTGTATTTAATTTTTCAATTAAACCATTTAAGTCTCTTACTAAAGATAAAAATGTTAATTGATCGTATTCTCTTGGTGGCTGTGTTAATGATTGTACTATTTTTGCCATTATCTTCTCCCATCCGGTTGATAATCAATTCTAAATGTACCTAGTTTCCAAAATTGACTTGTGCTTGTATTATCTATCTTCAATGATATTGATCTAGCTCTTGCACGTGTATCTATTTTTTTTGTACTATTATTTACAGTAAAGGGCCCAAGTGAAGAACTAGCTTGTGTATCATTTGGAAAATCTCTTAAATTTAATGTAACTCTTGCATCACCTGTTTGTGATAAAAAATCTGGTAACACTCTTCTAATTTTCATCATAAACTCACCATCACCAGCAAGTCCTTGTTGACCTATATCAAAATCTCCAGATTCAATTGATGCAATAATTGATGTAGTTGCACCTTCTCGTATTTGATCTAACCCTTTTTCGTGTTCATAGTAATAACTAACACCATCAACATTACCTTGAACAAATGTAGAAGAACCCGATGTACCATTAGAACTTGTATCATATTCTGTTGCATGAGGTTTACCAAATACAGCTGAGTCTTGCCACGCAGTCCTTGCTAATGTACCTGTAGTCCATACTGGTCGCTCGGCGCTTGAATCTAGATAATTGTATGTGACCATTCTATTTACAGTTCCTGATCCAGAATTAGGATAGAACCAAATAACTTCACCAAATAAATTGTTTAACCCTGCATTGATGTGTTGTTTTGGTATTGTATTAATATCATCAAATACATGATCTTCAACTAAACACGGTAAAGATTCTAATCTACCTGTATATCTAAAGAAACCATTTTCTGACATCCAGTATGCTGTACCATCAACTTCAACAGCTGCGTTCTGTCCAATTAATCCACAGTTTGTACCTACTTGTTGGAATGAAAAAGTAAAAGGTGGACCAACGAATCTCATAGTAAATAATGCTGTATCAGTCCAAACATATATTGCATCTCGTCCTCTGATTGCTCCTACAATTTTAGATCCGTCTGCAAGTCTTTGTGTACCTGCAGTATTAGTAGCTGATGGTGCATAAGTATTAATATCTTCTTGAGAAGAAAATCTTACAAACATAGGATCTTGTGTGGACTTTGTTCCAATGGTTGTTTCTGTTCCAAAAAATATTAAGTGTCTATCAGGAGTTGATACTAAACTAAATGCAGATGAAGTTGGTGCACCAGATATAATTGTTGCTCTAGTAGCATTTGCTGTTGTTGGATTTGAATCCCATTCAAAACTTTCACCACCATTTATTGTTGCAATAAGTTTATTACCAAAATTATCTAATGACCATAAACCTGGTGCTGTTACAATATCTCCTGATGCTGCAGAGTTCCATGCAAAATAATTTGATGCATCTGTAACTGTTGCACCTGATGAATGTATAGCTGCTGTTGTACCATTAGCACCTCTTGTTAAACCTGATAGTGTGCCACCACTATTTCCTGTATAGGTAATTAATTCTGTTCCTATCTGCACGGTACCTGTTGATGCAAAAGAAGCTGAACTAGCCATTGTTAAAGATGTAACTGATGCATTTATTCCTGATGATAGTGTTGATGTAAATTGACCTTGTTGTTGTCCACCCCATGATCCAAGACCCCAACCTGTTGTTGCAGTTTCAACTGCTGGTCCAACTGGATAATAGTGTTTTACACGTATACCACCCGATGTTGATGCACCTGATCCTGATTCGTTAGATGCCATAGTTATAGTTAAAGTAGTGGTAGTTGGTATTGATGCTACCATAAATTTTATATCTGTAAAATCACCTGATGCAAAATTAGAATTTGTAATTGAAGTAAAATTATCTAATAAAATAATATCTCCTTTATTCATATTATGAGCAGATGAAAAAGTTAATGTAACCGTTGCAGATCCATTAGTTGTAGTAAAAGCTGATGTTAAAGTTGTAGTCGATTTAATTGGGTGTATGTCATAAAATATACCACCAGAATAAGCGTACAATATACTACTTGTGCCAAGTGCAGCATACTTAATACCTGATGTATTAACAAAATGATGTATGGCTGTATTACGACCTGTCATTTCAACAGAACCTAGTTGAGCCCAACCACCTATTTTTTCTGGATAGCCATATCTAAAACGAACATTATCACCTGTAACCCATTGGCCTTCACCACCGGTTGCGGTTACTTGTTTATTAAATCCAGGTGCAAATTTTATTTTCTGTAACATAATATTATCCTATTTAGCATTATTTGGAACGCCCTTGCTATTTACAAATGGTGATTCTGCGAACGCCATGTAAATGTATTCTGAACCATTAGTATTTAAACCACTACCATCATGATAAAGTTTAAATCCATTACTAAGTAGGTCTAATAAATCATCTGTATTATCTTCTGCATTACTTGTATTTGCAGTTAAACCATGAACTTGAGGATTAAAACCATCTCTTTTTGAATCATAAATTTCCCAACCGCCTGTACCACTACTTCTTTTAATCATAACCCAAGCTGGTCTAAAACCCAGATAAACAAATGGACCAGAACTTGCTGAACCGTTGCCAGTGTAGCTTCCTATCTTGCTGTAACCTTTTTTCTGTGCGAAGCAGTAGGCTATGTAATCGCTTCCATTATTATTTACATAACCATGAGTACCAATGGTAACTACAGAACTAGAGGGTGCTGTATCTTGAAATCTATTACTAGCTGTGATTGAAGCAGTAGTTGAATTTAAAAGAAGATATTTATCAAAACCTGTAGCTGTGTCACCAACTATCCAATCTCTGATAACGTCTCTATCTTTTATTATAACTAATTGTGGTGCTGAACCTAAACCATGACCAACTGTAGCATTACTTCCTGTTGCTGTATAAGACACAATACTAAATCCAGCAGTAGTGTTTGCAGAAACACTTGAGGTTATGCTTCCATCAGAGTTTGATGATGCAGAGCCACCAGCTAACCAGTTCCAACTAACAAATGTATCATTATTTGAATTTAAAAAACCACTTGTTTCAATAGTAAAACCATCAGAATCAAAACTACTTAAACCATTTGCATCTGTACTTTCAGCATTATTTTGATTTGATCTTAAATCTTTAGTAACACCTCTTACTGAATCATATAGCATATGATCACTAGCAGAGTTTCGTCTTTTAATCCATGTGAATGATGGCTCAAAACCAACACCTGTTATATTATGATCTGATGTATTATTACCTGTATAAAGTTTAGTATTAAAATAATCTGTTGGCTTATCTAATCCATTTGTGTAACTCATTATCCATACTCCGCTAGGTTTTTTGTGTTAAGAGAAAAGTATCCTGATGGTACTGCATATTCAAAGTTTCCATAGCCATCAGCATCTGTGTTGCCTGATGAGATTGCAAAAGGTGGAGAGCCAAAATTAAATTCACTATTTCCATTATAAACACTAGCACCAAAAGTATAAGTATAACCAGCAGTAATTGGTATAGCTCCTGTGGATGCGTTAAAAGTTGTACTACCCCAAGTACCGTCACCAGCCGACCATTGACCACCTTTAGAAAAATATAATTTATTATTATCTAAATCCATAGCAATACCTAATATATCTCCATCACCGTAAGTGCCACTCCAATCAGTATAACCACTTATAATACCATTATTATTATAGACATCTCTTTCATGTGATAATGAATAACCTCTACTTGAATAGCCTGTAGTATTTCCAGGTGTATCTGATTGTTGGTCTATATCAATTATTCCAACATGAGTAGAATCACTAACATCAGTAGTTTTTATTTCACAATACCATTTACCAGAAGATGCTCCAAATGTTCCTACAACTCCTTTTTGATTTGTTGCTGAATTTGCAAATTTTAAATTTCCTTCACTTAGGGTTGCAGTTGCAGGAGTTAAAGGATTTATTGTTGCAAAATTATTTGTGCAAGTATCTATACTTTGGTCTATTGCTGTAAGGTTATTGACTGCAAAATGATTATCATTACCACTTGTGTCTGCACCTAGACCAGAACTATTTTGACTTGTTCCTGATTGTTTAAATTCTAAATAAAATCCATTGTCGCCAAAGGTTAAACCAGATACATCTTTAGGTTTCCATATTGTAGGACTATCTTCATCAAATTCTCCAAATGATGTTGCGTCTAGTTGTTGTCCATCAATTAAAACCATTTCTGCTATATAACCATCTACATAAGCTGAATCATTATGAGCTCTACCAATGTTATGTGGTTGTGCTGAATTGATTTGTGGATCATAATTTTGATCTGGATAATTTTCAGTTGAAAAACTTGTTTCCTGAACACTATTAATATATAGCTTAACTCTATTTGCCGCTGTTCCTTGTGTGGTATCTACTGCAACTACGATATGATACCAAGCTGATACATCTCTAAATAATCTATTTGTAACTAATCTCCAAGTATAAGCACTTTGATCGTAGTGAGCTATACTAATAGTATCATCATCTTGAAAATTAACCCATGACCTATTATCGTTTGTACTACTATTATAAGCAGTAAAAATATATGGATTTGCACCATTAACAGTTTTTTTAAACCAAAAAGATAAAGTCCATTTTTTATTATTTGTTGGCGTTCCTAATGTTCTATTTAAATAATCACTACTTCCATCATTAAACCTTAATGAGTTAGCAACATTATAGCCTGTATCTTTTATAGAGTTTGTTCCAAGTATTAAAGGCATTAACTCTCCAATCTTGGCAGCTCACCTAATGGTCTAGTAACTGAGCCATCCTCTTGTTCTGTGTATGTGTATAAAGTCTCAAGAGCTGGTGTATTTGCAGCATTTGTAATAGCTGTTTCCATCTCTGCTGCTTTTGTTCTTACTGCTGCTCTATGAGTTGTAATAGCTGATGGCACTGCTGTGCCTGCGTCTGCTTTTCTAACTATATACCAATCTGTATCTTGTAATATTCCAGCTGCTTGTTTTTTAATTGTTTGAATTAAATTATATTTTAATCCTCTTGTTGCAACATCACCTACGTCTTCACCATCTGGTATTTTACCATCTGTTTTATCTTGCGATGTCCATAAAGTATCTGCATGAGCTTTAGCTGTAGCTGTTCCATAAGTTGCAGTTACAGTTCCAGCAGATGCATCGTAAGTATAAGTTTGATTAGTATTAATATACCACTTCTCATCTTTTTTATTACTGTCATCAAAAGTTACTTGTATAATTCCAATAGCTGCTAATTCACTTGCAGTCCATGCAGAAAAAATTCTAGCTGGATATTGAACATCTCCTATAACCAAAGGTTTAGGGTGATTAACATATTTTGATATTGATCCGTCTGTTATTATTGCATACATATTATATCCTAACTCTCACTTAAATTTAATGTTCTACCTACTTCTTGCCATACAGCACCATTGTATCTAAATACCAATATATCTGTTTTACCATCTGTATCTGTTGTTGTCGGAGCTGTTGATGCCGCAAACTCAAATACTGTATTAAAAGCAATTGTGTGTGAACCATTATAGTTAATTTCAAGAACAATAAAAGCACCTTCTACTGCATTACTTGGAGCAGAGAAAGTAGTGTTTTCTGTTGTAACGTGAACTGCGTTTGGTTTAGCACTTGCATCCCAAGCTACCGCATTTGATGATGAAGTAAGCGCTGTTTGAGTAACATTGGCTGCTACGGCAAATGTTGCAATTCCTGCTTGAGCAAGTGTTCCACTAATTTCAACATTACCATTAACATCTATTAAAGTAGAATTAATTTCAACTTCGTCATCAGCATTAATATCTAAGTCTCCATCAGCATCTGATCTAATGTTAATAGCAGAATCTCTAAATTGAAGTTGGTTATCAGCATTAAGTAATAAACCATCATTGTGAACATGGGTTAAAGTAACTTCTGCATCAGCACCAAATTTAAGTACAGCAGCATCACTAAGAAGTGTTACATCATCTCCAAAAATTCCGTCTTTTGCTACAGATAAACCACCATCAGTTTGTAGTGATCCATCAGTCGTAGAAGTTGCTTCAGTAGTATCATCTGTTTTTAAAATACCACCAAAAGTACCAGTTCCAGAACCTGCTAAGTTTCCAACTACATCAATTAAAGTAGCAGTTAATTCTATTTCATCAGTAGCAGCAATATCTAATACTGTTCCACTTGCACCTTGTATAAATTGAGTGGCATCATTAAAACATAATTTATTTGTAGAGTTTAAAGTTAAACCTGTGCCATCTGTGTGAGTTAATGTTGTATCTGAATCTGCACCAAAATTAATTACAGAAGAATCTGTTGTTAAATTTAAATCATCACCAACTGTAACATCACCAGCAAAAGTTAAATTTCCAGAATTATCCCCAGAAATCCAAGTTGTAGTTGTTGAGCCATCATAACCAGCAATTTTTAAAGTTCTTGCACTATCAGCAGCAGCAGCATCAACAGTTCCAATAATTACATTACCAGAACCAGTTGTTATATTATCTCCAGCTTGATAACCTAAAGCAATATTATAACTTGAATTACTTACTTCTTTAAGAGCTTCTGTACCTACAGCAGTATTACTACTTGCAGTAGCATCTTCTAATGCTAATTGACCGATTGCCACATTATAATTTCCACCTTGGTTAGTATATAAATTTTGAAAACCTAAAGAAGTATTTGCTGAACCAGAACTTAAACTTTTTCCACTATCAGCACCAACAGATGTGTTTTTAACACCAAGACTAACAGCAGATAATGCTCTTGCACCAATACCTGTGTTACTATCTCCAGAAGTTAGAGCATCTAAAGCATCTATACCAACACCAGTATTACTTAAAGCAGCATTTAAAGTTCCAGTAGTTGCATGACCAATTAATAAAGAGTTTGTAAAATTAGTTCCTCCAATTTTACCAACAATCATATCTCCTGTAAGATCAGGTATAGTTACTACAGCTGAACTACCTATTGAGTGTGCAGCAGCTTTAATCTGTTGCCCGTGGGAATTATTTTCACAGTTAAATTGAATAGTACCTGGATTTGTATTACCAAGAATAGTTACATGCCCTGTGCCTTTTGCTCCTAAATTAAAATCTATATTAGAATCACCACCAGTAGCTTGTATAGATGGTGGATTACCTGTTGCAGCGTTTGTTACATCAAATTGATTGACTGCTGAACTTGTTGTTTGAAATATAATTTGTTCATTACCATTTTCATCTGCAATAAAGTGTGCATCATCTATTAAAATGTTTGCAGAGTTTGTATCTAAGTCACCGCCTAATTGAGGTGATGTATCTTCAACTACATTTGTTAATGCAGCGGATGTAGCTAGTCCTGATACAACAGTTGATCTTGCAATTTTTTTAAGACCACCACCTGAAGTATCAACTGCTAAGAATACATCATCATTAGCAACTGTAGATATCTCTGATAATGAACCTACTGCAACTGAATTAAAGTTTGTACCATCTGCAATTAATAAATTACCTGCAGTGTTTGTAGCCATAACAATATCATCACCTGATACTGTAAGATCTCCACCAACAACCACATCACTATTAAATGTAGCTTTACCTGCAGCTGACATATCAAAAGTTAAAGCTGTAACAGCTGCACCACCGTCGTTACCTTTTATTAATAAATCTTTATCAGATACTTTTGTTGTAATAATAACATCGCTAGATGAATTGGTAATATCCATCATCGCAGTGCCGTCGTCTTCGTAAACAATACCTGTTCCAGCTGTACCAGCGTCTAATGTAATACCACCAGCTGACTCTATGTTAATTGAATCTGCAGCTGTACCATCTGATATGATATCTAAATCACCATCTGCATTAGATCCAATTGTTAGACCAGAATCTCTAAACTGTATGACACTAGCTGCGTTTAATAAAATACCTGTATCAGCAACGTGAGTTAGTGTTACATCTTGATCTGCACCAAGATTAATAACTGCTGCATCTGCTAAAAATAAATCTGAAAATTCTAATGAAGAAGTTCCTAAAGCTGCACCATCTGATGCATCGGGAACAAAAGCTGTAGAAGCTGTTATAGTAGGTGCAACAATTGTGCTACCAGATAAAGCTGTAAAAGTATTTGCTGTAAATTGAAAATCATCTGCACCGGCGATTTTAATATCTATTTGGTCATCTGTATCTGCTGTAATAGTTGTATCACCATCAGCATCTAAAACTAATTCTCTTCCTTCTAAATCAAGAGATCCACCAAATCCTGCATCAACAAGATTTGTTCCGTCTGAATAAACTAGTCTTGTAGTTTTTTCTGATACACCAAAAGTAATACCAGTACCTGATGCTGTTTTAAATTGTACAGTATAAGCACCTGATGTACCATTAGTTATAATATAAACTTTTTCTATAGAATCTGGAACAGTTACAATTTGATTTCCTGTAATTGATCCTGTTAATTTTATAACAGCGTGACGAGCTATTGAATCTGATTCTGTTGTTGTCCCATCAGTGATAGATAATGCAGTTGTTTGAGCACCGCCAGCTATAGATTTTTCTACATAACCAGCAATTGCTTTTTCTACGATTTGTAAGTTAGTATTAGTTTTATCTCCCCAAGTACCGGCATTCTCGCCAGTGGACATTAGTTCTATACCAAGATCTGAAAATGTTGATGCCATAATTTAATTCCTTAAGGTGTTGGAGAGTTAACAGGTATTCTAGCAGTTCCGTCTGCATAGTCATCTCTTTTTCTACTACCTAATTGTTCTCCTCCTAACCTTTCAATTTCTTGTTTATATTTTTGTTCATAAAGTTGTAGCATATCAGCCGGACCTTTTAAATAGCCATATGTTTCTGCAAGACAACAGTATAGCAGACCATTTGGAAAATTCAAACTAATGAAACTAGTTTCATTGCTGCTTGCTTCTAATTTATCTGGTATACGATTGTAATGAATTTGATATTCGTAAGTGCTGTCAGGCACAGGTGATAATAAAATAGCACCTGATGTTGTGGCTCCATTACCTGTTGCTCCACCTTTCATAGCATAATATTTTGGTTTTGCTGTGCTTGTATTTGCTGAACTATACTCTTCTAAAAATGTTAAATCTTTTTTTTCTAACCAAATATTAGTTCCAGTTGTAACAGAAGTTGAATCATAAACTTGTACACCTCTAACAACTAATGCTCCTGCTGGAACATTTACAAAATCTTGGTTAGTTACTAAATTACCAGTTGTCGATGCTCTGTATGCATCAAGAGGTAGGTCTCTAAAAATTCTGTACTCTGCATTTAAAACTATATTTTCAATTACAGCATCAGTTAAAACAGTGCTAGTTACTTCTGTGTAATTTCTAATGTTTGTTCTTAAATCTGAAAAACTTATTCCTGACATATTATGCGCTCAATGTTGCTGGACCAGCCGAACAACTATTGCCTCCTCCTGATATACCACCTGTTGTAGCAGTGTTTGTGTCTACAGTAAAGTGATAGAAATTTTCTGTGTTAGTTATATTTCCGCTTGAATCTCTTTTACCAACTGTAATAGAATATCCTGCGGCTTTTGCTAAATTAGCTCCTGTGACACCATCAAAGCCAACTGGGTTTTGAAAAGCGTCTGGATCTGATGTTGTATAAATAGGTCCTCTAAATCTTACGGTGTCACTTGTTGATCTACCATGAGATTTTTCAAATACATTTATAATACCTGATGATGCTGCAATCGTTTCAAAAGGATCAGGTCCCAAGGGTCTAGCTACTTCGTTTTCTTCTCTAGCAGGTCTTGCATCATATAAACTTTGTGCATCTCCTGATCTTGATCTTAATTCTAATTGAGGATGTTTGGCTTCAAATTCAGATTGATGTACTAAATGACCGTTCCATTCTTTAACCATTTCTCTGTATGGAAACTCCATTCCTGATCTATCTGATATTGCTTTTGCGTATTTTCCTCTTGCTTGTGCCATTAAGTTCCTGGGTAATAAGTTTTAGGGGTTATAAATGTACTTGATGAAGAACCATCTTCAGCTAGTGCTCTTGCTAGTTCATCTTCATAATACAATTTTAATTGTTGTGTTGCTTGTGGATTAAATTTTTGTGCTAAATAAAAAGCTAATCCTGAAACCATACAAGGTACAAATCTATATGGTACATCTGTTGCATCTGTATAAGTAGAATCTGCATCTTGTATTCTTTTTACAAAAAAGATATGCATATCTTTTGATGCAGCTGTTGAATCTGGTGTTGGGTAAACTGTAACAGTTGTTTTATCAATAAATCTTTGAACAAAATATTGTGATGGTGTGCCTTTGGATAATTTTGCAGACAAACTAGAATAAGTTGATCTGTCAATTTTTGTCATCGCTGCATCAGATTGAGTAGTCTGTGTTCTATTCTGTCTAAACGTAGCCTCTAACACATCAGCAACACCATAAGTGCTTGATCCACTTGTACCACCAACAGTTACAGAAGATGTTCCATCACCACTAGATCTATAAAAAGTATATTCTGCTTGACCCTCAATAAGATCAATATTTGTATCTCCTACTTCCCAATAGTGTAGACCTCTATTACCCCATTCTTGAAATAGAATATTAAGAGATCTTCTTGCTGATTTTAATTGGTATCCAGAAGTTACTTGTGAACCTATACGCTCATATGCTTCTGCTATTAGATCATCTACAGCAAAAGTTTTATCGAAAGTAACTGTGCCGGAAGTTGTATTGGCCATTAGTTACCCTCCTTAATAAATTTTTTGAAACTCTGCTATAATCGTATACATGTTACCAGAATCAGCTGCGCCTGGTACAACAAGATTAACATCGCTTTGATTACTGTTACTAGATTTATCTGCTGGTATTCCACCAAATTCTCTAAAGTCCCAATATCCTGCACCAGTTAATCCGATGATAGGAATATCTCCATCAGAATCTTCTTCATCTAATCTAGCGTAAGAGTCTCCTCCATCACCACCTTGACATGAATACCAAACTCTAAGTAATCCTAAATGAGCTACTGCAGTTCCGTCTTCTCTAGCATCTAATGCTGATACGTCTCCAAAAACTGTAGTTCCACCTGATCCGTCTGATTGATTTACTATTTTAATAACAACTCTTTTGTCGTTTTGTTGTAGGATAGTTGGTCCTGTTACTGTGTCTGCCATTTGTTTCCCTCCTTAATTAAGAAACTGTGGGGCCGAAGCCCCACATAATTATTTATTATTACGCTGCGAATACAAACGCACCAGTAACTTGAGTAGTCTCAGCTGCTAGTTTTGTTGCAATATGCCATGTACCATCTTCGTAACAAATGAAAGCAATTTGTCCACCAGTAGTCAACAAGTTTGTTGCTGCGTTAGCTGGTGTAAAAGTTAATTTAGTTTCACTTGCTGCTGAAGTATCAAAAGTTACTTCATTTGAAGCTCTTGATTCAATTACTGAACCAGTTGCCCAAACATCAGAACCTGCTGCATCAAAAACTAATGTAGCTGTTCCACCTGTAGTGTCTTTTGATTGACAATAAATTACTATTGTTCCTGCTGTTGCTGCGGGTAGTGTCATAGTTGCAGCTGCTGCACCTGTGTAATTGATTACAGAAATAGTGTCTGCTGCTAACGTTACGTTAGTTGCTGTTGCTACATCTGAGATTGATAAACCAGTTAAGTCAGGCATGCCTGAACTCATTCTAGTTGTTATTGCTCCAGTAGACGTGTTTTTAGTCGCTACTTGGAAACCTTTTTCAGACCTTACTGGTCCATTAAAAGTTGTATTTGCCATATTAATATCCTCCTAGATATTTTAAATGTAGTCCCTAGGGTTGTCGACTATACGCGTCTACATTTAAATTATTTTAATTTGTATAGTGTGATTTTTATACAACAGTTTTTAGTAGAGTGCAAGAGAGCCTGTAATGTGGATTGGATTTTTCCAACGATGTAGCTTTTGATTAAGTAGCTACAGAAACTTGTGGAGCAGCGCCTTCAACGCTATTCTGTCTGTGAGCAATAGCTGCTTCTTCCAGCTTGATCTCTGTGATGACTTGTTTAACTTTGTCATCAATTCTGACCATTTCAAGAGTATATCTATTATTGTCAATATGCTCCTGTTCCCACTTCAACTCCAAGGACCTTTTTCGTTTGTATAGGTCTTGTATCATCAACAACCTCCTCATAGGTTATTCTGTTTACTCGGTTATCATATGATATACCAAGATATTCCCAATTTATACTCTTTTCTCCCAATTTGTCAAGGATCGATTGTT
>UEXN01001885.1_pt1 | contig 15621 bp, 18 predicted proteins | sample 1796711 | NCBI WGS metagenome assembly UEXN01 (sample SAMEA4772470, study PRJEB27181) | metagenome | reverse complement strand
CGAAACAAGAAGAATTTCCGTCCCACTAAATCTGGGGCGGGAATGACTGAGGATGGTGTAAAAGCCTACAGAGCTAAAAACCCCGGATCAAAGCTAAAAACCGCGGTTACGGGCAAGGTAAAAGCGGGCAGTAAGGACGCCAAGCGGCGCAAGTCTTTCTGTGCGCGGTCTGCGGGTCAGATGAAGAAGTTTCCGAAGGCTGCTAAAGACCCTAATAGTCGTTTGCGACAGGCTAGAAAAAGGTGGAAGTGTTGACATGAAGCGCGATGTTTTTTCAAGTTTATGCGGCGCAGCTTTTTTAGCTTATTTGGGGTGGATGGGCGTCACACTGTTTGAACTACACACGCTAACAGCACTTCTTTATGCAGACACCGAGGAACTACTTAAAGTTGTTGAGAACAACACAGCTAAGATAAAAGAATTAGCTAAATACTACGATTAAAGGAGAAACCGTTAATGGCCTATTCACGTAAGTCCAAAGGTGCGTCCAAGAAATCTAAGGGTAGCAAGATTTGTCCTGCGGGAAAAGCTTGGGCTCAAAGAACTTTTGATACATACCCCTCGGCATACGCTAATATGGCTGCATCTAAATATTGCAAAGACCCAAATTATGCCAAGGGAGCCAAGGGTAAGAAGAAGGCGTCAGCGTAATGGGTGCTTTAAAAGATTGGGTAGACCAAGATTGGGTTAGGATTGGGACCGATGGAAAGATTAAAGGTAAATGTGGCACTTCAAAAGATAAGAAGAACCCTGATCGATGCTTGCCTCGGTCTAAAGCGGCTTCTCTTTCCCAATCTCAAAGAGCTTCAACGGCTCAGAAGAAAAAACGAGAAGGTTCTAAAGGTAAAACAAACGTCAAAAACACCAAAGCCGCTGAAGTTAAACATGCAAGGTTTGGCGGAGAAATTTCCAGTCAAAAGCAAGTCCGCAAAAGGCCCGCGCCGAAAAAAATGAGCGACGGAGGAGTTGTGGCTAGGGGGTGCGGCATGGTTTTATCTGATAGAAGAAAAATCACTACAGGTTCTGTAAGCTCATAAGGAGAAAGTTATGGCTGTTAAGAAAAAGAAGAAGGCAAAAGGTTACGCGGCGGGCGGCAAGGTACGTCGCATGTCTAAAGGCGGAGCGATGGGCGGCAAGATGCCCCGTCGCATGTCTAAAGGCGGAGCGATGGGCGGCAAGGTGCCTCCTAAAATGATGGGCGGGGGTGCTTCTATGACGTTGCCTCAACTTAGAGCGGCAGCAAAACAACGGGGCATGACGCTTTCTCCTATGAAGAAAATGGCAAAGGGTGGCAAGGTTAAAAAATAAGTCATGGCATATCTGTATTCTAACGTGCCTTATTTTAAGGCGTGGGTGAGGCGTGAGTATACACACAATCATCAGAAGTATCATGGCGAGTTCTTACACGCTATGGTGATAGGCGTCACAACGCTGCCAAATAGATGCTTGAGCTTTCAAGTCATGTTTACGGGCAGTGCTGCGGAGGGAGAGGACGAGGATGAAGTTCATGGTGGTGCCATGTGGGCAAGAATGCCTATAACGGCATTAGTTGGAGATATACCTTTGGAGGAATGGCCTGAACCTATGGAGACGTATGCCGCGCAGCCTTGGGACTGTGCGTCGCATCATCATTCGGTTTTTGTCATGGATAGAACCACGCCTTGTCCTTGGCTGGCAAAAATAAATGGCGAAATGTATCCAGCTAAATATTTGTTTACGGTAGATTATACGGAAAGCGAGATAGCGGATGATCCTGCGCAGCATAAGCAGAGTCATGTTTTGCAGCTTTTAGAAGCGGGTAGTTGGACAGGAAACATAGTAGCCTTACCAAACAACCGCGTTAGAGTTACGCATCCCGCGTGGTTTGTTACAGGTGAGGGGCCCCCTGACTTCAAACCTTCTCAGCATGTACATTACTCTAAATCTGATTTAGACTACACCTTAGACGTTAATCGAATATTCGATAATCTGTACAACGAGGAATGACATGGCGGTTTCAAACAGCGTAGATTTCGAACTTGATGTAGACGAATACATTGAGGAAGCTTTTGAGCGTTGCGGCTTAGAGGTGAAGACAGGTTATGATTTAAAGACAGCAAAGCGTTCTTTGAATCTTATGTTGGCTGATTGGGCAAACCGTGGATTAAACCAGTGGACGATTGCACAACGCACTGAAACGATGGTTGAGGGAACAGGAGCATACGCTCTTAGTACGGATATTATTGATATTTTGTCCGTGGTTGTTCAACGTGACGGAACGGACTACTCTTTGTCTAGGTTAAGCCGAGAGGAGTATTTAAACATACCCAACAAGGCCACCAAAGGTCGTCCTAATCAATTTTTTCTAGATCGACAAATCATACCTAGTTTAAAAATTTGGCCCACGCCGGAAAACAGTACAGACGTTGTGTATTATAATGCACTTACGCGCATGGATGATGCGGACACATATATTAACACTTTAGACATGCCTTTTAGGTTTTACCCCTGTTTAGCCGCGGGTTTGGCTTATTATATCTCGGTAAAACGAGCCCCGCAGCGCGTACAACTATTGAAAGCCATGTATGAGGAAGAGTTTGAACGCGCAATGACGGAAGACCGTGATAGAGCTTCGTTTAACGTGGTGCCGCAGTATCAGTACTATAGGACGGGTTGATGACCAAGTTTGCAAGTGGAAAAAACGCTTTTGCAATTTCTGACCGTTCTGGTTTTCGGTATCGGTATAAGGATATGCGAAAAGAATGGAACGGTTTGTTGGTTGGTAGGGATGAGTGGGAAGCCAAACAGCCTCAGCTAGGTCCTTTTAGAGAGGTTTCTGATCCGCAGGCTTTGCAGGATGCACGTCCTCAGTTTCCTGATACGAACACGCCGTTTATGGTTAAAACTACTAACGGAATTACTTATTTAGGAAACGGGAACTGGGCTACGTCAGGAACCGCGGAACTTCCAACGGAAATAAACAATACTGTAGCTTTAGAGGGCTCAGTAGGTGAGGTCACGGTGACAACATGAGCTACACATACACAGCACTTAAAACAGCCATACAAGATTACACGGAAAACGACGAAACAACGTTTGTTAAAACCCTGCCTATTTTTATTAAAAATACAGAAGAGCGTATTTTAAAAAATGTACAGTTAAGCTTGTTCCAAAAGAATGTTGCTGGAACTCTAACTTCCAGCAATAAGTTTTTAAACTGCCCCAGTGATTTTTTAGCTCCGTTTTCTTTATCCTTTACTAATAGTAGTACTCAACAGATATTCTTAGATTTTAAAAACTCGGACTTTGTTCAATCGTTTACCCCGAATGCTGCGGTTACGGGACCGCCTCGGTATTACGCGCAATACGATTTACAAAACTTTATTATAGCGCCTACACCGGACAGTGGGTACGCGGTGGAGCTTCACTATTTCTATCGTCCGTTAAGTTTAACGCAGAGCGCCTTTACATTAACGTTAACCAGTGTTGTAGGTACTTTTACCGCGGCGGATACGATTACTGGATCAACTAGCGGTCAATCTAGCGGAGTTAACGCTGTACCGTCTTCCACAACGCTGACTGTTGTAATTCCAAGCGGCGACTATGTTGTTGGAGAAACGATTACGGGAAGTGACACGGGTGCTACCGCGGTAATTTCAGCTATTGGAGCGGATACAACTGTTTCGTGGCTCAGTGACAACGCCGAAATTGCCATGTTGTACGGCTCGTTGATGGAAGCCTACATTTTTATGAAGGGTGAGCAGGATATGGAAGCGTTATATGAGAAGCGGTTTGGAGAGGCTATTATGGGACTGAAGATGCTGGGAGAAGCCAAAGAAGTTACCGATGAATACCGTACCGGACCTGTAGTAAGGCCAAAACAATGAACAATATGTCTTTTGGCGTGTCCATGTCTAACGATTTTAAGGTTGGTGTTGAGACTACGAATAACCGAGGCTTTACGCCGGAAGAAACTGCGTTGCGCTGCGTAAACAAGATAATTGGTGTTTCCGACAACGCTCCTCCTGCCATACGGGATCAGGCCCGTGCATATCGCTCCGAGATGGAGAAGATAATTTCGGTGTATATGAAACAGGCTATCCAAAGTGACCGTACTACGGTATACAATGCAATAAAGGATTCTGGTCAACCTGAGTTGGCCGAATATATAAGGAAAATGTAGATGGCTTTCAGTGGCAACTTTCTATGCACGTCGTTCAAAGTAGAACTAATGAAGGGCGTACATAACTTTACGGCAGCAAGCGACCAATTTAAACTGGCCTTGTATGATAACAGCGCCAGTTTCACCGCGGCAACAACTGCGTACACTTCTAGTAACGAAATCAGTGGTACGAATTACACCGCGAAGGGCAACTTTCTTACCAGTGTAACACCTACGTCCAGTAGTACAACGGCGTTTACAGATTTTGCTGACGAGGTGTTTTCTACGGTAACCATTTCGGGAGTGCGGGGCGCGTTAATTTTTAACGAGGCGGCATCTGGTGATCCGACGGTTTGTGTACTAGATTTTGGCGCGGATAAGGCGGCTAGTTCTGGCGACTTTACGATTGTATTCCCCACGGCTGATGCCTCTAACGCGATTATTCGGATAGCCTAATGGCTGATCCGGTTGCAGCCTTTCAGGGGTGGAATAGCTCCATACAAGGATGGAACACGGGTACTTGGAATACCAACGTTGCCTTTCCATTAACTGCGACCGCGTCTGTTAACAGTCAGACTGTTAACATCTCGGGAGACGCCTTTGGGTTTGTGGGTTCCTTAGTTGGAACAACAGCGGTTGGCTCTGTAACGGTGGTTGGTGCGGCCAACGTTTCTGTGACGGGCGTCGCGGGCACCTCGGCGTTAGGCAGCTTTTTTACAACAAACACAGAAGTTCAAATGACTTCTGCCATAGGCACTACAACCATTGTAGGAGCCGCAAACGTTGAGGTTACTGGGGTTAGTGCTACGGGTCAAATAGGCGAATTACGGTCTGCTTGGAGTAACATAAGTCCTTCTCAAACGTCTAACTTTACAAACATCACGGTTGCTCAAACACCGGATTGGGTTGAGATTGAGCATGGCCGCGCAGCATAGGATAACAACATGGCAAGCGTATATACAAACGATCTTCGTTTAGAAGAAATTGGCTCCGGAGAACAGTCGGGTACTTGGGGCGATACAACAAACACAAACTTAGAACTTATTGCGGAAGCGTTTTCTTTTGGCACAGAAGCCATAACAACAAACGCTGACACGCACACCACTACAATTGCGGATGGGGCAACGGACCCCGGACGTTCAATGTTTTTGAAATACACAGGAACTTTGGACTCTGCTTGTACAATTACAATAGGGCCAAACACGGTCAGCAAGCTGTGGTTTATTGAGAACGGAACCTCTGGTTCGCAGAACATCATTATTTCTCAGGGGTCGGGTGCTAACGTCACAATTCCCGCGGGTCAAACCAAGTCTGTTTACTCTGATGGCGCAGGTTCTGGTGCCGCGATAGTCGATGCCTTTGCCACGCTTAATGTTGTGGACTTGTTGGTTGATGACGATCTGACGGTTACAGATGATGTTACAATCGGTGGAGACATTGATCTTGAAGGCAGTATTGATGTTAACGGCACAGCTAACCTAGACGTTATTGATGTAGACGGTGCAGCTAACTTTGCCGCTGACGTAACCTTTGCAGATGGTGCAGATATTATTACTGCTTCAGCAGGTACATCTAACTTTCGTGCAGGAGTAAACGCAGGTAACAGCATTACTTCTGGTGGTGATAAAAACGTGCTTATAGGCGATGAAACTGGTACTGCGATCACTACTGGTACTAGAAATACAGCAATAGGTTTTGAAGCATTAAAGACAGAAGATGGACATGGTAGGAATGTTGCTGTTGGGTATCATGCACTAGAAGATTTAAATGCAGGTACAAATGCTTTAAACATAGGTATTGGTTATAATGCAGGTGCAAATCTTACTACAGGTATACGAAACACCTTAATTGGTGCAAATGCAGGTGATGATTTAACAGATGCTGACGATAATGTAGCTATAGGAAGACAGGCTTTAAGCTCAGATACTTTAGGAAGTAAATCTGTAGCAATTGGTAATGACACTTTATTTGCACAAAACTTCACCACTGCTACAGATAGTCACAATACAGCAGTTGGTTATGCCGCAGGTGTAGCAGTCTCAACAGGCGTTTCAAATACCCTTATAGGCAGTCAATCTGGGGATGCTCTTACAACCGGTGGGTACAACGTAGCTGTTGGAAATTTAGCTTTAAGCACAGAAGATACTTCAGATAATAATACGGCTGTAGGTTACGCAGCTTTAATGACTTTAAATGGTGGAACGCAGAACGTAGCCTTGGGTCAGTCTGCGGCTGTTGCTATGACCACAGGAAATCAAAATACTATTATTGGCACTAGCGCAGGTGATGCTTTAACAGATGCTGATGGTAATGTTGCACTAGGAACTCTTGCTTTAACGTCTGATACGTTAGGTAGTGATAGCGTAGCTATAGGTAATAATGCTTTAAGTTCACAAAATTTTACTACAGCTACAAGTTCATACAACGTGGCAATAGGTAAAAATGCAGGATTAGATATTACTACAGGCACACAAAATACCCTCATAGGTGGACTAGCAGGAGGGGCACTTACTCTAGGACAAGAAAATACTGCTGTAGGTTATGCGGCTTTGGGTGCAGACACGTTAGGAAACCATTCAACAGCCCTTGGGCATAGAGCTTTAGTTAGCCAAAACTTTACTACTGCTACGGATTCTTTTAACACAGCCGTTGGCTTTGCGGCAGGAGCATCAGTCACAACAGGCGTACAAAACACCTTTATTGGAGGGGCTGCTGGTGATGCTTTAACTGATGCTGATTACAATGTTGGATTAGGCACTGGGGCTTTGTCTGCGGATACTTTAGGAAGCAAAAGTACAGCAATTGGAACTAATACTTTACACTATCAAAACTTTACTACCGCTACTGATACTTTTAACACTGCGGTAGGTTATAATGCAGGATTAGTAGTCACAACAGGTAGATTTAATGATTTATTTGGTAGTTTAGCAGGAGATGCTCTTACAGTTGGAGGTTCTAACGTAGCAGTAGGTCATGCCGCATTAAGTGCAGATACTTTAGGCAGTCAAAATGTAGCTGTAGGCACAGGTGCTTTAAATGCACAAAACTTTACTACAGCTACTGATAGCTATAATGTTGCTGTTGGAAGATCAGCAGGACTGTCAGTCACAACAGGTACAAGTAACACCCTCATAGGTGGACTTGCTGGGACACATGGAACAGATTTAACTACAGGAACTCAAAATCTTTGTCTTGGTTATAACACGGGTGTATCCGCAAATAATGCAGCCAATCAAATTGCTATTGGGTCTGGTTTTTCGGCAGGTGGAGATAATACTGCAAGTTTTGGTTTTGGATCAGTTTTACTAACTATAGGATTAGATGGCTCAGACACCTCTTGGGCTGCTAGTTCTGATGAAAGATTAAAAACAAATGTAGCAACATCTACTGCTGGATTGTCGTTTATAAATGATTTGCGGCCCATAACTTATGAATGGAAACAAAGAAAAGACGTTCCTTCAGACATGACACGATTTTACGAAGAGGGTTCTACTGAAAATTGTTTAGGGTCTGGCACAACTCATCATGGATTTTTAGCACAAGAAGTTAAAACTGTTATAGATAGTCATTCTGAAGTTAAGGCAGGTTGTAATATTTGGAGTCAACATAGTGATGGAACACAACAATTAGCTAATGGAAATTTTGTACCAATGTTAGTTAAAGCAGTGCAAGAGTTATCAACAGCACTAGACGCAGCCTTGGCCCGTATAGCCACACTAGAAGGGTAAGCATGGAGTTAATACCAAGACATTTTCCAAACGTAGGAGTAGTTGAGGCTCAACTACCAGAGGACGTTGTTGCAAACATTTGGACAGTGATCAACGAAGCACGGGACAAGCCAGAGGATATGAAGCCTGAACTAGCAGGTAACATCAGTTCTTCCATCAGGTTGGACTCTAGCTCTCCGTTGCTTGAAGAGTTTGTCACTAAAACAATACCGTCCTTTATGGATAGCCACATGCAAAACTATGGCCCCCCTTGGAGGGCTGTGATGAAAGAAGGCCAAGAGTTTAGTTTAGAAAGCCTTTGGGTCAACTTTCAAAAGCAGCATGAGTTTAATCCACCGCATGACCACAGTGGCGTGTACAGCTTTGTAATCTGGATGCAGATACCAACATCATATGCAGAGCAAAAGAAACTACCTATTTGTGCTGAATCAAATGCGGATAACCACATATCTAACTTTGCATTTAGCTACACAAATACTCTAGGCAGGGTATCAACCTTTGCATATAATATGGAGAAAGAAGCAGAAGGTTACATGGTTATGTTTCCGTCAACAATGCTTCATCAGGTCTTTCCATTTTACGACAACGATGGAGAAAGAATATCCATCTCAGGCAACATAACAATTGAGGATAAATAAATGACACGTACAGCAGATGAAATTACACAAGCACATGCAGCTTGTCTAGGCGGGGCAAGCACAATTAATAGTGTTATTGCTACACATGCCAAAGGCAATAGTGCAACAGATGGAGACTTTGGATATGAACTTACGCACGATGAAAAGAAAGCCCGTGTGACACGTAGTGTAGGCTATTTAAAGCATCAGAAAGACACATACAGTGATTGGGGTAGCAAAGACTTTACTGCAATCAACGCAGCAATAACGGCAGCGGATAACTTTACAGGATAACGCCATGCCTTTGACCAAGCTCCAGTTTAAGCCCGGAATAAACCGAGAAACCACTTCGTACAGTAACGAGGGAGGTTGGTTTGATGTGGACAAGGTCAGGTTTCGTTTTGGTTACCCAGAAAAGATAGGCGGTTGGTCTAAGTATTCTAGCACCGCTTTTTTGGGAACGTGCAGGGCATTACACCCGTGGTCCGCGTTAGACGGCACGAGTTTTATTGGTGTTGGAACGCACCTTAAGTATTACATACTAGAGGGAACGCAATACTACGACATTACTCCTCTTAGGTTAACAACGAGTGCGGGGGATGCCACCTTTGCTACGGGCGCGGACACTCTTAACGGAGCTATCGACGCCACTGCGGAGTCTATTGTAATAGACAGCGCCACGGGGTTTCCTGCTTCGGGTCGTATTCAGATAGGTTCTGAAGAAATAACCTACGCTTCTATTTCCAGCGTAACTTTGTTGGGTTGCGCTAGGGGGCAGAACGGCACTACCGCGGCGTCTCATGCAGATGGGGCCGCGGTTGGTTGTTGTACTATTACTGTAACGGAAAACGAACACGGCGCTTTAGCTGATGATTTTGTAACCTTTACGGATGCTGCTACGTTAGGTGGCGTAATTACCGCCGCAGTTCTTAACCAAGAATATCAGATTACTTCGATTGTAAGTGCCAATGCCTATCAGATTGAAGCGCGTACAGTTTCCACTATTCCGTCAATTACAACCACGGGCGGTTTAAACGCCACCTTCGTGTTTGCTAATACTTCTGATAGTGGTAGTGGCGGTAGTTCTACGGTAGCTACGTATCAAATTAACACGGGCCTAGATACCACTATTGTTGGCAACGGCTGGAACGCGGGTACTTGGGGCCGCGGAACGTGGAACTCATCTACGGACACAAGCGCCTCGGGTCAGATGCTTAGGATTTGGAGTCACGATAACTTTGGCGAAGACCTTTTGCTTAACGATAGGGATGGAAACATTTACTATTGGGATAAGACTAACGGCACAGGCGTCAGGGCGGTAGCTTTATCTACCCTTTCGGGGGCCAACAGTTCACCCATCAAGGCTAAGATAGTTTTGGTTTCGGACAACGACCGCCATGTTGTAGTGTTTGGAACTAACGCTGAGAATAGTACGGACCAAGACCCGTTGTTAATTCGATTTGGAAGTCAGGCAAGTCTTACGGGTTGGGCTGCGGCGGCTACGAATACTGCGGGCGACCTTAGAATAGGTTCTGGTTCTCAGATTGTGGCTGCGATAGAAACAAAACAACAGATCATGGTATTTACGGATGTTTCGTTACACGCGATGCAGTTTCTAGGACCGCCGTTTACCTTTGGTATTAACATGGTATCGGACAACGTAACTATTATGGGTCCGTTGGCCGCGATTAACGTAGAAGACAACGTGTTTTGGATGGGTCAGGAAGAGTTTTACACTTATTCTGGCGCGGTGCAGCGCATACCTTGTACGGTACGTGATTACGTCTTTTCGGACTTTAACTTCTTTCAAAAGGAGAAGGTCACAGCCTCTTCAAACACTGCTTTTGGAGAGATTTGGTGGTTTTACCCCTCCGCAGGTAGTTCTGAAAACGACCGATATGTAGTGTTTAATTACCAGCAAAACCTTTGGTATTATGGCACTATGGACCGCACTGTATGGCTGGACCGTGGTATAAACGCTGATCCGATTGCCGCAGCACCGGATCATTACTTGTATAACCACGAGGTAGGTTTTGATGACGGTAGTACGGACCCTGCAACGGCTATTTCTGCGCGGATTGAAAGCAGTCAGATAGATATGGGTGACGGGGACCATTTTTTGTTTATGAGCAAGATGATTCCTGATTTAACGTTTAGGGACTCAACGGCCTCCCTTCCATCAGCCACTATGACCTTACAGGCGCGTAATTATCCGGGCGGATTATACCTTCAAACGCAGGCAAAGGCGGTTACTCGGACGGCTACGGTGCCTTTGGAGCAGTGGACAAATCAGGTTAATTTACGCCTTCGTGGCAGGGCGTTTTCGTTAAAGTTGGAATCTACGGATACAGGAGTTGGATGGCGACTAGGGACGCCGCGGGTTGATATAAGACCAGACGGGAGAAGGTAGTGTCTCGTAACTTAATCAAGCCGTTTTTTCCTAGAGCGCCGGACGAGTACGACCGAACGTACATGGAATCTGTAGTTTTGGCGTTTTCGGTGTATTTAGAGCAGATGCAGAATCCGGGTCAGGGGAGACACACGGAGTTGGTTTTAACGAACTTACAGACGGACGATCAGGGTTTGGAGGTAGGTGCGTTGTTTCAGTACAGGGACGCTGCGGGCGTTATGGGACAGGTAAAGATAGTGGTTGCGGATCAGCCGAACTTACGCGGTAATACTGCTACGGGTTCTGTTGGTTCTGTTACTGTGACGACATAGGCATGGAAAAGTAAAACGACATCTGCTATTGTGGATTAAAGGGGCGATACGATGCAACAACAATTAATTCTTCCTGAAGGTGGTTTGGCTTCCTTTTTGACATCAAACCTAGATGAGATTGATGACAGTCGGCTCCTGTTTGGAAAGCAGTCGGGCATTAATTCGCACCGCGGAATTGCGGAGAAGATGGCGGGGTTTGGTCGCAACGGCGATACTGAGATGATCCACGCTGAGAAGGGTGAGATTGTAATTCACCCTAAGTTGTTGGAAGAGAACCCACGTTTAGCTCAAGAGATGATGGACGCGTTTTCCAGTTCTGGGGTTAATTTAGACCGTTACACGGTTGGCGGAGAGGCAAACAGCATTAACCCGCGAACCGGACAGGCGGAATTTTTCTTTAAGAAGCTTGTTAAAAGCGTTAAGAAGCTTGTTAAGACGGTCGCTCCTATTGTTGTGCCGCTTGCCGTAGGCTTTTTTACGGGCGGTATGGGTTTGTCTCTAATGACGCAGGGCGCTCTTTCTGGCGGCATTACTTCTTTAATTCAGGGCGGCAATATAAAAGACGCTATGAAGGGCGCATTAATGGGCGGAGCTATTGCAGGCATTAGTTCCGGAGCAAAAGGATTTCTGGACGCGAAAAAAGGACAGGGGATACAGGGATTTAAGTCAGGGTTTATGAGAGCGGCACCTAAGTTTATTGGTGGCGGCGGTCAGGACTTTAAACAAATAATGGACTTTAATAAAGATGTGGCTCCAACAGCAGAGGTTTCGCAAACGGTTCCTGTTCAAAATGCCAACGCTCCAGTTCCCCCAAGTCAGGTCAGTGACGTTATATTGGACGTAGCTAAAACCCCCGCTGATCCTTCGTTTAGAGATTACCTTACCCGCGGCTACGACAAAGCAACCGGAATGTTAAAAAACACTCCTTTGGATTTAGAAAAGGCCAAAGCCCAGCTTTTAACTGGAACAGATGGGGCGCAATATGCGGCGCTCAAAGCCACGGATGCTACGGCGTTTAATGCTGCGGCACAAGACATTGTTGCGGCATCTGCCGCAAACCCCGGTTATAACATGTATAAAACGGTGGGGGCGGGCCTTCTTGCGGCTGCACCAATGGGTTTATATGATCCGATTCCTGAAGAAGAGTTAGAAGACCCATACGACGGAACGTCTCCGTCAGAGGATCGGTTAGCTGAAAACCCCGAACGTTACCGCGTTGGCGTTCCAGACGTTCCGTACCTCCGTGCCACAATGGATGACGTTATGGTGCCGTCACAGGAACAACTACTGTATGAACAATACCTAAACCAACCTCAATACGCCGCGGCTGGCGGAGAAATGAAAGACTTCCCTCGCCGCACGGGGTATATCGCGGGCCGCGGAACCGAGACTTCCGACAGCATTCCCGCCATGCTTTCCGATGGTGAGTTTGTAATGAACGCACGGGCCGTCCGCGGCGCGGGTAACGGAAGCCGAGAAAAAGGGGTTCGTAAGATGTACGACATAATGCGAGCGTTTGAAGGGGGTGCAGTAGCATGACCACACAAACGATCATTAACCGCCAAGACCCCGCCATTGAGGCGTACCGACTAGGGCTGCTGGCGGACACGCAAGAGTTTATTAAAAAACAGATTGAAACGGGTGATTTACCGCCGGACTATCAGATTGCTGGTTTAAGTCCCGCGGAGCAAGCTGCAACAGCCGCGGCCCAACGGGGCGTCGGGGCCTATCAGCCCTACCTAAATCAAGGTGCGGCCTCATTGCAGGGCGCAACGGGGATGGTGGGTCAGGGTCAAGGCTACATGGGCGCGGGAGCCGCGTCTCTTGCGGGTACAGGCCAACAGTACGATCCAAACAGGGCTCAAGGCATAGCTTCTGCCGGAATGCAGCAACTTGCAAGAACGGGCAGACAATATGATGCCGTTCCTACGATAGCTAATACTTACGGCGCAATGCGGGACATGGCTCAAACTACGGGCGCTTATGATCCCCGCAGTGCTCGCGGTTTCATGAATGAATACGAAGACCAAGCGGTTCAACAGGCTTTACAAGATGTTGCTCGTGCGGGTCAAATGCAACAATCACAGTTGGGCGCAAATGCCGTTGCTTCTGGAGCGTTTGGCGGCGCACGGCAGGGCATTGCAGAAGCTGAATTAGGGCGAAACACCCTAGAACAACAAGCGCGGACCGCGGCCCAAATGCGTCAAGCGGGTTATGAAAGCGCGGCCCAAAGATCACAGGCAGCTTTTGAACAGGCTCAAGGTCGGGGTCAAACGGCGGCACAACAGCGTGCTTCGATGGGATTAGCGGCGGGTCAGTTTGGTCAGAGTGCGTATGAAAGCGCGATGGCCCGCCAGCAAGCGGCGGCACAACAAGCGGCTGCTCTGGGCATGTCGGCAGAACAATTTGCAGCTTCGGGTCTGGAAAGTGCCCTGAACCGTCGTCAGGCGGCGGCAAGTGCGTATGGCAGTTTAGGTCAGGGGCTTGGGAGTCTTGGTCAAGGTTTGGGTCAGCTTGGAATACAGCAAGCGGGTCTGGGCGAAATGTACTCGGGCCTTAACACGCAGGATATTCAAAACTTAATGACCACGGGCGCGAATCAGCGCGGTGTGCAGCAAGCGGGTTTGGATGCGTTGCGCATGTCTAATTTACAGCGTTACACGCAGCCTTATCAACAGTACGGCTTCTTGTCGGACATATACTCTGGTACACCAACAGGGTCTTCAACACTAACAGCATCCTCTGCCCCACAAGTTTCGCCCTTTCAAACGGCATTGGGCTTGGGTATAGGTGCATTAGGCGCAGCGACAGGCGCACAAAGAGCGGGGTTATTCTAAATGATGAATCGTGGTGTTATGCAGCGTCAGATGTTTCGCAACGGCGGCGAAGCAAGTTTCCCCGACCTGAGTGGCGACGGACGCATTAGTCAAAAAGACATTTTGATGGGTCGCGGTGTTCAAGGCTTGGCAATGGGCGGTCCTCCGATGGACCCCAACATGATGCCACCACCTCCTAATATGATGCCACCACCTCCGATGGCTCCTCCTCCCATGCCACCCGCGGGTGCGGAACAGGCTTTGATGGGCGCGGAAGCGCAGGGTCAACAGGCGGGCATGATGGCTATGGAAGGCATGATGCAAGACATAGACGGAGCCCAAGACTACGAAAGCCTGATTAACGGGTTACGGGGCAACGATATGCCTCTAGATGCGCGGTACGAGGAACTTGCTGGTTTAGTAGGTCCCGAGGATGCGCGGCAAACACCTGAGTCGGTTTTAACTTTAACCCAGCCCGCCATTATGATGACGGAAGAGGGCGCTTTAAACAGCGGCGTCGGGGAGTTAATGAGGGGCATAGCGGGCGACGTTGAGATGGAAGGTCAGATGGGGGAAGGCGTCGGTGGTTTGATGATGGCCCAAGCGCCGGAGCCCGCGATGCAAGCTCCCATGATGGAGGCGGGCAACACTCCCCCCGTAAATTTTAGGCAGGGTGGGCCCGTAGAGGTCCGAGGATACAGCGGGCAGGAAGCGGGAACTTCTGATGTTAGAGTCGGGGGTGGCTCCGCCATTGACATAGCTGGTAGAGACTTGTCCAAGTACCAAGATTTTCTAAGCGGGGGTTACGATGCTCAAGCGCGGGCCGCGGACCTTGAAGAGCAACGTAGAATGTCACAAGCGCAAATGCTGTTTGATATTGCTCAAGCGGGTTTGCAGTTTGCAGGTACTACTGAAGGCGGCTCTATTGCGGAGCGGTTGGCAAATGCGGCTGCGGCTTCGCAACTTCCACAGCGGATTGGGGAACGTTCTGCGCAAATGCTTGCAGCTAAACAGGCTCAGACCGCAGAGAGGCGTCAGTTAGACATGGCGGCTAGACAGGCTGCGTTGGCGGCTGGACAGTCGGCAGTTCAGGCTAGACGGGATGAGCGGTTAGCTGGACTAAAGAAAACCTCTACAAAAACTAATTTTGTTGATTACTATACTGTAGACGATACCGGTGCAGCCATATTTTTAGATTCTATTGATCGAACCACCGAAGCAGGTAAAGTTAAAATTGCTAACTTAAAGAAAGAAAGCAACGCCGTGCCTGCTTCTGCGGTTCAAGGTTTAATAGACGCAGATGCCGCGCTAAAAAAGAGATTAGCGGAAATTGGCGCAGATATTCAGAGCGGCACCTTAGAAACCAAACTTTCAACGTTTACAAAAGACGTGACCTACGAAATAGGCGGACAAACATATACCTTTAAGGCGGGTGAAGCGGCGCGTCTATCTGAGCCAGAAATTGCCGCAGTTAGAAAAGCCGGAGGGACTACCGCGCCGTTTAATCAGGGCGCTACATTCACAACCTTCTATAACAACGAAGACCCGTCTATTACTAAACTGATAGACACTTCAAGTCCTATTGGACAAAAACTGTT
>UEXN01000534.1_pt1 | contig 15644 bp, 6 predicted proteins | sample 1796711 | NCBI WGS metagenome assembly UEXN01 (sample SAMEA4772470, study PRJEB27181) | metagenome | reverse complement strand
AGTTGTTAGATTTCCTGCTGTCTCACTTGAGAGAAAGTAAACTTCGTCTGCTGTGTTTCCTGTGGTTGTAATCTCGGTTAAACCAATCTCACCTTGATAAACCAAAACAAAAGTAGAACTATCAACTACTCGTTCAACAATACCAGAAACTTCTGCTTCCATCGAAGAGATTGCTTTTGCAGCAGTAAATCCACCGTCACCATCGCTATGGTTGACATCATAACGAACAACAGAACCAGCAGTAAATCCGTGTCCTGCTTGGCTCACATTGTTTCGAATTGACTTACCGTCAATTACTCCGGTAATCAGTTTTAATGCACTAGTTGACATCTATTTTTGTCTCCTGAACTCTCATATGTATGCCTCAAAATTCTGCTTCTGCGGTAAAGTGGAAACCCCAGCGACCTCGCATGTTCTGGGATTCGGGGGTGATGTTGTTCTGAACTTGAAGCGTACCAAAACCATTTTTAGTGGATCTGCTACCATTTTCAGCAAGATCACCAAGCACCATTACCTCACCATTTCCTCTTCCGTCGAAATTGGCCGGGTTGTGCCAGTCTCCACCACTTTCATCAGGTCCATTTATGTTTCCTTCTACACCTCCAAAGGAGAAAATTCGAACTAATGGGGCATGTCTCATGGGGGTTCGATACATGTGTCCCATTTGAAGGTTTGGACCAACTGTTCTATCACTTGATGATACACAACTAACCTCTGGTGAATAGTTTGTTTTGGTGGTAGTATCTTTAGAACCTGTACAACCAAACGGACCATGCGATTGTTGGTAATATCTTTCACATCGTCTTTGTTCCTCAGTCAAGTCGCGGGAATCAAATTCGGTTTCGGTAGAACCTCTTTCGAACTGCACTTGTGCAATATCAAACTCTCCTTGCCATCGGAGGTCTTTGTCGGAATCTCCTCCTGCTCCGTATGTTGCGGGGACGGGTTGAATTGAAACATCAATGAATCCTTGACCGGGAATTGCACCACCACCGGATAGAAGTTGCCAACTTGAAGGTGGAACATCGACTCCATCTACAGGAGATCCTGATTCGTTTCCTGCACATACTCCTGCAATGTTTGGAACATCGAATGTATAAACATACTTTGTCCATGATGTGTTTAGTTTGAAGGTTGGTGACTGTAAGTCATCATACATTCGGTAATTTAATCCTGCACCACCGTCTGAGGAAGAAGTTCTATAGTCTCCGGTTCCACACGCAAGTCCTCTGAGCATAACATATGCACCATCTAGAGTTGTTGCAGTCCCTGCACTTCTTCTTGCCCAGAATGAAATTGTTGCCTTCTCATTATGAACTGTATCTACACCTTCGATTCTTTGACTAATTCCTGGTCCAGTAACACCACCAGTTGTTCCTGATTCGTTTGTTTGTGTGCTTGTGAGGCGTAGATAGTAAGTTGCAGGTTTTGATTCTGCGTGTGTTCTTTGTAGAACGGGAAGTGTGTCGTTTGCTTTTGATAAAGTAAATCTGTGTCTGGACGCTCCACCATTTGTGCCATCATTATTCCACTCTGTGTAGTGTAATAGTCCCCAACGATCTGCAAAGAATCTTCGAGATGAATACTGAGCAGCGGAGAGTCTATCACGAAAAGCACCACCAATCTCATTTGAATTTGCCTGAAATCCATCTGCACTTCTTCCTGCTTGATGATTTCCGGTATCACTCACTTCATCGCTGTGTACTCTTTGCCAGAAGTCGAAGTTTCCGTTGATGAATAAGTTTCGTCCTGCGTCAAGAACGGTTGTGATTCCAGGTCCACCACTCGCTTCTCCTTCTTTCACCTTGATGATGTATCGAAGTCCGATGTAGGGTGTAAGAATGTTGTGAGCATTCGATGCGGCAGAACCACTGTTCGTACTAACCGAACCACTAATACTATGACCGTGGGATCCAAGGTCTGTGCTTACTACTACACCATCAACATTCCCATATTGAGCATTTTTTCCAAGAAAATCGTTATCCGCACCTTCAAAGTCAGACCCGGCGATTTCCTCCCATCCATAATCAGTCTTCGTATGTGTTTTTACATTATGACTGTGGGATCCAAGGGCTGTGTCACTAACTGAAAAATTATCATTGTGACTGTGACTCTTCAATCCACTCTCTGCTGAAGAAAGTTTGTGAACCATCTCACCACCCTGTTCGCCAAGAGTGATTCCGTGAGTCAGAGGTCCCAAAGAAGAATCAAAGGTGAGTCCATATGGTGGTGAACCGTCTGGGTTGTCTACATTTTGACCAATAATAAATCTGTTACGCAAGTCTGGAATTCGGAATTGTCCGAGAGCATTTAGACTTTCTTCTGTTTCGTCTGGAACTGCAACACCATTCCCATCAACATCATGTCCTGCAAAGAGATAACTGTGTCCAATTTCTCCATAGAGTTCTGGATACTGTGATTGTGAAATCAAACTACCATCACATAACATCCAATCTTCCGGTGCAGAGTCTCCTGTGCCTGACCATGCAACAATTGAAGCGAGTGGAGATGCTACTACAGCATCACCACCTCCTCCGCCTCCGCCGCCTTGTCCTTGTCCGATGACTTCACCGACATAGTTAAGAAGAATAAGTTCTGTTGGACTAACCGAAACTGCAAATGGTTTCTTGACATGTCCATCAGTGAGCGGTGGAGTTCGAGTAAGACTATCACCTGAAAGTCCTAGTCCACCTCTACCATCAGGTGCGGAGTTAGCAGAAAGAAAGTAAACTCGTCCAGATTCAATTCCAAGATCCGTTGCAACAACACCAGACAAATCAAGTTTACCGTTCAGAGTAATATAGAATTTATCTCTATCTCCTGCAACATTTACAGTAGTTACCATACCAAGAACTTCTGCTTCTTCTCTGCTGTTTGCTTGTCCTCTTAGCCACACACCATTTGTATAGAAGTTTGTATGTGTGACTCCTGCATTGTCACCCGACCATCCATAATTAACATCTCTGTCAAATCGAACCAAGTCACCAACTACGAAGTCATTTGTTTGAGTGATGAGAATACGGTTTTGTACTTGCTCTGTGATGTCACTTGCGGCGTCTGGAACCAATGCACCACGATAATTTACAATCAATGCTCTGTCGCCTGTTGCACCTGTAAGTGGTCCGATTGGATCAAGTGCAACTAGAACTGGTTTGTTGATATGATTTGCTGTCGTCGGAGGAATCGATGTGATTTTACCATGAGCAGATGTAGAGAGGAAGTAAACACTTCCAGGCGAAAGAGTTTTACCCTTAGTATCTGCACCAATTTCTTCGTTGATGTCTCGGAAGTCTCCGATGACTTCTCCCGAGTATGCAACCTCAAAAGTGTTTCCTGATACCTTGGTAAGAATACCAACTGCTTCTGCACCTACTTCTGTGTTTGCAATTCCAAGTGTCCATCCATCGGAGCCAGGACCAAGAGAACCGTCATATCTTACAACCGCACCAAAACTAAATCCGTGTTCGGTTTTGCTCACTGTTCTTGTTATTGAACCATTGACAAGTCTAGAGAATGATTCATTAGTTATACCGTCAACTGCTCCCCGAGTTCCAAGTTCAAGGACTGGATAAATATTTCCAGCAGTGCTTTGAATAGAAAGTTTGTGATTGTTGTTACCATCACCTGGTCCAATAAGGACACCAGTTCCACTATTTCCTGCTTGTTTCTTATTTGTGTGGAATCTATAAGTATTGTCTTCAGATACGAACCATGCGTCTTTTGTAAGTCCGAGGTGGGGTCCTTCGACATACCAAGTTCCGGTAGGTCCAAATGAACCAGTTCCTCCATATGCATCTGGTTTCCAGAGGAAAGATGCAGTATGTCCTTCATTTCGAAGAATTTGTAATCCACCACCACCAACAGCGGCGATAGTAGAATCAGCAGAACCAGAACCACCACCGGATGCACTAGAACCTGCATAAGTTGCACCAAGCATGATGGTGTAATCATCAATTGAGAATTCGTTTGCGTTGATTACAGTGTAAGCACCATTAAATGTAACATTACCAGAGAAGGTAACACCTTTGGTAACATGTCCTGAATGTTCAATGACGGTTTCGCCGTCATCTTTCATTCCAACAGAAATACCGTCTCCACTTACACCAGTGTAGACTTTCATGCGATTCAACTTGTTAATGATGCCCGCATTCGTGACTTCACGCCATTCATTAAAGGTATCACCAAGTGTGATATCTGGAATCTGATATCCTATGCTGTGTGGTCCTGTTGTCATTTAATTCTCACCTTTAATTCTTCGACCATTTCTCTTAGTTCAGAAAGTTCTTTCTTTAAACTATGTATCTCATTTTCTTTGCTCGAAATTTGTTTTCTGCGAAGTCTGTGTTCTTCTAATGCATTTTTATCTCTTTTGAGTAATGCATTAGAATGAGTGTCTCGAATATAGTCTATTCTCTTAAACATCAACTATCCAATGCTACAATTCTTAAATCTTTTACTAATGGAACATTTGCGGAGTTACTTGCATACAGGCAAATCTTTACCGCAAAAGATTTAATTGCGTCTTGATCTTCCGTGGGGATTTCTGATTCAGGAAGAGTGTATGAAACTTCCCTGAAATCAAATTGATTATCAGATATAAAGTCATTTGAAGAGTTTTCAACTTCCATTTGCACATAACCAACATCATCAAATTCTGCTTCATTTGCACTTGACGATATCTTTGCATATACATCAACACTTACATCTGCGGTTGCACCTTGCTTATTTAAATCAAGGAATACTTTAATGTTCTTTGATTCGAATCCGTCCTCCAGAGTAACTCTTCTTGAGATATACTTTGCATTTGCAGAGTTTTTATCACCAAAGGCGGGAAGTTCATCAGTAGAATTTGTTAGATTATTTACAACATTTTCAATTGCAACCACATTACTATATGCTAGGTCTACAACTGGTGTTATTGGAGATAAGTTATTTACTGCATCAACGGAAAGGGTTGTCCGAATAGTATTCTGTGAAACTCCAGAACCAATTGTACTTGTTGTAGAAAGATCATTGTTTGTGTTTTCAATTATGTCTGTATTATTATCAAACATAGCAAGATGTTTTACACGGGTTCCAGAAGGAACAATCGAACTTGTATTGAACCTATATGAATCAATATTAACAATGGAACTATTTGAGACATTTGTAAGAACAACAGAAGTATCTGGTGTTGCCTTAAATACACATCGATGTAGTTTATACTTCAGTGTCAAGGTATTATCTACTTGAGCCGCTCTGTTATTCGAAGAGCGGAAAACAGGTCCAGAATATACGGGGGAAATAATTCTATTCAGATTATCTGATGCTACTTCCCCAACAACCCCACCATGAACTTCAAAGTCACTACTGTTCGCACTAAGGCAGATTGCATATTCGCCTGGTTCTAAGAAAACAGGAGAAGTAAATTTAAAGTTGGTAGAAGTAGTTGCATTCTGTCTGTCGAATGTAACTCCAGCATCTCCCGTTCCAGACTTCCAAACTTCGGAGAAAGGAATAACTGCGGAAGGAGAAGGCGAACCGCTGAATGATTCTCGAATGTCAAGTTTTACTGGAATTGTTTCATGTGCATTTCCAAGATACAAATCAATGGAATCTAAGAATAGACCATTTGGATATGAAATATCATCAACATAAAATACCTGTGACATTGGATCTAACCAATTCGTATATTTGGAAAGATTTAGATTCTTTTCCTTTGCGAATGGATTTCTTATTACCTTTTCACTGTTCGCTGTGATTCTTCGGAGATGGAGTGGTCTAGTAGATACAACAGAACCATTTCGCTTTGGTGTCAATCCATGTGCATAGAATATTCCATCTGCACTGGTTATTGCGTCTGCAATTCTATTTTGACTATCGTTTGTGAATCTGAATAATTTATCACCCGTCTCGAATGTGTTCGAAGGAATGGTGAATGTAATATTACTTAAACTTCCATCCCAACTTGTTGTAAATGGTCCGTATGTACCGTTTTCATCTACACAGTTTGCATCCACACTAATGTCATCGAAAAAGGCATATACTTGCGTGAGTGGTTTCATTCCATAAGCATTTACTGTGATGGTTCGTTCTTCAATAAACGGAGCAATACTTCTGTCAACAATCTTATCATCAATTCTTGTCTTGAGATGCCCCGGAAGATTTCGAATATTTAATCCAACTCTATTTTTTTCTTCTCTGGTAGTAGAAGCATCTCTCGTTACAGAAGAAATGTTGTTTTCGGTTTTGTTTGTAACAACAACAGAAGAAGTCTTCACTCTTGCTTCATTTAAGAAAACATTTCCCTTCCTGTCATCAAGCAAATTATCATCAACTGCATCAATTCCATACCAGATACTTTCCCAGTCGTTCCACTGTGTTCCGAATCCCTTGAGATTATTTACAGAGGTAACTTTCCAGTTATCATTTTCTCCCTGAGTATTAATCTTTACTGTTGGTCTGGAAGAGGTATCAAACCACTTGCAAACCGAAGGACTCAGTTTTACTGTTCCTATCCAGTTAGTAAGATTAAAGGGATTTACTTTGAGTAATGTATTGCTTGCTGGTTGATTGATATATTCTGCTGAAGGTCCCTGAATGAATGTAAGAAGACCATCATCGCTTATTTCTAAGTTTGTACCAGAATCAATAGTAGGAGTATTTAGTTTTACTTCTACTGCTTTGAATGATGGTCTTAGGTGTCCCTTTTCATAATCGATTGAACATTTATAATCAATATGACTTACATCACCAATATTATGTCCTCTAAACCCATCAACAAGAATACCATTTTTAAATGCAGGATCGGTATTACTACCGGAGGTATAAATTACCCTCGAATCAATTTCATTTTCAAGAAGAGAAAGAGTAGTGAAGTATTCAATATCATCGAGTCTATTTTCTACTCTTCCCAAATCTTTCATTGTGTATCGTTTATTCTCAATCAGTTTAATTCCAACATCACTCGGATTGTGTGTGTACGCAGGAACAGTTAAACTGTACAATGTCATTGAATTGTCTCGATCGGCAGGAGGTTTTGGAACAATCGCATCCACACCTTCGATTACATCAAACACAACATCGCCATTTAGTTCATTATTGATAACCACTTTATCAATTCGTGAAAGATAATAATCATAAGTTCCCTGAACCGGAAGTAATAAACTTGAGGTTGGTTTTGTATCTGGTACTCTTGCGACAGTTGTTTGACTGTCAACTGAGTGTCTAAAGTCTATGCAATTTGCAAGAGAGAATGTCTTTCTTAGATTCTTACTTGTGTATAGAGGAATGTCGTCGTATGTACAACCACCGCCGTTTACATTATCACTGTCATATGAATCAACAGTAAATGGTCCCGGTCCACCTAAGTGTTGGAAGTATTCATAATTTACAGTAAGTGCTGGAGCAGAAAGACCATCAGCACCATAGTGATGCTTTACACTTTCTTTTACATACAACCTTCCCTTAAGATATTCATTGTCTCTTTGACCATTATCAAACAACAAATCATCAGAAGGATCAAAAGTTTTCTGTTCAGCGTTTTGATCATTTTCGTCTGCACTTGTTCCTGCGATTGATTTGATTTTAAAGATATCTGAATATGGGAATTCATAATAGATGTTTTCGTTTGCGTCCACTTGTCTTACAAGTGGTTCTGTTCCAGAATCACCCAGTGGTTCAATTTTACTTGTTTTGTTGTATTGCAGAGTCTTCTTACGAATAGAATTTGAGGATTGTCCGGTTGTATCTTTACATGTTACTGTCGCTACAAGAATATAACTTAATCCGTCTGGAATATCAACAACATCAAAACCCAAGTTAGAAACAACTAAATTTTCTCCATTTTTCGTAAAGACAGCATCATTAACCAAAGTTGTTTGGTGAGTAATTTCACTCCCCACTGTAGAACTCTTCTGCTCAAAGATAAAGAATTTACCGGCATCTGTATTTCCTCCTACAAGACCAACGCTGTCAAATTCGAATTTAGTGGAATCAAGGTCAGTTAGACTAAAGGAAAGTTCTCCAGAGTTTTCAGTTGCTGTTACGAGTTTTGATATTGTCTTCTTGAATGAATATTTTAAATCTGAAAGACTTTTTATTGCACTTCCTGTTTTCAATGGAAACAGCAGAGTGTTTTCGTCTCTTGAGTGTGGACCTAAACCATCAGGTCCCACTAGACCAGTGTTGTCAATAATACTAAAAAGAAGTTCAGAGAGTTGGTTTGTACCATTCCCTGCGGCATAAATTGAATCTACAGACGAAATGAGTTGTCCTGTTTCTAATTTAATATCGTAGACATAAATTCTAAAATTGTTATCGGTATTTCTATCAATCTTATGAATTTTTGCAGTTCCGATTGTTGTGGGAGTAGCATTTTCATCATTCCCGTCATTTTGCTTAAGAACTACATCGACTGCTTTTTTATTAATGTCATTTCCTGCGGCACCAAACAACCAGTACGCAGCACCACCCCCGGAACCATCAGGTTGATTATCTGAGGCATTATTAATGACTCCCACAAAATAATTACCATGATTGGAGTCAAAGGAACCAGTGAATGTACCTGTATTTCTTCCTTTTCGCAGTGGAATATATTCCGTGGTTTGAGTTTCATATTCATGTCCGAATACATATGCTTTACCGGGTAACATACCAACTGCTAAGTAGTCTGCACTACCACCAGCATAGACTCCCCGATTCGTTCCCTGAACAAGATGTTCTCTGATGTCAACACCAAATGGTTGAACGGTATATGAACCTGACTCGTCGTAAGTTCTTCTTGCAAGAGTCTTTTCAAGTTCTGCATAATCAGTTTTATCTAATTTGTAAGTGATGTTTCCATCGTCAAATCTAAGTAGTTCAATAAAGTCTTGATTGTCTGTTGCAGTAGAACCCGCTCCTGCTCGGAACTCAAGTTCCAAATTAATTTTATATCTGTCTCCGCCTGGAGCATTGAAGTTATAAGAACCAGATGAAGGATCTCTGAGAGTTTCATCTTCACCTGATGTTACATTAGTTTTTGAAGTATTAAGTCCTACTCTACAGGAAGGATTTTCGAATGATCTAATTCCATCTGTATTTGTTTTGTTATAAGGAACGGTATTTGATTTCTGATTTTTTACAAAAAATCCATCTGTGTAGAATACTCCATCATCCACAGAAACCAAATTTGCTTTTCCGTTGACTGGCCGGGTATCGGTAAGACCGGATGCCGCAGTTGCTGCCATTACTGAATAGTCTTCAGAAAGAATAGTTGATTCTAGCAATGCACCTGTGGTTCCGGTGTGTTCTGTGAACTGACTTCCTGTAATAAATTCAACAAAAGCAACGAAGAAATCGTCATTATTTCCTCCACCAGCAGAATCAATCACATGAATAACTTTTGCTCTTGTGTCTATTTGTCCAGACACAAGATTACCATCTTCCCCAGTAGGACCCCGTTCGATAAGTTCATAGTCTAGAATTTTAGTAGGATCAACAGTAACAACAGTTCCGTCGTTTTTCGTGTAAGTTTTATTCAAACGAACGAAATCAACCTTACGAGTAATAGTACCTGCACCGAGAACTTTGCTTCCGTCTTCAAATACATGATCACCAAACCTCTGTACTTGCTTCTGAAGAATCGTCTGTGCTTGGGTTAACTCTCTTGCCTGTACGGCATATCCAGGCCTAAAGAGAATACGAAGAAAATTCTTGTCTTCATCGTAGTCATCATAATAAGGACTAATGTTAAATACTGTTTTATCTGCCATATTCTTTAATCCTACTCCGTTTGATTAGAACCCAATTACAATCTTGTATTCTTCGTCTTGTTCTATGCTACGAGAAATGGGTCTTATATTCTGTATGTATAATACTTCTCCTGATGTCAAATCAATTTCCGAATGTTCAACTTCAGTTATTTCCCATCCCTCATTTTCGTTAATTGTCATTTGTCCCGTGAAGAAAGTTCCAACAACATCAGTGATATATGCATCTGCCTGTGTTGCACCTTCTGATCCTCTGAGAACATAATCTAAAACCTTTCCGGTGGCGTTTGGAATTCCTGTAGCGGATATAAAATCTTGAGTTATACCAGCATCCTGAGCAAATCTACCGTCATTTATTGAAGGAACTGGTGATGTTCCATCAGTTGAACTGATTAGGAGTCTTGTCGCTGTCGTATAAACTGGATTTAAATTTTCGTCGATTTCTGCGGGAGAAATTCCCATGAGTCTTCCATAAGAATGATATGTTTGTGTTGGAACACCTTCTCCTGTACTTTCTGTCAGAGTGACAAACCCGGATGTTCCTCCATGAATTCCTTCTGCTGTACTTTGAATTGTGAATTGTTTGAAAAGTTCTCCACCCTTGAGTCCAAAACTTGAATCACTTTCATTCCAAGACCAATATGCGGCACTGACTCCTGTGGTTTCATCATTACCATCATATTGATATTGTCTCACATAATCTGCTGTAACGGAATCTGTAAAAGATTCTTTTGTGACTTTGATTACAAGTTCTCTGTGAACAGGATCCCAAGACTCAACAATTCCTTCTCCCTTTACATTTGTAATACCTGCGGGTGGATATCCTTCTCCCCAAGTTCTAACAGAATCTTGAGTTGCAGTTGCTCCAACTATAAAATCTCCACCCACCAAACCACCTGCATCGGTTGCATTTCCAAAACTTGCTCCAAAAACATATCTAACATAAGTGTCAACGAGTGAACCTTGAATTAAATCCCCCTGAATGCTTTCTACAATTAAACTGCCGTTTGCTGTTGCACCAACATTTGGAATCCAGTCTAAAATTCTTGCAGTACCAAATGATTCTTCTCCAATGATATAATTATCCTTGATGTATGTACCGTTCTCTCCATATGAATATGGAGTTACAATACCATTCGGTTTTGATATATTTAATTTTGTTTGTCTCTTATATTCTTTTCCTGCAATACCCGCAGTAATACCATACCTTAATGAATTAAGATTAGGATTCTTAATAATACCAAATTGCCGATATTGATTTGCAGTTCTTAGTTTTTGTTGCTCATCACGGTTCACGGAAAGAACAATCATAACTTTACTCGATTGTAGTTCTTTGATTGGATTGCTTCCGTGTCCTCCTCTTGGAGAAATAATTGCTCTTGCGGTTGGTATTTGTCCCGAAACACCAGAGTTAAATCCTCTAGGAAGTAATCCCCCATCCTCATCGCCAGGAAATTCTATCCATGCCTTTGTATATTCCTTTCCCCTAGAGATAGGAATAACAGAAGAGATTTTTAAATCATCATCCACTTCTGTTCGAAGGGTTGCATTTCTTCCGTCCCCGAAAATATTCACAGGAGGAAGTATTCTAAATCTAGTTGGTGTCTGTGTGCTTGCTCCCAAAGTTCTGGAGAAAGGTGTATTCACAGAAACAAAAGCAGATTCATTAAAGAAATCCTCTCCATTAGGTCCAGAATATCCACCAGCACCAGCAGCGGTAAACCCTGTAATTCTTCTTAGTTGACCAACATCTGGTCCTTCTCCTGCAACAGTGAGGACATCCATTCCAATTAAATCATCTTGAGGATCAATACCAGTGATGACACTGGCGTTTACTGCTATTGTTGTTCCGGCAACTGCGGTTCCGGCAATAACATCATCATCACTTGAACCATATATTTTGTATTTAATTTGCTCGGTTTCCCCGAGTGGAGTTGATGCCACATATGGAAGATTGCTTGACTGGGTACTTACAACTATTCTATCAATGGAACCGTCGATTGAACTTCTCTGGGATGCTAGTTGTGTTGCGTTTTCGTCTTCATCTGCATTTGTAACATATTCAATAGGAATGTATTCTCTAGTAAGAAAGGTTCTTGCAGTTTCTGATACCTTTCCTAAGAATTTCCATTTATAACCATCATCACCAGATGCTTTAATTTCTGGTTCTGTGTGGGTTGGTTTTGAAGTAGATTTTGATCCTGAACCATTTTCAATACACTTATACAAGTTATATTCGTCTGTCATTGTATAAAATTGTTTATCAGACATATCAGTAGTATCATCATATTGAGCATACACTGCACCAGAAATCCAATCATAACGATCAACAATATGAAATAGATTTGTTCTATCTATTCTCTTAATACCATATGAGTTTCTTATTGAAGAATAATTCGATTCTGTGGAGTCAACTAAAGTATCTGGACTTGTATCTACAGCCCACCCGTCTACTTTTCCAAAGAAAATAAAGTATTGATCATCAGAATTTACAGAAAATTCTTCCATGAGACTTTCCGCAAAATCAGTTCTAAAGGTATTTTGTAAAGCGTTATTTGTTGCCATTTAATCTTTCCTAAATTACTCTATTATATAGTAGATAAGTTTGGACTACCAGATGTGCTTCCATAAGGAATACTATATTCTTTCGTTGGACTTCCATAATAAGCAGAAGTGTTTTCTGGATCCGAATGGAAGTGATTTCCAATCGGCATTCTGAAGAATGTTTTCAACGGAATGCTATCGAATGCCATTCCTGCTGGAATTCCATTTGTAAATCCACCTGCAATATATTGACCACTCAATCCTCTTGTATTTGGATGATGATATATCTCCCAGTAGTTATATGCTGTCAATCCTGTATAGTTTAGGTATTCTTGTGCGGCAGTATATCCCTCTGTTCCTGCTGTTCCCATAGGAATGTTTGTTGGTTCGTGTTGAATGAGTCCTGCTAGTGTTGTTCCTGCTCCGAGAGATTCGGATACAATTCCGCTCCCGTTTAGAATTGCACATATTTCAGCAGTCCATCCACCTGCGGCAGTTCCACTGACATGTCCTGCATTTGTAACACCGATGAGTTCTCCTAATTCCCCACCCGCAGGTCCACACCATCCATTTGGACGCATATCTGGCGTCTGAAGTAGGCAAAGAACACCGAGAACATCATTCGAAGTAGTAACACCACCAGTATCTCCTGTTCCATAAAATATATGAAACGATAATACTTCTCCGCTTGCACCCGATGTGTCACCACTTACTTGCAATCCAACAGGGAAACTCCCAGCAGTCAAACTTGGTCCTCGGACAATAAGTTTACCACCAGAATTTCCAAAACAATGGTAATTAGTAGTAGCGCCAGGATTATATCCAAACAGATATAAATCTCCTGTTCCACTTATATCACCATTTAGACCATCTTTTCCTCCAGTAAAGGTAGTATTTCCATTAACCTCAGTAACACCAGTTATTAAAGTTATCGCTGTGTTACCAGCAACTCCAGAAGTTTTCTGAGTTAGTGTGAAATTTGGTTGTGATTCATCAGCGATGGTATCGACAGTAGCGGGGAAAATTGTCATGTCTAATTCACCAGCATCAATTGCGGTTTTACAGGCTATGTAGAGAGCCTGTGTAGCCTTTCTGACGCTATTAATATCTCTGGTGTTAAGTTCCCATGTGTGATCGCCTCCATCAGAAGAAGTATCACCAAAGTTCTTAGTAGGGTCTGTGTGGAAGGTTACAGTTGAACCATCAGTATTTGTCAATATAAAATTTGTACCATCTTCATCATTTAAAGCCGCAGTTCCTATAATTGTCGCTGAAGCGTACTCACCCGCTCCACCAGACCATCCTGCACCAGGTCCGCTTGCAGGGGAGGTTACTCCGTTGTTTCGGAGGTTAGTTGTTGATAGCGAACGGTAAGGAGTATAGTGCCCAACAAGTGGGATTTCATATGCTTGATGTTCGCTGTGGAATGGTAGGTCGCTCTTCAATGACTTCATTAACGAAATGTTACCAAACATTTTCATTCCCGCAGGGTGAACTAATCTCTTTACGATATTTTTATATGAATCTAATGATACTTCCGCCTTAAGAACATAAGAGTAATCTTGATAATATTCACCATCCTGTATTCTTTTATTTGAACTCAGTTTACCATTATTGTTTTTGAAGTATCCGGCATACTTAACTAATGCCTTTGGGTACATCTTTCCCCGTCCCTGACCGTCTCCTCCTATAAACAAAATATCAATAGGTTCAACATAGTTTACACCACCATTATCAACCTCTGCTTTTTTAATTTCCCCCTTGAGAGAAACATCAGTTACTTTCGCTCGTCCACCTTCGCCTATTTGAAAATTATCAGCAGTCAACCCTTCTGGTGCAATTCCAAAATCTCCTGATTTATAATTTCTCCCCGCCGATTCAATTTGAACTTCGGAGAATAAACCATATACAATTTCGGTAAGCACAGTTCCATCGCTCAGAGTACAAGTTATCTTCTGACCGGAGATAAAATCACCAACTATGTTGTTTAAAAATAATTCTGTGACTTCATGAGTTCCAATGTTATATTGATGTACTCTGTATACTCTAGCAGAAGCATCCACTTTATTGGTGTTAGGATTTATTTGTTCAATTTTATTTGCGGACATCTTAAAGTTTCTTGTACCATTAATACTTGTAACTTTAATTGCTGATTCTTCTACCCAATTTCCATCCGATGCTTTTAAAATATCTACTTTTGGATAGTAAAAATCTAAAGCACTGTCATATAATACACGAAAAAGAAACTCATAAGAAGTTTCAGAACCTTTTGAGCGATAGAAGTCTTTTATGTTTTTTAGTAGAGTTTTTTCATTTACCATATTCCCATCAATATCAACTGCTAGTTTTTCTGGAAAATTTAATAAAAACTCTCTTTTGAAATGAATAATAAATTCATCTAATGTAGTATCAATATCATTAATGTCTTGTAAGAGAGAAGTTCTACCAAACACATTTGTTTTTTGTTCCAACCATTCATAATAGGCGCTGATAAATGCTCTGAATAAATCTTCTTTCTGGTTGATGAAATCAGGAAGTTGAGATATTATATGGGGAGTTACACCATCATCAACTTTTGGTGTGATATTATCAAAAGTTGGACCAAGTCTCTCTTCTAGACTTTGAAACGGAGCAGTTGCCCCGTCCTGAAGCCAGTTGAGAAGTAAAGGTAAAGTATTGTGATCATTAGGTCCCATTTAAATACCTCAGATTAATATCCACCACCACCACCCGAACTGTCACCACCCGAACTGTCGCCTCCATTTGGAGTGCTTGGAGTGCTTGACGAAGTAGAAGACGAGGAACTAGATGTTGAACTAGACGATGAACTAGAAGTTGTACTTTGTGTGGGAATTGAAACAGCAACTGCTGTGTTTGTGGTTCCAATAGAGACTTCTTCGGTTTCTTGTATAACATTGACACTCAAAGCATCTGAGTCGCTAGAATCCAAAGTAATTAGAATATTCCTTGAGGAGTTAATATCAAGAGAATCTGGAATTACATTAAACTTTATGACAAAACTACTTTCGTCTTGAACCGGATTAAACGATACTAAACTAAGAGAACCAGTTCCATAGTCAACAGAACCTATATTTTGAATTTTGGTTTTTTCACCACCAGAGTTTGTATACAAGCACAAAACCCCATATCCATCATCTTCAATATAGGCATCAACTGTCACATTATCCTTGTTTTTATATTTAAACATAGAACTCGACACTGCGGCAATATCTCCAGCATGACCATCATGGGGATGATAGATTTTATTATAGAAATTCATAATATAACCTGCAATATTCCCAATCGCAGGTTCTAGTCTTTTCTGCATTCTTATATTTGTTCTGTTCGATAGAATGGAATCATCAAAGT
>UEXN01000586.1_pt1 | contig 15646 bp, 9 predicted proteins | sample 1796711 | NCBI WGS metagenome assembly UEXN01 (sample SAMEA4772470, study PRJEB27181) | metagenome | reverse complement strand
GTTGACCTACAAGGCGGCTCAAGCAGTGGTGACAGTGGCCGACTCCGTGATTGGTGGCTTGACCACGAAATGGGGATTGTTTACTTCAACAACTCCTATCCGTTCTTTGAATGGAACGCTATCAAAACCAGTTACATTTACGGTGAAAGATACCTTGAGAAAGCCATTGAAGATGTATGTACCAAGATGGTTGCCATTGAATTATTGATGGCTGACGACCGCTCGGTGCTTATCCCCGAAGGTACACAGAACATCGACCTTGCAAGCAAAGTACAGTTGTATCAAGCCGAAATTGACCGAACCCTACCAAAGTATGTCGAGATGGTGGTGTTTGAGTGAGTATGCGAGAGTTCAAAGACACAGGCCAATACTTTCACAATGGAATTATTGAAATGTTTGTTAAGGACAAGCAGTTGCAAAAGCAAATGCGTGAAGAGTTTACTCAAAAACCCGAAGATTTTCGTGAGCGAATGATGTACATTGAGGCTACTGCTCAAGGTTTACAACAAAAAGATGGAGTTTACTTTAACACTTCAAGTAAAAAACAAGCCACCGATGAAGAGATGGAGAAACTTTTGAAAGCCACGGATGATGCTATGCTACGGCAGAATCCGAATATGGTGGAACACAATTTGCAATTCAAAGATGGTTTTATTATTCCTTTAAACTTCAAAGAAATTATTGAGAAAAATGAAGGTGGTATTTGATGGTTGCAACTTGGACTGAATCACTTGATGTTATCATCAACCTGTTTCAAACTGACTGGAATCGGGCGAATACCAGCAATATACGCCCCGTAGTAATTGATATTGCTTCCACATCGCCGGAAAGAGGAAAGCGTATTGATTTGTCCCGCCACGACTACATAATGTGCTATGAAACAGCGCACAACGAAGAAGCACCGGAATTATTCTATGATTTTGTCACTTCTCGTATCAATATCACGGTTGATATGCGAACTGTTAAGGGGAGGAAGCATCTGCAAGCACTTGAGAACGAAGTGCGAAGGCTGATTCACTCGAAAAGAAAGGGGGATGGAGTAAGTTTTGACCGCTTAGTTTTCAAAACACGCACCGACCTTTCCGACCGTAGCAAGCAATTATTCCGTATGACATTCCAAGTTGAAGTAGTGATACTCGCAGAAGCAATACCATGAGTTGATTAACATGCCAAGCACAGTGTACAAGGGCGATTTAGCAGAAGTATCATTTGCACCGGAAACGGGTATGATAATTCGTGATAACACTGATGTTTCAATTGCTGTTGCAAATAGCGGAAATATCACTACTATTACTTTTACAAGTCAAAACAATTCCACTCTTTTTGACGGTAGTGCTAAATTAAAATATCCAAAAAATATGCTTGTGGGTTCACAATTGGTGTTTAAACCAGCAGGTAGTAGTAGCATAGATACCAAAGATTTACCGGACACTGCAAACGGTGGTCGTATATTCACTATTGTGGAAAATGATGGTGCAACTATGAAAATTACACCCGCTATGGTCACCAGTGCTGGTGGTAGTGTTAATTTTAGCAATAACGACTCAATTATCATACTACCCTACAAAACTCCACCAATGAATGTAGCAATGACTCACGCAACAGCAGGTGAAGCGGTCAAAACAGACCAGTTTTTGGGTATTGCTACGGCTATTACCCTACCCGAAACTAAGGTGGACTTGAAGCGATTCCATGTTGTAGGGCTTGGTCGTGATGTAAGCATACAAGTTCCGGGCAAACTTACCAACGAAAGTGGCTCATTTGAAGTCGCTATGCATTCTGCTCGCTGGCTCAAATACTGTCTTGGACATGAATTGATTAACTCACCGGATAGTGGCTCTTTGGCTACTACTCTTTCTTCGGCATCCCTCGCTGGACAATCACATATTATTGTGACAAGTAAAGCACCAAATCCGGGTTCGGGTGCGGTTCCTATCGCTGTAGGAGATTATATTGAAATCCGTGATGAAGCACCTCTCGTACCTATTGTAAGCGACCATGAACCCGATGGTGGTACATGGGATGGTACACTCACCGACTTTGAGTTTGACAACGCTAAACCTCATGAAGTACGAAGAGTCATTGGTGTTTCATCAGTTGACAACACCTTGTACTTGGATGAACCGTTGCTTTACCCTCATGCAAACAATACTGATATAGAAGTTCGTGACCCCGATACTACGGGTTCTTTACCTGTTATAGTAACATCAGCGGGTGTCATTACTAATCCAGTTGAAAAACTACTCTTCTCCCGAAGCACTCAACCATCGTTTGCTCTTGAGGTTTCACAACGACGACGAGATATGGATTCGGATGAAAGCACTGTTGATGGTGGAGTTGGAGATACAAAAGAGTTGACCCGTGTATTCCGTGGCTGTAAGGTCACAGACTTTACCATGACAACCGATAATGATGCGGCACTACGCCTTTCAGTCAACTTCAATGCGGCACTTTGCTACACCGATACTGGTCGCTTAGAAAGCCCTGCAATTACTCGCTATGCTTCTCACCGTATGTTTGACGATACCGCTAATACAGCGCAAGGTCGTATTAACTCCGGCATTGCACTGGGAACACAGAAACCGTTTATGTTTTACAACGGTAGCATTACATTGGCTGGACAGCAAGTTGCTCAAGTCATGAACTTTTCATTAACTGGACAAACAGGTATGCAAGCGTTCCATACCATTAACGGTCACTATCAATCAAGTTCCGCTTCCACCGACCAAGTACCATTTGCTGGTGCAAGAAACGCAAACCTCATGATTGAAGGTCAAACCACTTATGAAATGACAATGGAAATTGGTGTTGATGACCCATTGTTTTATCACAAAATGCGTACAGGAACGGAGTTTAGTGTCAATGGTGAAGGTGGTTCAACCACTAACCAAATTCGTATTATCTTTGAAAAGAATCTTACTGGTGAGAAAATGGTGATGTTAATTGATGATTACTATATTATTGAAGCACCTCTTCAAATTCCCGAAGACAAGGGTGTGGTTAAATCAACACTCAAGATTATGCCAAAATCAATCAAGGTTTTAGCAAGTGACGCAGTACCGAAGTATTGAGGTGAAAATATGAAGCAATCACTACAAAAGTATCGTCGCCTCGGACCAGTTGGTTATGCCAAGTGGGTGATTAAGGCAAACGGTCTTGACATAGTGGAAACAGACATTGACTGTGCTTCAAACCACACCATTCACGCCGCTATTACCGATATACTCAACAACCCTGTTGAAGTGGTCGAAGAAGAAATCAATCCGCTGGTGCAAGAAGATGCGCCATCCCCTTTCATCGTTGATGAAGTACAATACGATTCCCTAACTGTCGCTGAACTGCGAGAACTATGCAAAGAACGAGGCTTGCCCGTTTACGGTACAAAAGCCGAGATAGTTCTCCGACTCAAGCAAAATGACGAGGGTGTGACTGACGGCCCTACCGAAGAGGTAGCCCCCGAAGAAACGCCGGATGCCCCCACCGAAGAGGTGGCTGTAGCCAATGGAAGTGCAATAGATGACCAAACAACAAGTAGTGATGAACAAGAGCCTATTATTGAAGAATGACGATGTGACCAAGCACAAGATTCGGGTTGACCCCGATGACGAGAGTGCAATCATCGAAGTTTGGGTTCGTGAAATCTCTTTCCTTGACATTCAAGCCGCCGCTCAAGAAATGTTCCTCGTAGCAAACGGGGATGTAGCATTGAACTTGAAAGGCTACTGGAAATTTGCATTTACCAATTGGGTCACTAAAACCAATCCATCCTTGACTACAGAAGAAATGCTGTCACTCAAGGGCTATGTCGGTGAGCAACTCTCAAAAGTGCTACCGCAACCTAACGACATGGCGGAGGCTTTGCAAGGGGGGTTTACGAAGCCGACAAAGTGAGGGTGCAGAAGTTTCTAAGCAAAGATAAAATTGACAGTGAAAGTGATTTAACATCTCAAGTTGAACTTTGGGCTTATACCATCGCTAAACACTACTCAATTTCTTTGCTTGAAGTGTACTCAATGCCACCTCACTTATTCAAGCAATCACTCGTATGGGCGATGGTTGCAACCGAAGAAGACAAAAAGAAAACCGAACATAGCAAACAACAGGCGAAGGCGGGTGACAGGGAAATGGTAAGTTTAGATTACTCGTTTTTAGATTGGGAGGGTACTGAATGAGCAGTATCATGGTCACCGCTTTGAACTCCATAACGACGATGGTTAGCAACATTCCATCGGGATTTATCCAAATAGGAAAAACAGCAATGAAGATGTTTTCCGCTCTTAAACAATTTGTGTTTGATAAATTTGGTAAACCCGTAATGGAAAAACTTGGCGAAATCAAAGAGTGGTGGACTGGGTTCAAAGAAACCGTTATCGAAAAATGGCAGGGTATCAAGGACTTCATCAATGATAGTGTTGTCACCCCCATACAAGAAAAATGGCAGGGTATCAAGGATTTTATCAGTGATAATGTCGTTGACCCGATTAAAGAAAAATGGGGTACATTAAAAGAATGGTTTACTGGTTTCAAAGCAACTGTTATTGAAAAATGGACTGGAATTAAAAACTTCATAAATGAACGAGTAGTTGACCCCGTTCTTAGAAAATGGCAGGTTATCAAAGATTTCTTTGGTGGTTTGAAAGACGAAGCCATATTAAAAGTACAGGGTATTTATAATTTCTTTAGCACCAAAATAAGCGAAATTTGGGATTCTTTACCCTCCATCCCCGAACTTTTTACACTTGAGTTTTGGACAGGGCTTGCCACAGACATTGGTTCGGCATTAGGTGGTATTGGAGATTCAATGGTGAGTGGTGTAAAAGGTAGCATTAACATTCTCATAGGTCTTTTGAATGAATTGTTAGCAAGTGTTAATTTTAGTAAAACTATTTCCAACCCACTTACTGGTACTGAATACTCTTTTGGTTTTGATATATCCGACTGGAAAATACCCGAATTAGCAAAAGGTGGTATCGTCAACAAGCCTACACTCGCCATGATTGGTGAGGATGGGCCGGAGGCGGTCGTTCCCCTAAGCCAGCGCAACAACCCCGGTGGGGCTGGTATGGGCGGCGGTACATACAACATCACCGTCAATGCCGGAGGTATTACAGACCGCACAGACAAGCGAGCATTAGCAAGGGAGATTGGCAACATGATTCAACAAGAACTTGCTCGCAGTATCGGTGGCTCAACCATGCGAGGGCGATACTGATGGTAGTTAATATCCCTGTCCGTTTGGTCCGTAAAGACAACAAGTTAATCCCACTCGATGTGACCGAACTGGTACTCGATGTGGACCGTGGTGTGAACGCTCGTACTGGATTAACAGGTGGCGCAAAGCGTTTTGCGATTGATTTAAACAGACCAAAGGCGGTTATTTTGTTGAAGGGATATATTGTTGATGATGAGTTTTCTAATGGTCAAGGAGCGTTATCATCTTCTGCGAGTGTTGATTTTTCAAGAAGAGGTGGTACAGCCGATACCGAAAGTTATTCTTGGGTAAACCAAATGACCTCATTGGTAGGCGACCTCGCCGCTGATACTTTTAGTGGTCACCAAGTAAAGAAACTTACATTAACAGCAACGGATGGTAATCCTTTTGTTATTCATTTTATTAAATCAAGCACCGTTCACGGTTATAATTTAGGAGGCAGTGGTAAATATCATGTATCAATTCATGACACTTCAAGTATGCATACTACGACTGAAATCGCTCAAAACTTAGCAAATTTAATCAACAGTAGTGCGAATGGTGATGCTTTAAGTAGCAGATTTACTGCTTCTGTTCACGATTCAACCTTAAGTGATGAAACTAATGTCATGGTTAAAATCATTCAAGATGTTGGTGGTGAAGCAGGTAATGGAGCAGTTTCTTGGAATAATGATGTTGACATTTATATACCCGCAATTAAGAATTTCATAGGCGGGCGAGATGCCACTTCGTCAACTGGCAAGAGTGCTGGTGATAAAGTGGCTGAATTGTACGCTGTGCTTAACAATTCTAACGATGGAGGAAGATACAAATTTACCGAATTTGGTGGGACAAAAGGTGATTACATTGGTGGCATACAGATACCATTTAATTCAACTGTAAATGCAGATGGAGGAAAATACAAAGCGATGAATTTTTTCATGCCTACTGGTGCTAACAGAAAGAAAAAAGATAAAGAAGCAACTGCCGCTAAAGCCGCTTCAACTATTATTGAAAACACAAATTCCCGAACAGAATTTTCATTCATCAAGGGAGCCGTCACAAAAGCCACATTTGTACAAATGGGCGGCGAGCCAATCTATTCATTCGACATTCAGTTCCTACCAATTGACAGGATTCTTTGAGGTGAGTTTATGGTTGGAATTGGCAGAACAAGCAACGCTTTCTTTTTCGATGGCGTTAGCGATTCTATTCTGCTACCTCAAGGTAATTTCACAAGCGTCGGTCCAGCACGAGATATTCTCGGTAAAACTGGCAGTGGTAGTGATGAAATCACTGTTATCAATTCTTTATTAGATGACCAATTTGCTATCGAGGCTTGGGTTGTTCCCGATTGCGGTGGTGTGATTGCTCATCGTGATAACCAATTCACACTTGAGTTTGGTACAGTCGATACGCCCGGTCCAGCCAAATTTACTGTTTTCATTCAAACTCCAAACAAAATAGAAAAAGTAGTCCTAAGCACCGCTAAATTGACCTCAACCCGGTGGGAGGGGGTAGTGTACCCCCCACAAGAAGTTGGGGGCATACACGACACCTACAACCGCTTTTTAACGGGTAATCCACCTACCACAGAACCCAACTTGTACAACGATGCTACCAATCTTAACTTCAAGCACCGAGGTTTGTATCATGTTGTAGCGGCTGTAGGAATCAACACTGTATCGCTGTATGTCAATGGTAATAGGGTAGCAAGCGAGTTTATTGGCGAAGATTCCAGCATTGTTAATTCAACAGCGCATGTGTATGTTGGAGGAAAAGGCGGAGAGTTCCGTGGTGCTATCGAAGCACTTCACTTTAACAGTGATTTTGATTCCGCAATGACCGAAAGCAGTGTACCTGTCAACGGTGATACAACAACTGGTATGTACCGGTTTGAAGAACCGCTTGATATTATAGAAGAAACATATACAATTACCGCTTTAGGAGGTGATTCATCATCACCGTATAGTGTCGCCGCTGATGGTACGACAACTACAATCACCGTAGCCGCCGCTGATGCTCAAGCCCTTATCGCTCGCTTGACCGGTAAACCGTATGACAGCACCAGTGCTACAACTACATTCACAGCCACACCATACAGCATGGGAAACTACAAAGTGACTGATTTTGCCACCACCCCCGGCACAGAAGCCACCCTTGCTATACCACATACTCCTTATAATCTTCTCATCAACCCCGGTGCAATTAACCGGAATACGGAAAAACCAAACGCATCTCCGCCGGAAAGAGCAAGAATAGAGTCAATAAATGGCTCGACAGGGGTAATCACTGTAAGTAGTATTCACATTGATTTTATCGTCGGCACTGGTGGTAAGCGTGGTCTTCTTCATTCTCGTACTGCCGATGTTGACAATTACTTTGTTATCGTAAATGCTGATTTGTTGATTGACAACGGCACAGGTAGGCCGTACCAACCCCCGCACTACGGTAGCCAAATCTTTGATAAAACAGGTCAAATGGTGCTTGATGAGAGTGATTTTGCTCAACATGGCTTAGTGTATTCAACACAAATGGCTACAACGGACAACTCACCAAACAATCCGTTTGCCGTCACTTGGCCCGCTACACTCGACACTCTTTACCAAGTGGGTCACAGTGGGCGACACAAGTTTTCACACATCAACGGCCACGAGTACATGCGTCGTTATCCAAGACCATCGTATCTCGCTATTGACCAAATGATGGGTGGTTCAGCAGATATTGTTGAAATGGTATATGAAAACACAGGAAAAGGGATAGCGGGACTTTTTGCTATGAACGCACTATCCGATTTCTATGAAGAAAGCACACAAGTTGATGTTGCTAAATTCTATAATTCATGTACCGTTGATTTTGTAGTCACCAATGGACTACCAGCAAGCAAGGAACAAGCAATCGCTATTGGTGGAACTAACTTTGATTATCGCCCTTTTATGATGAAAGGACCAGTACCGGAGTTTGGTGACATAAATGACGACGCTCGCTTGTATCACTTGCGACCGGAAAGCGTAAGTCGTATTGCACTGCTCAAAGTTCCTACTCTTCAATCCACTCACAACCTCGCACCGTATGTTGAAATTCATTACAATGCCATTGACTTGACTGGTGCAAGTATGGGTAAAACAACACCTTGCTTGATGATTGAAAAGACTGTACCGAGTGGTAATTTTGTACTCACAGGTTCAACTACGGTACTGGATGTTATCGAAGCAGATTTGGCTGATGCATCAAAAGATACCACTCTTTTCTCACCGGGCGGAGTGTTGTTCTTGGGCTTAGGTCAAATTGCAGGGTCGGTTCATTTAGAAGAATCTCACTCCTTAGTTGGTGATAACACTGGTGGATATGAACTTGACAGTGAAGTTGATTTCAGTCTTTGCCCTGTCAACTACACACCACCTAACGATGCTACGGCACAAGGTAATACAACCCCTCAACACCTTACTGCTTCGCACAACAATGGCATACATGATTCAGCATATCACAAATTATGCATTGAGCCAGCATCCAATGATACTGTAAGAAACACCACCGATACAGGCATACAGTTTGTTAAAGGGGCCGCTGTCACTAATACTGGCACTGGTGTTTTTGACGAAGGCTCCACAAGCGATGCAAGCAATACCTTTGAAATGTTTGACATTATTGACAATGTAGTTAAAGAAACACACGAAACTTCAATGGCAATTTATGTACAACCATCGGACAGAACGAGAATAAATCAACTGTCAAAGATGCGTACAAACCTTACCGAAGGTGACTCGCCCAGCATTGCATCGCTATTGTTCTTGATGAGCCGTACACGCATTCGTTCGATTAAGGAAGACGAAAACCCCGAAGACAACGATAAAATCATCACGATTACGGCAACGGGTATTGCGGAAGGACTCGCCAATCAAAATGTCAACATCACCGGTAGCGGCTCACCCGATTCGCACATCGTCAAAGAGATTGAGCCTAACGCTCCTGTCGTCACTGTCACGCTTGGTGGACCGGGGCAGGGTGCTGTCAACACTAAGCCCACCAATGACCCCAGCCTATTGATGCGCTTACCGGGTTCAACCCGCCGCAACTGTGCTGTACAAGCCGTAAAGGTAAACACCGATACCGACAGGATTTACATGTCTGTTCAGCCACTCAATAATCAATCAACTGATTTGGCTTCATGGGGTACATACTGTTTTCCAAAGGTAGGTCGTATTTACCTTGCAGACGGCGCAAGTGCCGCTTACAGCGAAAAAACTGGTAGTGGGTTTGTATTTATTGTTGATACAGGTAGTGGACCGGGTATTTTACAGCAAAGGTCGTTTTTGGATGCAAATGGTGTAGCGTATGCAACTTTTCATGAGTGGCTAAACGCTACTGGTATTCTTGCAGATGCCACAGAAAATGAGTATGAAATAAGTGTGAAAATATACAATGACCCGGATTTCAATGATGACAACCTTTGTGAAGACGGTAGCACAGTTAATGACCGATTGTTCCAAAGTATGGACACAGTAAATCACGATTATCAACTTGGTACACAGTATGCCAGCACTCGTGCAATGGTTGAAATCCCACTTTTCCCTAAGCAATTCTTTGACCACGCACCGGACAGCGTATTCCCCGGTCCCGATAACAGCATGAAGATTCACCTTGATGCTACTTACACAGCCCATTCATGGAACCCCACCCCTGTAGGTCGTAGGGCAAACGATATTGCTGTAAGCGACCGCAATGCTCATTCAGCGTATGGATTTAATGCAAATACCGAAGCACATATTTCATCGGCCACCATCACTCAAATCAAAGTGAGTACACATCATACTGATGTGTATGTATCTCATCCGAAGATATTCCCAACTGCCGAAGGTACTACTACTGCTAACGCTCATCGAAACATGAAAGATGTGACACGCTATCGTCGTGTTTTCTTGTCGAATAACCAATGGGCAATATACATCAATGACCCTACTGTGGCTGGTGCTGGATATTTACGAATACCTACTACCGCATCCGGTGGGTTTATTGGTGGTTTTTCGGATGATTTCTTTACCGATGCCACTGTGGGTGCTTTAGTCTATGTAGCCGGTGGCTACCGAAACGAAACGCTCGTTCCTATTGCTTCGGATGTGACCACACCCTCATCCGATTATGAAGGTCGCTCACCTTACTACTACGATAACGCTAACATGCAGACTCAAGGTGGCAATCTTGATTACGGATTGCGGCAATATGTGAGTGCAGTTGAGTTCAAAGAGGGGCCACTCACCAACCCTCACGCCCCTCGTATTCAATCAAAAACTGCATCTTCGACTATTTTAGAAGTGAACAAAATACAAGGTGGTTTATTCAATAATCAATCACTATACTTTTTTACTGTTGAAGATGCATCTGTATTCCCCGAAGTACCGTTTAGCAAACTGGGTGGATATGGGAGTGATTCAAACGACCCCGGAAGTGCCAATGGTGACATTCTATTTTTTGCCGAAGTTCTTACCGACACACCTATCGAAATGATGTTTCTTGGAAATATCACAACTGCAAGCGAAACGGCAAATCAATTCGTTTGTGCTGGACCAACAAGTTTTTCCACAACTAACATGAAAGGTAAAACAATACGATTGAAAAAAGCCGGTCGTGCTGTATATTCACTTACTGACCCCGCTAATGCATATATCGCTGAATTTAATGTTATGACTTTCAAGCCATCAGTGGGTGGTGAGCAGTGGACATTTACAGCGGCGGGTGCGGTAGGGGCTACCACTCTTTCTTTAGCACCCGCAACTGCCACACTTATGCCACAGGCTAACACTGTGGGTATCAACCTTCGACCGGGTGATGAAATCTTCATGGAAGATGTAAGTGACAATAGCACCATTAAATATGTAGGAAAAGTCGCTTTCAGTGAATCACCCCTTGCTGGTAGTGGACACGCTACAAACACAGTAATTACACTCGACACTTTTACACTCACCAGTACAATTAGTGCTTCCGATGCTACTGTCACTGTTCCCGATACCACTGCTTTACGAGTAGGCATGTCTGTTGTTGGTACAGGCATACCCGCTGGTCGGACTATTCTAAGCATCACTAATGCTACTACTTTTGAAATGAGTGCTGGTACAGTACCATCACCATCAACTACAACGCCCACACTAACTTTTGGTGGTAATGCAACCACTATTGCAAATGGCGACCCGTTGCGATTGAGTATCGGAACTGTCACTGAAAATGACCCCGATGCTGTACTCAATCGCAGTTGGTTGTACCCGTATGCTCAAGGTGGCCTACGCAACGGCGACACTGTATGGATGAACATGACAATGAACAACCCCCATGCTGTCGAAGGGTTGTTTGCTAAATCCCGTGGTGTGCTTAACGAAGGTCAAGTTTGGACTGGATTTAACGGTGGAAAAGGTGCTTTGGCTAACCGCCCTCGTGATTCTATCCCGCTTGAAAACTTCTTGATTGGTAATTCGTGTCTTGAAACCGCAAACAACTTTGTTCAACATGTGAACAAGACCATTGAGTTAAACTATGAATCAATGGGACTATCATCATCTCAAGCACCCACTGTTGCTTACCTCGACCCGTACCTTGCTAAGAAAGGACATGCACGAGTTTTGATGTTTGATGTAGCGCACGACCGTGAGTTTATTGCATTCCATGATTTACACATGCAGGTTCAATCCAGTGCCGCTACACCACACATCGGATTTGGTCGGCACATTATCACCAAAGATGGTATTGTTGACCTTGACCGATACTTAGTACAACAAAACGGTGGTGCGCCACACTACTTTACCACTCAAATAGATGTAGCAAATGGTTTCCCAAGCGAAAATCCATTTATTCGTCGTACTCAACAATCCAAATTTATCGAAAGTGCGTATGTGCATAACATAGCGGGTAATACATCCGAAGATGTAATGAGTACAAACGCTGGTGGTGAAAACCCAATTGGTAATTTCTTAACTCATGACTCTTATGCTATACCGGGTTTTGGAAAAACAAAATTAGCACTAATAGGAAACTCGTTTACCGAAGCATGTGATACCGACCATGCCGCTACGGGAACTGATACTCATGTATTTGGTGGTAATGTAAGGATTATACGATTAAATGGTACAATTGGTAAAAGAATGAGTAAGTTTTCAGTTGGTATGACTGTAAGCGGAACTGGTATAGTAAGTGGCTCTAAAATTATTGAAATAGATAACAATGCAATGTTGTTGTATCTTGATAAGGACACAGACGCTACCAATTCAAATCAAACATTGACATTCACTACGACAAACAATTCATACCTTATGGGTAAGGGTCACGGTCATTATGTTCATACCGGTCTTATGAATGAAGGGACAAGTGATTCATTCACCATTGCAGACAGTACATTACCTCGTGTTCAGCCAGCCGTAGCCTCGCCTTACTGGGCCAATCATTTCCATGTTATGTCGAGAAAAACACTTGGTGCTACACAAACACTTGCTGGTGCTTTGAAGAAATCAAGATTCATTAACAACCCCGATACATTTTCGCTTCGTGATGCCAGTACAATGATGGACACACCGGATGGTACACGAGCCATCTCCGCTTTCCTTTGCTTGAAGGGTATTCGTTCCCAAGCACTTACACTTGCAGACCATGAAGAAAGTCGATTGCAACATCTTGAGCATTGGACCAATATGGATTTTGTGCGCCGCCTTACCATCGACTGTGGTGAAGTAGGTATCAAAGAAGGTGTCACTGATATTGAAGCGGCTACACGAGAAATTGTTCGTCTTATCAATCAAGGTGGGGCTAAGAATGCACTTACTGGTACTTCCTCTTCCCTAAGCCCGCTCGCTACAGCAGATGCCATAAGTAGTCCAAGAGAAAAATTGTTTAATCGTACATTAGAGCATACTTTGGATATTGGGTCGGCCTTCGACCCTGCTCCGTGGTGGTTTGCTGATGAGGCATTTGACCGACAAAACCGTGGTAGTCACATGGGGTATTTGAGAGCGCACATAGGTCGTGTAGTTGAAGACCTTGATGGTAATGAGGGTTTCTCAATTGTTATTCACTCAACAGTACCCGGAGCCAGTGGTCGCAACTTCTGTACATGGTTGGACAACAGTAAGGGTCAATCGCAATACAAACCTCAATTCCTTGTTGGACACGGTGGGCGATTCCGAAACTTTTGGTGTCAACCCGACGAAACTACCGGTGAAAACATGCACCCTGCGCCTATGCCTATCAACAAACACGGTAGGCCGTTTGCTCCTATTACCACACTACGGGAATATGTCACGCAAGAAGATGCTGATGATAATTTCCTAAGCAATGGTGATTTTACTACAAGAAAAAGTCACCTATCAAATAATCAAAAGCGAAGCATATCGGCTTTCAATGGTAGTGGTATGATTGCAAACACAATCAATGATGAATCATTTGAGGCACAAAGCCCTTCAAAAACACTGGTTGAGGGATTAAGAACTGGTACTCAAGCGTTTGGTCGAGTCAACTTTGGTGGTATGGTCGCCAGCGGTATTCCGGGTTTTGCCCCCGATGCGGGTGTATGGGGTCTTGGTGACCGAAATGATGCTGGAAAGTTTGATACTCGATACTCCGAGGCTATTGTCACCAACGATACAGACACATCATCAATTACCAATTACTCCGGTTATGTCACTGAATCTCAAGTTGAAACCGTAGGTGACTCACAACTGTATGGATTCCAATTTGAAGACCATCGTGGAAATACATACGGTGTGAGATTCATTTATCGCAGAATGGGTGACAACTTTAGCAATGATAATACAGCCTTACCCCCTACTCTTGATAATGAAATATGTGTGTATTTTGATGACCGAGATGTAGGACAAGGTGGACTTACCATAGGTAATCACATGCTTGGATTTGGTGATGCTACTGGTCGGATTGATACCACAGGTGTACTCACAGAAGCATCATACCGTGGTAATCGCTGGAATGGCGTACCTGCGCCTTCTGTTGGTATTGATGCAAGTATCACACTCACATCGAGTCAACTTACTGTCGTGCTTCATCCACCGTTTGACACCGGTACTGTTGGTGACGGAGTAGTAGGTAATCACCCCGATGTACTTGGTTATCTTGGGTTTCCTAAAACAAACGGTTTGATTCAAATTAACGACCCCTTCACCGGTACTACAGCACCGGGGGCTGTTGGGAATACCTTTTCTTACACTCATCGTAGTCAAAATGATAATGATGGTACGCATATTTTCTATGGTGTAAGCGGTGATGGTTTTACCTCTTCGCACTATGTTGCAAACACCGCCGAAGGAACTGAAATTCATGATGCGGCAACAGCGCAACCCCACGCAAGTAATAACTCAATGCGTGTTTTACTTTCACCACGAATTAACTGGACAACACTTGTGACTGATGAATTGATGGCGGCTGTGACAGCGGCGGCGATTAACCACACCAGCCCAAGTAGCACACTCAACTTTGATTGTCGAGGAATGTATGCCGCTGATGGAAGAACATTCGGACAATGGGGAGTAGCCGGTGACGCTATCAAAATACGGGCACATAACCCCTTTAGAAACACAAAACCCCTTGCAAATATGTTTGAGGCTACGCTACACAAAGATTGGGGTATTCATGCCGCTCATCTTGAATATGGTGAATACACAACTCTCAAACCTACTACCGCTGGTTGGGCTATTACATCCACTAATGCAATCAACAAACCATACAGTGATAATGAACTTGATGCAAACCGTCGAATGGATGTAGGCTACCTACCATACACTGTACTACAGGTACGAAGTAAGGGTCGAGGTTTTAATGCAAATACAGCCACACCTGTTTTGGTTGATTCGGCTAACACTCCCGTATCAGTTGATTCTTGGCGAAGGAACCTCAAAGGAGAAGATTACACTTCAATATATGGTGACCACATTTTACCTTGTTTAAATAATCCAATTTTATTGTTTGAATCATACACTCACTCCAACAATGTATTCCTCTCAAAAACCAATAAAATTGCACATGTTATGATTCCCGCTGGACAAGAAGCAGATGCTTTGGGTGATGCTGATGATGCCGACACTCACGCCAAAGCCCCTTCATTTGGTGAGATAATGACATTCCGATACCCTACTGCTACAGGAATTGGAGTAGCAGGGTTAGAATCAATCAAAGGTCCAACTTCTCACACCTCTTTAACAAACCCCTATGGTGATGGACATAGCCATTGGAAGGCTCATTTCTATCAAAACATCACTGATGATTTTGTACTCACTCGTTTCAGTCAAACTAATTTTGCCAACATAGAGTTCGAGGCTATATGTGGTTATCGTTCACACGGTAGCGTTGACAGTGAGCCTATCATTTACTTCCGTGGTGCGAGGGACAGTATAGACCACAGCATACCGTTGTACTTCGGTGGTGGATTCAGTGGTGTGACGCTCGACATTAACGATGGTACACAAA
>UEXN01001870.1_pt1 | contig 15718 bp, 31 predicted proteins | sample 1796711 | NCBI WGS metagenome assembly UEXN01 (sample SAMEA4772470, study PRJEB27181) | metagenome | reverse complement strand
TTCTGGAACATACGAGGGTAGTGAACACTACGTTGTCGTTTCAGAGGCAACTCGTAAAACTCTAGATATGAAAGCCGTTAGAGCAAAATTATCTAGGCAGTTCATTCAGGCGAATACGAATGAGACTAGTTACCTTACTCTTAAAATTTATGGGTACGGTAAAAAGATAGCCGCTTAAATTAATCAGGGGAGCCTTGCGCTCCCCACAACCAATCGGGAGAAACATATATGTTTGATCAAGAAATATTTTTTAAAAATGCAAGAATTTCAGAAATGGAACTTTTCATATCTGACGCTGAGGTTTCACTGTCTCAGCCAGAATATCAATACCTTCCAGTGCAGAAGGCTGAATTGGAGGCTTTAATTCGAATTGCTAAACGTTCATTAAGGGAGAGAAAAAATGTTGGATGATACTAAACCACCTCTAGGCTCTCGCATCAGGTCTATGATACTGGTTTACGATGCCTTCGGGGAAACCTACACCGATGCAGATAAGAAGTTTGCATTAAAAATTATGGCTAACTTACTAAAGGAGGTAATTAATGATAACAAGAATGTCTGAACTAAAAGATTGGCTACAGGTTCAAATAGACCGCCATGAAAAAACTCTGGAGGAATCTAGTGACATGCGAATTGTTAAGGATGCGATGGCAAAATTAGTCGCATATAAGAGAACCCTTAACCGAGCCAAGGGAGGTCAATAAATGGAGTTCAGTATGTTAACTTTTATAATCCTTTTGATTATAACCAATCTTTAATTAACAGGGGAGCCTCGCGCTCCCCACAATCGTTTGGAGGTCTAATGGCTACTTGGAGATATAATAATATAGATAAAATACCCCAATGGGCAAAAGAACAGTCGAGCATTCGTGAGGGGATTCCAAATATTATTTGGGTGCATACTATGGAGGGCGAGAAACCTTGCCACTTTGGCGACTATATTCACATGGATTCTCGTGGTCATGTGCATGTATATAAAGAAAATCCAAAGAAAAGTTTGTTTTCTAGGATATTTAATCGATAAAGTACTTGTAATTGCTCGTCTTTGCTATTATATATAATATATAACCAAAAGGGAGAAAAAAATGGCATATGATGAAACAAAAGGAAGTAGAGATCGTTACTACGATGCAATCGATTATTATAGAATGGAAAATGCACGAAAAGGCAAAATGGACAAATGGTTAAAAGATGTTCCTGATGCTCAAGAAATTTGTGATTTTCTTCATGATAAATCTACAGTTAATTCTTTAAGTGGTCGAAATCATGGTTTTTTAAGTGACCTTCACAATAGCGTTAATAAGTATGGTAGCCTGACTGAAAATCAAACCAATGCAGTTCGTAAAATTATTGCTAAAGATGTTGAACGCGCAGAGGCTCTAGAGGTTAAAAAAGCCGCAGAAGCTGAGGCAAGTGATTGGGTTGGCGTTGTAGGCGATCGTATTGAGTTCGACCTTACTGTTCAGCACGTTGCGACATTTGATGGACATTATGGAACTGTTTACTTTAATATTTGTAAAGATGCAGATGACAACGTAGTTGTTTACAAAGGCTCAAATGGTTGGGAAAAATCAACTAACGTAAAGTGTGTAGCAAAAATCAAAGAACACAGTGAGCGCGAAGGTGTAAAACAAACAATCATTCAGAGGCCAACAGTAAAGGAAGTAATATGAAATTTGGAATGCAATTCACGAGAGATGAGCTTAATCTAATCTTAAAGGGATTAAGCTCTCTCAGTGAGGCAGAGATGCTTCACGGCAGAATCTCTGCGTTAATTAAAAACGCAGATCATAGAAAAGCAACTGATGATGGGATTTACAAAACTTTCCCAATACATAAATTAAAATGAGTATTAAAACCCCAGAACATTGCAGTGAATGTCTAGGAGAAGGCTTCATAGAGATTCTAGAGGTTGTCAGGGCTACTGGCGATTATACCTACGCAGAGTTACATCATGTTGGCGATAAAACCTGTGAGGTTTGCGATGGCTCAGGAGAAGCTCCTATAATTCACTAGGGTAATCCTTCTACTGAAACTGTCTCTAACTTTATTGATTCTGGAGTGTCTTTTGGTATTCTGTCGTATAAAGCCTTTAATGCACCAAAAGAACCTTTTACAACTGGCACACCCATTGCCGCTCCAACGCCAAATTCAACCATTGCCTCTGGGTCACCAACGTCAGGCATTCTCTTTAAGATTTCCTTTTGGTATTCTGAACTTCCTTTTTCTATTCCCTCAGATTCCAATCTAGCGTCAAGCTCTTCCCTAATTGCATCTCTGTACTTATTCATTTCTACGCCATACAAATATGCATTTACGGCATTGCCGAGATCTGAAACTATTGGGATTCTATAGCCAGTTAAATCTTCTGATATTTGTCCACCTACATCTAATTGATATGGATCAAGACTAGCATTAAAATTATCTAGGCGAGAATCTCTTTCTTCCACTAACCCCCTTAAAGGATTATCTGAACTTGATGCCCCTGCGGCTGAACCTGCTGGCCTTCTTGATAACAGATTTCTTATAATCTGTTGTGGTGTCAGTGCTATTTCTGCCATTAGGTATCTCCTGCTGATAGCTCACGAGCTAAGATTTGTAGTGTTTCTTGAAATCCCTTATCTAATTCTTTTGCGGCCTTGGCAAACTTCTTAGGGCTTATATCCTCGCTATCTAAGCCTCGACGCTCCAAGAAGCTCTTGGCGGCTCTAATTTCAGCCTGTGCGACCCGTTTAATTGCAGTTTTACTCGCCATAATACCTCACCATGCCTTGCACGACCAATATCGTGCTTTTGTTTTAGGGCCAGGAGTATCGCAATTATGTCTAGCCCTGAAATTCTTCCTACGTCCTGCCTGTGTCTTCTTAATCCTCATGTTAGGATCTCCGAAGGTTACCCTTTTGACCTTATCGCCATCTGAGACATATACAACCGACTTTTTCTTGCCGTAACTTGTCTCACCCTTAGCAATGCGTCTGGGTTTATTTAATTTTACGCTCTTACCTTTGTATGTTGCCATTACTCTGGCCTTCCTTTTATTTTAGATAAAGCACCGCCACCCATAAAACTTTTAACCTTATCAATAACATTCTGTCGAGCTAAATTTTCTGCTTCAGGTGAATAAGCTGATGGGTTGTTCATCCAATCTCCTGCAATATAGCTAGAACTAAAGTCATCTGGAGCTTTCACATTACCATACAAAATATTTTTATTAGTTGTTGTTAAAGATAAAACTTCGGGTTTAATTCCAGATACATTAGCAATTACTTCATCTTGACTATCTATTAATTGATTAGCAACCCTCGCAGGATCAGTTATTTTATCATAGCCTTTTATATCATCTACAAAGCCATCGTTTATAATTTTTTTATTTAATCCACTGTCAGGACGCTCTAATGATGGTATGTGGGCAATTATGTTTTCTCTTGGTACATCATAACGAACTAATACTTGTTTATAGCCAAATGGAACTTTTGACCCTTCCATAGAGTTTTGCGAAAAAAACTTAACATTATCCGCAACTTTATTAGGATCTAGTGTTGTGGATATTATTTTTTCAGAATCAATACCTTTTTCTGGGTCATATTTTACATATCTATATACAGGAATAGTATCGCTATAACCCTTCATATCAAGCGTTTCATTTGTTGCTTTAAGTACGTTTGGGTTGGCTTTTAGTTGTGATGCAAGGTCACTCCTAGATATTTTTGTTTGATTTAAAACCCACTTAGCTATTAACTCTTTTAATGGTAAAACTTCAGACAAAGCTCCATATGCAAACTTAATTCCTTTTGCGGCTTCATCATATTTACCCATTACGCTTTAGCTTTTTTCTTAGCTGTAGCCGACAGGTCTTTCATGTGGACAAGATACTTGCTACTTGCAGTGTGTTTCGCACCAGACATAACCTTGCCCTTCGCATCCTTGTGAGTCGCGCCCTTATGCTCTTTGCCAGTCTTAAAGTAATGTTTTACACCTTTAGCCATTTACTTCTTACCTTTCCAGTTAGTACGTTTTGCACTTGTCTTTCGTTTTGTAGCCGCCTTGCCTGCCTTAGTCTTACACTGCGCCATAGTCGGACGGCAAGCAGGATAACCTTTTCTCTTGCTAGAAGTTCGTGACTTCCTACCGCAAGGCTTGCCTGTCTTACAGTCTACCCAACCCTTACCGCTGTTCTGGGAGAACCACGTTTTTAAACTATTACTACTTCTTTTTTTTGGCACTTTTCTTACCCCAGTTCTTAGCTCCTACTTTTCTACACTTAACTAAAGCACCTGATCCATATGCACTTGGCCATGTACCACCATTTCTAGTGTAACGTGCTTTTACCTTTTTATAACAGGCATCTCTTTTTGGTTTTTTCTTTTTTACCATTATATGCTTGCCTTTGCTTGTTTAAAGTAGTACATTGCGTTCATTATTATGGGAGATAAAAATGGATGATCCACATACGATACGAATGCTTGTTTGGGATAGACTTTGGAAATTATCTGAGGATATTCACAGAAACTCAGACAAAAGTGGCACTTTAACTTTTGAGCAAGAAAAACAAATAGACGATTTAGATCGATTTGTTTGTAACTTTCTTGATATAGACAGGAACGAGTTTCCAGATCCTGATGGTAATTAGCGATTGTTTGGATAGCCACGGCTTTTACTTTCTCTTATCTTCATAAGTATATTATCAACAAATTTTGGTGTTACCTCTTGAGAGGGTACAGACATTGTAATAGCTCTTGTATCACTACCTTCTGGACTTTTGAGTAGCCGCCTTGCTTTTAAATAATCTGGTAATAAAAGATCTCTTGGTATATCTGCAAATGCCCCAGATTCGTCGGCAGTTCTATATAATTTTGAATCTGCAACACGAGGAATAGACACAGGATATGTGCTATGGTCAGTTATCTTTGTTGTTGGAGCATTGTAATCTATTTGCCCAACTATTCGTCCAGTGGCATCTCCAGTTCCCATGCCAAACATATCTTGTACTGATGTAGCGGCTCTTGCAGATACAACATCTGGAAAACCTAAGTCATTCCATTTTGCGGTTTCCATTGCTTTAACAAATGTTTTTCTATCATTACCACCTTTGGGGCGATTAAGGAACGATCTAACTTCTTCCATTCTAGATGGGTTCTCTTGAATATTTTTAAGACCAGGCCAATTGTCTATTTCTTTTGACATAAGTTCATCAAATTCTTTAATTGATTTTTTTGTCATTTTTGAACTTGGCATCATAGCAAGTAACGTGTCTGAAACCATTGTCGAGTAATCGTTACTTTCTCCACCCATATTGGTGTAAACACCGTAAACTGGCTTACCTTCTTTTATAATCTCGCCAGTCTTTTTATCAACAACTTGTCCAGAAGCTCGTTTTGCGGCATTCATTACAACTGTTACAGGACTTTGGTTGCTTGCCCCATATCTGTTAGCCTCAAAGTTAGATCTTGTAGTAGGGTATTTGTAACCAGCTTCAAGAGGAACATCAAAAGCCAGATCCTCGTCGTTAACACGTTTTAAAACACCTAAATCACTTCTATCCCACATTGTTGGAATAACAACTGCATCTTCTTTTAACAGTTTTTCAAGGTTAAGTGGTAATGGATCAACAACATCATCAGGATAAATAATTGTTCGACCTGTTTCCTCTAATGGAACCCTACCAACATTAACTTTCATGCGACCTAAGTCAGTATTTTGCACTTGGCCTCGTGTGGTTAGCTTACTTCCTCTGTCCAGATTCGAATAATAACGATTTAAAAGATTTCTTAATGCTCCAAAATCTAAAGTCTTCAAACCTTCTTCTGTAAGTTTTGCTAAACCACTAGCCAAGCCCATTTTACTTCTTTGCCTCTTCTGAGAGAATCAGGCCAAGTATGGCACAACCCAACCCGACGAAAACCAACTCACCGATGCCAGATATCGTTCCTACAGCAATTACACCAACTCCAGCGGCCGCGTAACTTGACGGCTCAGATAGTCTGTTCATAATCCATTTCATGTTGTATTCCTTCCTTTTGGTTTATAGCCAGAGGCATATATAGCTCTGCCCTGACGCTCTGCTTGCTTCTTCGTTTTGTAGACCTTACCTGAGTTGCCCCATCGGTAACCGCCCTTAACCTTTTTAACTGGCATTACCCACCAAGAATCTTATTCATCATTTCATGCACATCGCCACCGCCAAGTTTCATTACCTTGACCTTAACGTCCTTGCCTTCATCCATCATTTCCATGTCTTCCATGTCTTCCTCTTCATACTCATCGTCCTCGTACATGTCGTACTGACTATGGTGACAGAGCAATAGGAAGTTCACAAGCTGATCGTCACTCATATCTAAACCATCCGCATTGTGAGGGAAGCCCATTTTCTCTTCGAAGAGCTGTGCATTCTCTTCCATGTTCTCTACATTTACTTCAGCCATTTTATTCTCCTTTATCTTCTCATTAATCTTTCTTCATATTTTCGTCTTTCTTCATCAGGTATTGCCGCACCTAATCTTCTCTTTAACATATCGTTATATTTTCGTCTTTCTTCATCAGGTACTGCCGCGCCTAATCTTCCTGTCAAAGCACCAAGTCTTCCATCTATTTCTTGCTGTTGGAAACGACCTCTTTCCACAGCACCTCTGTCTAAAAGAGCATCAAGTTCTGGGCTATTAACATCCCTACCAGATCTAGCTACTGCTGGTTGCCCCATATCCATATCAATTCTTCTTCTTATCTCATCTCGTCCTTTCGCTGTATCTGGGTATGGCCTATAGTTAGCAAACATGCTTGTTCCTCTGTACATATCAGGATTAGTGCCGCTGTTATTAACCATCTCTCTTAGGTCGTTCCTATCTGGATTAGGTTGTCCAATCGTGGCGTTACCTTCAGAATCGTAACTAATAAAATTTTCACCTGTAATAGCATCTTCACGATCAAACACTTGTCTTAGAGTATCCATAACAGCATTCAGTGCCTCTCTTGGCTTTGCCATAAACAACTCCATAAAACCTGGCTTCTCTTCAGGAGGTAAAGAGTTCATAAACTCTTCGGCCATCATAAACTCTTCGTCAGTCAATGCGCCTGCATTCAGTGCCTCTGCACTTACTTCACGCGGATCTATTGCACCTGCAATTTCATACATATTATCGCCAGTTCCGCCTGGTGGTGCTGAAAGTATTTTATTATCGTCTGCCATTGTTTTATTCCTTCTATGTTACTATTGGTAAATTATATGCCTCAGTTGGCGAGCCTTTTCTCCAGTTAGAACCTTCCTCAGCGTAATAATTACTGGCTGGCGCGTTAAAGTACTCACCTGTAGTCGGATTGAAGAAGGGTGTTAAAACCGCAGATCCTGCCATCCCATCACTGTATATACCTTGTGGTAAAACACTCGCCATGTAGTTTGGCTGACCTGATCCAAACTTACCTCCGTAAGAACTTTGCCCTATAAGAGTTGGATTGCTTGCTAACCATTTTCTATAATTAAACCTATCATATATTGATTGTTCTTCACCACTATCCTCGCTAACTGGAGGCATTACCTGATCAAAATTATCATTATTATCATTTCCAAGTGGGTCATTCATTCTAAAATATGTTGAAACTGGCACTTCTTTTGCATAACTTTTTGGGAAACCATCTACCATAATAGTCTCCCCTTTATTAGCTTGAGTAAGAGTGCTAGTATTTATTCCACTCATATCTGGACGTAATTGTGGGCGATTAAACACAGGCGAACTCAATGCGCCAATATCTGATGTACTAGTCGAACTCGTTTCACTAAATGGGTTAGGTGCATTTTGATCTGATGTTGCGAATCTTGTGGGTGCATCAGGAGTAGTTTTCAAGTCTTCTAAAGACCCTATGTCTGTTCCTCTTCCCGTATTGCCTTTAAGAACATCGGGTATAAAACCTTTTTGGTCTAATTTTTCAGCTAATATAGGTAGACCAAAACCTAACGCACCTAGTACGGGCTTACCTACCGTCCTCATACCCTTACCAAACGTAGTTAAGTTAGTATCTGCGCCCCTGTTAGGGTCTAACTGTGGAAGAGCTTGGTATTCCTTTCCTAGTGTCGGATCAAAAATGTAAGGCTGTGCGCCTGAACCATCGCCTCTTGAACCAATCCCAGCAACACGACCCATATTATCAGTAGACGTAAGCCAACTGCCATCACCATCCCGATCAGCAGGGTTTTTCTTTCTATTTGCCGCCCTGATAGCCTCTATTTGCTCAGGTGTGCTATTTTTAAATAAATCAGATTGCGCTTGGTATTTCTCAGTTCTACTTATGCGTTGAGCATCCAAAACTGGCGTAACTAACCCTGTCGCAATACCTCTACTGTCTTGTGCGCCTACACCCAACGCACTCTGAACTTCTCGTCCACCCCACAAACCACCGCCACTCGTAATACCGCCAATAGTTCCAACATTATTAGGGTCAGTGCTTATTATGGAATTTCCGCTTTTACTCAGTCTTGCATTTTTAAATATCTGGCCACCAACGCTTAAATCATTACCAATTTCACGCACATCATCCCGTTTGCCAAGAATATTCTCAGCCTTCATACTGCCATCCGCAAAATTACCTTGACCATACTCAACTCTTTGAGAGACTAAATTACCGCCCTCATCTCTAGAGTGAGATACAGATGTAGAAGCTCCAGGCGCATTTTCGTTTCTTGAATGTGCTGGGTTATCGCGCTCTCTAAAATGTCTACGAGTTTCAGCCGCTGAAATTCCTGCTTTACTGTGCGATCTTCTTATTTCAGCATCTTCCTGACTTGATCCGCCACCTTGATGTCCACCACCACCTTTGCCACCAAAACACATAAAACTATCCTCTTCTTACTTGCGGTTGAGCCATAGATGCCATAACGCCTCCTAATGCGCCCTGACCTCTGTCGCCTCTAATCTCAGCGACTTTATTCATTAAATATTGCGTCATCACATCTCCACCCTGCTGTGGCATTCCACCCTGAGGCATTTGACCTTGTGGCATAGGAGGCTGACCCTGCTGTACAACTGGGCCAAATGCCTGCGGATTAATCGGTGCTATAGAGGCTAACATATCATATGCCATCGTTCTTCATGGCCTCCATCTGTAGCTCAGCCGCATTCTTCTCTCGCTCCAACTGAATGTCAGCCGCGTTCTTCTCACGTTCTAACTGTAATTCAGCCTCTAGCTTCGCTACCTTAGCCTGTAGGTCAGCCTGAGCCTTCATCTGCTCGATTTGCATGTCCTGCTGTGCTTCTGCCTGTTTAATCTGGATATTTGATTGCGCTTTAGCCTGATCCGCTTGTATCTGCGATTGAGTTCTAGCTTTTAATGCCTCAGTCTCTAATTGTGCAAGCTGTTGCGCGTATTGTAGTGGATTACCCTGTTGCTGACCTTGTTGCATAGCCGCCTGTAAAGCAGGGATTGGTTGCATTTGAGGCGATGCCTGTACAACTTGAGCCGCCCTCTGGCTAATCAACCTGTCTAAATCAGGGTTCACATCCTCAAATGTAAAGTCTGGATCTTTAAAGTCAGGCATTGGAGGCATTTCCATGCCAATACCAGCCTCCATTCGAACTCTGTAAAGTAACGCAATATGCTCCGCAATGTGAGCTACCAGTACAGGTTGGATTTGTGCCGCACCTGGATTACCGCCCAGAGATGGATCTTGCATAAACTGTAAGTGAACAGCAATGTGAGAATCATGATCTTGCTCAGGAAACGCACGAATTGGCTTGCCGTACATCACCGACATGTTCTCGTCGATCGGATCCATCTGCACAGCCTCTTCAGGTTTCTTCAGGATCTCGTCAATGTTGGGAACTCGTATCGCCTCATACATCCGCTTATATGCAGTATATAAATCATGGAACTGAGGTGCTGACTGAGCCATCTGCAAGATAGCCTGAGCCTGAGCAATCCTCTGTGCCGTTGAGAATATGTTGGGGTCACTGACAGGGAGGATGTCAATGCGATCGTTGAAGTCTGCCGCGAAAATCTGTTCGCTTCTGCCTGACAACGAAAATGTAAACGACTCAGGCAAGTTTTCTGCATTCAGTTCAGCCAGTAGCTTGAACTCTTGACCTTGAGCGTAATGCAACCTCTTGTGAATGGCCGAGAACGCTTTACTGCCCTGTTCTATCAAAGCCACAGTGGAACCAACAGGCGCATTCGGGTTTACATCCCCAACATTTAAATCAGCCGTACTCGCAAATCTCTGACCTGCCTGAACAATAAATCCAAGCAAATTAAAGAGCGACTGACTTGGCTCCTTAAATGGCAATGGCATTATCGCCTTGTTAACATCGTCAACCGTTGCGTCTAAATCTACGAACTCACCAGGATTTACCTGAACTTCGCCACCTGAAACTCGACCCCTTAACTTAAATCCACCTTGCATATTCGCAAATGCCGCTGAATCTAGTAACGCCCTAAGTGAGCCAGTAGCCGCTCTTCCTAATCCACCAATCAAGTGATACAGGCCAAAACCATAAAAGCCTAAACCTGGCAAGAACTTGTAAGACACAAACCAATCTCTCCTGATCTTGCGCTCGTCATCCTCTCGCCAGTTTCTCCTGACACTGACTACTTGATCTGTATCGTAATCAATCGTGACGACATATGGGAAGTGAACTTCGTTGTCCTCCTCCTCATCGTCATTATCGTAATCGCTTACACCGCTAAACTTCTCGTACACATGCATTTCCAACAATGTAACAACGTGATCTTGTGCTTCATCGCCATACTGATCAACACCCTCAATCTCGCCAATGACATCTCCAGATGGATCTAACTCTCCACCCTGATCATCAACAGGAAGATAATAGCCAGACTGGACATATCTATTGTAATCATTCTTAGGTATTCTAATAACCTGAGTATATCTTGGTGACGTATATAAATCTCTGCTCTCTGGAGCCACAACAAAATCTTCTGCCTTTACAAACTGGGCGCACTGCCTACCCATGTTCGCATCCCACCAAACCTTTTTAAAAGTCTGACCGACCAAAGGCAGGTGGAATAGCATTTGATCTAAGTCTGGGAAATACTCAGGCATCTCCTGAGTAATCTGGTAATTCATAAATTCTCTGACGCGCCTTGACTGCTCCTCTAGCTCCTCATTCGGATCGCCAACAATAACAGTTTTCACTGGGCCTCCAGATGGGTATAGCTCTGCAATCGCTCTGGCGTTAAACTGTGTTGCCGCCTCAGCTATCATCGGGTGTACTACTGTGGATAACCCACGGGCGGCTCTCTCATCTTCTGATTCGTTAACTCCACCATCAGGATCTACTGTCTTCAATCCTTCCTTGTATCGCTCTTCCCACTCAGATCTAGATTCTCTGTCAGATTCATAATACGAAATAAGTGTCTGACCTTTTCGAGCCAGTTCACGATCGTCAATAAGTTCTGCTAAGTTCGAATCGAAATCATTGGGAGAGTCTTCTATGCCAACGTCTAAGTCAGGATCTCCAACTAAAACTTCGTCTTCTGATATCTCTTCAACCTGAAGGTCGTCCGATGGTGCGCCTTCTGCGAAGGGTGCTAATTCTTTAGTGAGTGAAATTGGTGACCTAGCCATACAGAGTCATCCTCCTTGTTTCAACAAATTCGTCATCTTCGTAATCATCAGTGTGGCCGACAAACCAACCTTTTCGCAATCTTAGCCATGCTTGCGTACATGTGTCAACTATGTCGTCATTATCTCCAGCAGGAAATGCTGAACATATGTCAATTAAATCTTTAGCCCACTTCTTATCAAAAGGATAGTAGATTCTTCCATCTTCTAACAATGCGGAACTTGCGTGCGCTCTGGCTTGCTTATCACGGTCAGGCAAATATTCCAATACAGGTATTCCTGCCATGCGTAAATCTTGTAATAGAGATTGACCTGAAGCCTTCTTTTCGATCAACACTGCATCAGGCTCCCACTCGTAATATGAATCTTGGGCAATGCGTCTTAGGTCAGGATAGCTGACCCTGTCGTACCACATATCCAGAACCATGATGTTCATCATGCCATCTTTCCTGAACACGCCCCAAGTTGTTCGAGCCGAGTAGTCTGCGGATTCTTTTGTGCTGAATGCCGTATCGTAGCTCTGAATGACGTACTCAATGTTGGATGGTAAGTCTTGGCTCTCCCAAGGAACCCACCACTTGGCTTTTAAGATTCCACCGCCCTTCGGTGCAGGACGTTGCTGTAGCTGACCTGCACTGGCGTAACTTCCAAGACTTCGCTCTAGGTTATCTAAAGTTTTAGTGTCAACTCTCTCTGGCCAAAGTAAATCACCCTCCTCAGTTCTGGGATCGGCAAAGCCTAGCGTTGATATCGTTGGCGTTGGGTGGCCTATCTCATATCGGGCAGGTAAACATAGGTGATCCCACTCGTGGCCAAGATCGTTGGCTAAGATGTGGCCTGTCAGGTCATTCTCATGAACTCTCTGCATGATAATAATAAATGCGCCAGTTCTGGGGTCATTCAGTCTGGTTTGCATCGCCTGATCCCACCAGTCAAGTACACCTTGCCTCACCAGTGAGCTTTCGCTCTCCCTGACGTTATGTGGGTCATCAATGATTATTATATCACCACCCTCACCAGTTAACGCCCCATCAACCGATGTTGCAATCCTCGCGCCAGTCTTATTGTTCTCAAAACGTTGCTTTTGGTTTTGGTCAGAGGTTAAATCGAATGCATCGCTAAAATGATCTTGATACCAGTTACTGTCGATCAACCTACGACACTTAACGCTATCCCTGACCGACAGAGAGCTTGCGTAAGAGGCGTAGAGGAACTTTTTGTCAGGTTGCTTAGTCCAAGTCCAAGCAGGCAGTGCCACGGCCACAGAAATCGATTTCATGTGTCTTGGGGGAACATTTATAATCAGGCGTCTTATATCGCCCTCCACAACAGCCTGTAGGTGATCAGATATCGCATCGATATGCCAGTTGTTTATGAAAGGTTGAGAAGGCTCAATAGACGGCCAACTAGCCTTCGTAAACTCCCTCAATGATCTTCGATACTTCTCCGCCCTCACTTGCTCCAGTGTCAGGTTGCTTAAATGCATTTTCAAGCTGTTCAAGTTGGTCATTTGGAATCCTAGTTAAATCTATGATATGTCTCTGCTCGACAGTTGACTGGACTTCCTGTTTGTCCACCCAACCTGCTCGGTTCTTCAGGTAGAAGATCATGGCAGTGTTATCTCCATCCACTGCCTTTGTGTACAATGCGTTGGTCACGTTGGCAACGCCCTTGCCACGCCCTCTTTTTAGCGCATCAGAAAACTCAGGAAATTCGTTCTGTCTTTCGTAGATTGTCCAGTGACTTACACCCAATACAAGAGCTATTTGATCGACTGTTAAACCTTGGGCTGATAGGTTCTCGACCTTCTCACAGACTTCTGGAGTTATCTCAAATCTTGGTCTGCCTACTTTTCTTTTTTCGTCGCTCATCTTTCTAATTCCCAGATAAGGTCTTCAACATCACGAATAACTTTTTGCATTCCCTGTGCCTTTCCAATTTCCATTACAACATTTGCATTGGGAACTCCTGTCGTATAAAATTCTCTTGCCTTCGCTTCAATTTTTGCAGATTCTTCAGACCAATATCTAACTATGTCTTTAAAGTATTTATATTTATAATCATCTTTATCCATATTATTTTCTCCCTTACTTCTTTCAATATACACACTATTTTGCAAAAAAAAAGCCCCACCGAAGTGAGGCTGATTTTCTCAGGGAAATTTTTATTAATCACCAATCTTTTACCTTGAGTACGTTTTTAGTTTCTTTCATAATTTTTTTAGTACAAGATTTTACTATTTCATCTTGTACGTCATCGTAAATCTTTTCAAGATGATCTTCAGAATGAACACCTGACCTTGGTTGAACAATCCTAATGAACGAAGCCGTATTATACCGATCAAGCCAATCTACTTTAGACATGCCAATTGCATCTCTCACCATATCTAAAATAACATTATATTTGTTTTCAACATCTAATATATCATACATATTTCTCTCCCTTTATAATTTAATAAAATTAAGTGTACTTCCAAGTTCGTAATGAAAGTATTCATGCCCGACTTCTAGGCTCGACAAGTTATCGATAACGTCATCGGTAAGATCCCAAGCATCAGATTCTTTGATTTCATCTAATGCAACAACCTCTGGCTTTGCATCTCCGTAACCTTCCAACCACTTCACTAAGAATTTCATTTCATATGCCTTTCCATTTGATTAAGGGTAAAAAGTAAATTCCACAATTTAGATTGCAGATAACTATTGTAGTCTGAATCACCCGACAATCTTTCTGTTAATTCTACTACAAACTCTTTTTGTTCATTGAGCTTTTCTTTAGTGGTCATATCTGTCATTTTGTTTCTCCCTTGATTGTGGGGAGCGCGAGGCTCCCCTAATTAATTAAACTGGTTTAAGACCAATGTTGTCATTTGCTGTAGCGACAATCTCAAACATTTTTCCGTGAAATTTTATTTCATCTCCATGTTTAACCATGAAAGAAGTTTCTTGATCTCGTGTGTGAGAAGTAATTGATACACCATTTCCAAATGCGAAATGAAGTTCATGCCCATTTTCTTTTGCTCTTTCTACTGCCTCAAATGGGCAACTACACATTTCGATGGCGCAAGATACAACACTACCTAAAGTATAGAAGTTGTGCAGAGTGCCGTGGTTTATTGATTTATACGCAATAGCTAAGACATCACCATCTTTGTATCCTTCGGAATTTCCTTTTCCTACAAAGATTTTGTGAGCTAAAGTTTCATGTGCTATTTCTCGTTGTGCCATTTTGTTTCTCCCTTGTTTGTTTCTATATATTACAGATAATAGCAATTACTAGCATTGTCAAGTGCTGAACAAAAAAAAGACCCCCAACTCAATTTGAGTCAGGGGTCAGTCACCCCCTAAGTTTTGGGAGAAACAAGCGTCATAGAGGCGACCAGACGCAGGGGGTTAACTCACTTGATGGGCAAGGCATAAATATGCGGCTCCATCCGTACTTGAATCTTTGCTTGGTTTATACGCTAATCTGCTAATTTTTAAAAGCGTCATCATTACACAGGCATCGTGTGGTGTTATTTCTACATCAAGGTATGCGCTCCACAGTTTCGCCAATCTCTTAAAACTTTCTTCGGGTGGGCCGTATGAACTCTGACGATCTTCATCCACCAACTTCTGCGCTTCCTTTAATAGTTCACTTGCCTTCATTTTCTTTTCCTCTTGTAGTAATCGTCTGGTAGGTGAGCGGCACAGAACCACATTCCAAATTGATTATCCATTAATGACACATCCAAACCGAAGGATGCATCAGTGTCGCCACACACTGAACAGGGATGCCAAAAGATCCTCGACCCTTCTGTACCTTTGACCTTCCTAAAGCGTGGCCTAATATCTGTCGTCTTACTTCCCATATAATCCTCTTTTTGCGGTTCCCGTATGAAGTAGGAATTATCTATATATAATTCCTACAATTCATACATGTATGAACAAGCGTAGGAAAAGCGTATGAAACGTATGAAACGCATTCGTAAGTCATTGTTTTTATTACATTCGTGTTTTCATACGTTTTCATACTTTGCCCTCTTTCGCCAACAGCCAGATTTGACCTTGGTTCATACAGATAAAATCACCTGAAATCATAGCCTCCAGAGTCTGCTTCCACGCGCTTCTATGGTTCGATCCAGTGAACTTCCCAGTGAAGTGTTCACGCACATCT
>UEXN01001869.1_pt1 | contig 15721 bp, 3 predicted proteins | sample 1796711 | NCBI WGS metagenome assembly UEXN01 (sample SAMEA4772470, study PRJEB27181) | metagenome | reverse complement strand
CTGGGCTGGGTGTTAATACCATCTCGCCCATCAGTGTATAAAATATTCTTGTTACTTTTGGTACAAATGTTTTTGGTTCCTTACTGGTAACGCTTACATGATAGTCCTCAATGATTTTTTTCTTCTGTGCTGCCAAGTCTCCAAAGGCAGCCTCAACAGAGGCAGCAGTTGTTTCGTCAGCAGTTCCATCAGGAGCGCCAAAGATCTGATAAAGTCCAGAAGAAGCAGGGGTTGTTGTCTCTGGTTTCTTAAAAACTGGTTCACCATCTTCATCTCTGTATTTTTCATCAATAGCACTAATCTCAATCTCACAATGTTGATTAAGGATTTGCTTTATAGTTTTGTTTTGATAAGTGTCTGGACGCAGACGATCTTTGGTCTTATCGTGCTCCGAATAAGTTGATTCATACAAGTGATAAGGTTGAGTGTGTTTTGAATTGAATTTATAATCATAAAGGTCAGCGTGAAAGTTTGCAAAAGCATTATAAGAATACATGGAAGGTCTTGTTCGGTTGCCCAGGTCATATGGACTTACTGAGTCTCTTCCGGCAAGCTTAATTAAAGCAGGTGTCATATATGTCCATAGATTATCTAACAACGGGGCATATCCTTCCGCATAAAACTTAGATACTTCTCCCTTAACTCGTCGAACATACAGATCATAATCATATGCCTTAAGTCCCTTGTCTTGATCATTTTGTTCCCACCAGGACACTAAATCTATCCCAGTTTGCTTAGTTTTTAAATTGTCTACAATTTCACTGAAGTCATGAATATCTCTGATGATTCTTTTACCGCCAACAACATCTGATCCTGTGCCGGAACTTGATGTACCCTTATATTCATCACTTGTAAAATTAACCAGTGCTCGGTTTACTGACTTTCTAAAATGGTCTGCTAAATATTCTGCAAACCCAGTTATTTCTTCTAGCATATTTAGGCTTTGTCCTGTCGCATCTGGTCTGATCTGACCCAATAAATATCCAATTACTTGACCAAGCCTTGGTCTATGGCGAGCATTTCTTTCAATTGTTCCGGCTAAAATATTCAACTCTTCGGCAATATTTGCAACCACCATTGCAGCAGGGGTAACAGCTTCCCTTATATTTGAAAACTCTTGCTCTTGTATTTGAAGGTTTGTACCTTGTTCTTTTAGGAAAAAACCACCCATTGTTCTGGTTGCTATTGCGCCAGGTTGATCACTACCCTCTACAAATTCTTCATTAAACACTTGCCGTCCAGCTATTTGGTTATAGGCTCTTCTCAAAATGAAAGCTTGCCTATCTAGCCTTTTTGCCAAAGCTTTTATAATCTTTGGAGAATGATCGATGTGTGTAGTTTCAACTCGGTACTTATAAACGCCAGGATCAGTTGGATGTTTCTTTAAATTATCTTTTCCGGAGAAAAACTTAACATCCGATGATTCTGATTCTCTTTCAAGGTCATCTTCTATAAATTTAGCCCGACCGTCATGATAAACAGGGTTGGCATTGTCATTGAACCCGGCGACATAAGTATAATCTGTGTTTTCATCAAAAACATCAAACTTTGTGTTACCACCTAGAGAAGTTGTCCCTACTGAATCATCTCTTAGTCTTGCTTTTTTGACCTTTAAGTCTTTAAGTTCAAAAACATTTGGGTTTTCTATCCCAGATAATAATACTAGGTTGTGGCTTGTTAATAATATCGGATAAGAACAGTTATTTCTTGCTAATCTAGCATTATCGAGCCCGAAAATGAACCTAATATTGTCTTTTTGGTCTTTGGAGTGCCAAAATTCGGTGAAATGACCCTGATCTCCGGTTAATTTGTCAATTTCTTTTGCTGATATAAGGTTTTCTCTTGCGAATCTTATATCTTGTTCCATCGTTATACTATATTCATCCCCTGAATTTGGTATGCCATCGGGATCAACCGGAAACGACGTCATTTCCGTCTCGCCAGCATTAATACTACGCTGTTCTCCAAATGGACTATTTGTTCCTCTTTCGGTCAGAGCACCCACCGCATTTCTAATCGCAGATAAGCTGTCTCTAAAGGGTATCTCGGAAATATCTGTCTCTTGTCTGAATCGTCTAAGCTGGCGCAGATCACACAAAAGCTCTTTTCCTGGTCCAGATCCAGTTTGGGACATCTCCAAGCCTGTTCTGTAATCGCCCAAGACATTAACAAATGAAATCTGACCATATGGAAACAAATTCGCACGGTTTCTTAAATCAAGGTCTAATCCGTATTCTTCTGCTGCGCTATTTAGATCAACATATATATAAATGAAATACGAAAGGTGCTCATTTCCTTGGTTAGCATTAGGTGGAAAATATTCACCTATGTTTTCCCCAAGGCTGATACTCATTTCAAATGATTTTATGATCGCAGCATTTTCTTCTCTTTGTTCCATGTATGTTGAACCTTGATCCAACAATTGGGCTAAAGAACAATCATAAACTCTTGTTCCCTCATAAGGTATATAGATTGAACCTATTTGGTCTATTGGCATACCAAGAGCAAGAGAGGGCGTGAACAGGTTAATATAATCAGGATTATTCTCGGATAATCTGCCAGACATTGTATTAAATCCGCCACTTTGTCTGTCGTCTGTAAGCTCTTGAGAGAACTTAATCATCTTCTCTGTTATATCTTGATTACTGCTCTGAATAAGTCTAACCCTCATCCCAGCATAGCTGTTTTGATCCAAGAGGTCAAACCAACTCCTTGCTCCAGCATCTTCAACTTCCTCTTTGAAGCTTAAAAAGACCTGGCTGATTGCTTTAGATTCTTGTCCGCCGGCTTGATTAGAAAGGTCTAACACAACCCTTTCAAAATATGCGTTAGGAGTTAACTCATCAAATGTTGTACAATTGTCAACCCGGTCTTCTAAGCGAGATTTTTTGTAGCTAATATCCATTAATCACACACACTCCCTGAAGGGCTAATATCTTTCCTGTAAACATCTATTGGCTCAGGCATAGATCTATCTATTATCTCGTCATCAACTCGTAAATCCAGCCAATATTCAACCATATCTTCTGTCAGTCTTGGAAAATCACTTATTAGATCCTCTTCCGTTTCGTTTAGTAGGGAAATAATGTTTTCTTCTCCCACTAAATCTCTATTAATAAATCTAAGTTGGCTCCAATTTTCTGATTTTGGGTCATCCTTTATAAATACTTCTATTTCAAAATTACCTAGACGTTTACTCAGGACATTTTTTTCCTCAATCTCTAAAAGAACTCTTTCCTCTTCCTCAATATCAACAATTTGTGATTCCGGTAAGGTGTCACCATCATAATTGTACTTATATTCTACAGTAAAATCCAACAAAGGGATCATTTGATCATACCAAATAGTGTTACCATTAGTATTATTGGTATAAGATGAACCCGAACCTTGATAAACTATATCATCAGAAATAGGTTGGGAGTCACTCATTGTTCGAACGTGCCAAGCAGGAGCTTTGTCTTCTAATAAATCAGTATTTCCTAGTGGTTTTTTATAGATATGATTTTCTATCTCTGGTTTATAATTTGAGGTTTGTCCATCTGAACAATAAACCCCGCCAACAGCCCTTTTGTATAAAATGGAAAGGATGCGGGAATTTGACTCAGTAGAAATAAACTTGTATATTGGCTTAGTGCTAACTGCATCTTTAATCCTGGTAACAATTTCATTTTGTATCTCTGTTTCGCCAATGTACTCGCCATCATAAGTTATGTCGGTATCATAGAAAGAGTAGTACTCAGGATTGAAATCACCCTGTGAATACTTGACTTTCCCGTATTGAGTAAGTTGAATATCCATAACATCTTGCTTTTTATTAAAGAAGTTAGCCATATACTAAGTATCCTTCATCACCATTATTATTCTTCATTGTTGCGGATCTGGTGTCGGTGTTCTGCGGCAGGTCTATTAGGGTCGGCGGATGCGTATCCTATCACACCATCGCTTACTGTATGGCTGTGAGTGTTGTTCCCCATTTCAGCAAGACCAGTCCCGCCAGGTGTTAACCTATACTGATGATCGTGCCCTGCGCTTTCTGATGTTTGTCCTGTGGATATGTTATCTATTCTATGTCGGTGTTCTGCGGCAGGTCTATTAGGGTCGGCGGATGCGTACCCTACCACACCATTGCTTACTGTGTGGCTGTGAGTATTACTCCCCATTTCGGCAAGACCAGTCCCATCAGCGTTCATGCTATACGAATGGACGTGGCCCGAGCTTTCTGATGTTTGTCCCGTAAAGTTCCCACGACCGAATGGGTCAGGCGTCATTTCAGGCGAAGTAGGCGAAGTAGTTGATACCTCTACTGCATTTGAAGGATCAACAGAGGGAACTTCAGGTGGAATATATTCAAAAGTTGTACCTTCTAACGTTGACACATGTGGTCTAAACCGAACCTGCCCTTCTATTTTTGCCATTTCAACAAAAGAGAAATAATCATAAGGCCAATTGTATCCTCTTTGTAAAACATTTGCGCTCTTTGGAGGAGGTTCAATACTAGTAGTATCTTGATCACTGCCGTTATTATAGATTCCTGTAAGATATGGGGTTATTTCTTTTTTGATCATTTCCTGATAAGAGCCCATGCCTTTTTGTTTGACTTTGAAAACTAGCCATTGAATTTCTGGCTTAAAGCAGTTAGCGTTTTCATCAGTGGCAAAATTTGGCTGGACATCTAGCAAGTCTTTTAACCTATTATCTAATCTCTCCGGATTTGTGAAAGCTTCTCCCGTTTCTCCATACACAAGGGCGTGATCAATACCATATACGGTAACTTCCCCTCGCTTACCTAACATGCGAATGGATTGTTCTGGCATGATCCCTTGCCATATATCTGCCAAATCCTGTTTATCAAATTCTAGACTAAACTCAAACAAATAACAAGCTAAAGGCAAAAAGTCTGTCCCCCTGCCCAAAGAGTTTACACCAACCGTTTTAAGTCGGTCTAAATTGTTTTGTAATGCCGGGGGAAGATTATATCTTTCCATTTTTCTTATTAGTTGTTTTATTTCCGTCCCAAATTCTGCTCCATCATTAGGAGGAATATTGATAAAGTTGGGTTGTTGATTTGGCTCTTCCCCTGTGAGAAAATAAGGGATCGCTGCAATGGCTTCATGAACTGTTTTAGAATCAGCTACCTCTCCAAGTGAAACTTCTTTCTGAGAGTATCTTCTTCGGATTGTTTGTTGGACTTTTTGTTCTGCGTTATCATATCTTGGTTCTTCTCTTTCTTCCTCTACAGAAACAAAGCCAAGAAGTTTAGCTAGATCACCTAAGTTATCTTCTTCCACATCACTTAAAATAGCAGAGTTTGTTTGAGTCAGGGCTGTTCCTGCGTCCGCACCCTGAACAATAGAAATTGACATACCTGTAACGCTATTAACAATCCATCCAGCCTCTGTAACAACTGCATCAGTTATCGCCCCAGCATTATCTTGAGTAATGGTTACTTTTCCGCCGTCAACTGACTGCGCTGACGAACCGGCAGTTGGGACTGTTTCAGTAGCAGTAATATCGGTCAAAGCAGTAAGTGCATTTTTAATTGTAGTTATTAGTTGTGCAGCATTAGATACACTTGCAATATCAATTGACACTGTTGTTTTGCCACTAATAGTTTTACCAGTGACGCTTGACCCATCAACAAATGAGACGACATAAGTCGTGTTTGAAGAAGATCCTTTTACTGTTATTTCAAAATATCTTTGTTGAGTAGATGAATCAGCCGGGTCATATTCCCAATTTGCCTTACTAAACGCAGATTGTCCATTATCGGCAAAACTAAGAGTTGTGACTTCTGCACTTGCAGCACCCGATGATGCGACCATAGAAGTAACTTTTCTGAGAGTTTTTTCAGACGGCAACCCACGAACCAATAGTTTAACGCCCTCGCCAGGGTCTGGGGTGACACCATATTGATGCCACATTCCGTATGTCTTATCTGGGGCACTAGATCCTGAGTTATAAGAACCAATGTCTACAGATGAGGAGAAATTATATAAGTCAGCAGTTGTGGAAGTATCTTGCCTTGGGAAGTCTAATATTGGACACTCCCATTTTGGCATGATGATCCACTGGTTTAGATTTACTGCTTCATCGGTTAAAGATTCGTATTCATTTGTCAACACAACACTAGCAGAGATATTCATTTTATTTAACCAGGCTCTGTTCCAGCCGTAATCTGGTCGTAAACCACCTGTTTCATTTGCCCCAGTGGTGTCTTGGTCAAACAAATAATCATTTGAATTGTGATAAGTTATAAAACTTTCTGTTACTGTTGAGCTTTGTATGTCTGCCAAAATTTCTTGAAGACTAACTGTGTAAATTCCAATCTGTAATCCACCAGAACCTCCTCCTGAACCTAATAGGGCGTCTTGAGGTTTATAAACTATTCTTGCTATCGAGTCGCCATAAAAATATGGTGGAGTGAATGGGGCAAATTCACCTCTGTGTAGTGGCCAACTAGATCCAGCCGGCTTCCTGGTTGGTGGTAGGGAATCCCAATCAGTTGATCCTGTAGAAGTTGGTACACCAAAGGCATAAGGGTTACTGTACATGTTAAAGTTGTCTGTTTTTCTTAATACAACTTCCATTACATATGTTTTGCCCTTTTCAACTGGGATATTATTTGGATCTGGTAGTTTACTAACCAGTTTTGACATTTGCCCGTTCTTCAGGAAGAAATCTGGAACAGCACCAAAGAAGTTACCAACACCACTCTTGTATTCATCATACCTGGCGCTATTTACATTTTCTTTATTAAAAGATCCTGTTGCATCCATCCTTACATGTGAGTTGAGGTCATCATTCAAGTAGAGAGACGAAGTTGTATATGCGTATTTAACAGGGTCTAAAATGTGTTCAAAGTTAGCCCTTCTATACCAATATATATTTGACGAATCATTGGGAGTATCGGCAGACCTATCAGCATAAGTTGGTAATATTGTAGAGCCAGTAATCGTTCCACTAAGACATCCGGCTAAAGGATTGCCGTCCCCAGTTGAATTAAACTGATCGTCCCAACTATTGGAGCCGGCAGCCCAATCGGGGCTCTTACTTCTTACAGGATGATCAACGGCAATACCAGATTTAATTGAGTTGAAAAAGATGCCTGGTGCAAAATATGGTTTTAATACATTCTGCCATTGTCGTTTCCCAGTGAATCCACCAGTAAAAGTAACTGCTGGGGTAATTGACTGCGAAAACAGGGTCGCTAATTGTGTTGCTCTATTTACCGGATAAAAACCATCGTAAGGTAACAGTTTTTGAACTGTTTTTGTCGTTAACCTTAGATCTGTGGGTGGACCGTTTGCTTCAAAGTCACGCTCCATAACAGACTCTAGGTAAGTAAACAGTTCTGTTGAACTGTACCTCTCTATAAATGATGGGTCGGCTTGTTCAAAAGCAAGACTTTGTAGGTCCGGTTGGGTTGGTCTTTCGTATGATCCCGTCTGAGAAGAACTGCTTAAATTTGAAGACCCTGTTATAGACAATAAGGCATCGTTAAATAAACCGATCCTACCATTGTTAGTATCTAATGTTTTAAATATATGCTCACTAGCACGATATTCAGGAACTATTGTATAGTCTTGTCCAGCTACTCTAACTTCTTCAGACCAAACACTGTAAGAATCAAAGAATGGATACCTGGCTGTATTGGAGTTTCCTTTGTTTGGTCCAGATACAATTTTTCTACCTGATCCGGCGGTCCAGGCAGGTCTAGTTGTAGGTCCACCGGGAGACCTTCCCTCGGGTTTACTTGAACTAACAGCCGGAACATTGTAAATATATTGTGCCGATCTAGCATTAAGCGAACCTGTATAATCAGGAGTGTTGGTACCGGTCCACTGCAAGCCGCCGTATAATGTTGATAATAGTTCGCCGCCTGGTAAACTTTGAGCAAAAGGCATTGTGCTATTACTCTTTAGGTGTGGCATATATGTCGCATATAAGAAAGAATCTAGTGGCCAAATGGAGCCTGACCCATTACCTGAAGGTTCGCTTGAACTATCTTCATGAGGTTCCTGTTGTTTCTTTAACTGAACATATCCTTGCGAATTTGTAAAACCTGCTTCTATTCTTGGTATTTCTGGATTATAAGAGGCAGTGTGTTTTAATATTCCTTCAACAGTGGCACTACCACTGGCTGATATTGCAGCAATAGTTGAATTTGAAGCCGAACCTGCCCCATTATCTCTCCAATATGGCCAAGATCCGGTTGAAAAAGATAATCTCTCTCTCGTGCCCGAAAGATAAGTGTAGATATCTTTTGGATATATCACTTCATCATAAACAAATTGTTTATATGCTTTAATGCCAGCAATACGGAAAGCGTGCTTGTTCCCATCAGCATATTCTAGGGATACTTTTCTAAAAACATCATATGGTCGGCGTCCGTATTCAGGCTTAAAACTAAGGTGGTCATCTAATCCTGTATGAGCAAACCCTTGAAACTCATTACCGTATGTATACCTGAAAGATACATCTGCAAATGCACCTGGTGAGTCCTTTTCTGCTGTACCAACATAAGCGTTAACCAAATGATACATTGGCATATGCTTTGAAGTAACTGGCGCTGCTCGATAAGAAGCTGAGTGGATAGATGTTGCTCTAGCTGGAGCGTTGAATACCGTAACAGGCTGACCTTCGTCCGTTGAATGTTTTTGTCGGTTATGGTCACTAAAAGATATTTTTTGATACCTTGTATATGTGTTTGATTCCCTTGGTTCTCTACCCAGAGGAGTTTCACCGGTTCTTAGAGCCTTCCATATTGGAAATACGCTACCGCCAGACCAACGGAAGACTAGTTCACCATTTAATGCAGTAACCATCCTAGCGGATGTGTCAGGAGTCATAATAAGATGGGATCTATAATCCCCTGGTCCATCAAAGTCGGTGATCCGACTGCCGTCGCTCTTGGTTAGAGAGCTAGTTGTCGGTAAATAAACACCGTGGCGACCAAATGTTTTTGGATAGGTTGATTCATTATCAACATAAAAACCATATGTTGTTCTAGCTGGAGATACATTATCGTATGGTTTATAATTTGTGTCATTCTTGTTTATTGATTGAAACCAGTGATATCTGTCCGCTTGAGGGATTGGTCGGGTGATGAAATCATTATCTGCTATGCTGCCAGTTACAATAGCGGGAGCTAAAGTTTGTTTTATTCTATTAAGAACGTTTCTTTGCGTCTTGTGATAAGAAACAACAGGAACAGAAAAAGAGCCTGTGTTTAATTCTTCAAGGGTTGTGTGCCCAAGATCAATTGCTTCAGGATATATCCCATTAACAAAACCACCCCAAGCCTGTCTGGTTTTTAACAACTCGTGCAATGGAGCACGAACACCAATATTTCTAAATGGCAAGGCATTATTTGTTGAATATTGCTGTGAGGTCACATCTAAAAACGCTGGTGTAGAAGTTGCTACGCCACCTGGGGCTGAAAACCTCTCTACAAATACTGTTTTATTAGACTTGAATGTTGCTTTTCTTTGAGGTATTTCATAATCGACCAAACCACCGAGGTATGGCGAGGCTGCACCGGGAACATTATATGCAGAGGTATTAAGTCTTAAATCTAAATTATTAATATCTCTACCTTGTGTATGAACAACTTCATAATTCTTAGAGAAGTTCCCCAACACCCGAACAGTTGTGGCTGTTTCAGTATACGACGAAGATGCTTGAGCGCCAGCGGAGGCGGTGGTAGTAAGGATGTTTGATATATTAACAGGACTCTTTGCAACCAGATTTCTATAATACTGACCTTTAGGGATAGAAGTAGACAATCTTATGTCACCAACTGTTCCAGTTGAGGAGGCAATAGAAAGGGTAAAACCCTCTGTTCTAAGTTTTGAGTTTTGCTCAAGTAACGCTCTGTTGTTTCTATAGATTAACCCACCAACATGCTGCTTAGTAAATGGACCCTGCATTGGAACTTCATATTGAGTTGGGTGATATGAGTCCTCGTGCAGATTTGATAAGTCTTGAAAGGCTAATCCACCAGCGACAAGAGTTGCCCTGTAGCCACTGTTAACACTAGAACTATAGATGCTAAATGGGGACATTAGATCCCCAGGGAACCCAACCCCATCTTTTACTGATCTAAAGTTTACCTTTACCTTTTCATTTGGAACAAATTCATCGTCGCAATCTTTTGCGGTTCTAAATTGATCAAAAGTAAATGGGCTTACATTTCTTACTTTATTTATTTCTTGGTTTACGCCGCCTATAACTCCACCAAGATACGCCGCCTCAAAACAAGCAAACTTTGTTGCCGCAGTGGGAATATTTTCTCCGGTGTTTCTGTGCGTATCTTCATATTCAGCCGGAGTCGGCAAAAAGTGTGTATTTTCAAGCAAAGTTTGGCGAGCGGTCTGGAGTGCTGCTGGTAGCCCAGTGGATAAAACTGGTCCTGTTCTTTCTGCACGATTAAACCACCAGCCGCAATTGGTATCCTGGCTAGCTGGGATAGGGGCATGATTAAATTTCCAACTATACAGTTGTGAGCAGCCTGACCCACGAAGACCAGCTTCAATGTCTGGTTCACGATCTTCAAGTGTTGGGTATTGGAACTTGATTTTGTTTCTTTCAAGAACATGGTTCTCAACCATCACCCTAACATTTTCTGCTACTTTTGCAGAAGCTGGGAATAATTGTTCAATCATTACTCCCATAGAGGAGTCTAGCCACTTGAAGTAATCTAAATACTTGTCTAAGTCGGGAGTGTTACCTATTCTTCTAAAGAATATTTCCCTTAACTTTTCCATATCCTTATACCGCATTCGGTATTTGTTTACTGGTTCACCTATAAGGTTATTAAAATCTTGAATTGATGCAAACATTTCTAGCATCTCTCTAGAAATTGCATCATACATACTCTTTTCTACAGCAAAGAAAAATCGGTATGGTCTACTGTCTCTTGTAAAAGTCTCTTCATCAGAATTTTTGACTTCAACTAAATCTTCAGGATATATTTGCTCAGGGAGCCTTTGCTTGCCAGAATAAACATATTCTTTTTTGACTGGTGTTCCGCTAGCAGCAAAACCGACACCCTTACCGGTGATGTGTTTTAAGTTTTGCTTTGTAAATACAGCACCCTGATAACTGCCCTCATAATCAGTTCCTGCTGATCCAGAGGAGAAATCAGTTACAACAAATTCCCCACTTCCATCACTGCCTGTAACTGTGACAAAATCCCAATGCAAGCCTAAAGTTTGAATTTCTGGTATAAATACGCCAGGGTCGTTAGATTCAAAATTATAAACATTCCTATATGGATGAACTAGCCCAAAACTATCAACATCATAAGAGTGAATGTCTATAGTTCCAGAGGGGAGATATGTATTCCACCATCTAATACCAGACGCCCTTATATCAGTTGGTACCACAACAGCGCCGGTAAAGTTAGTTCTATCCGCACCAACATAGAGTCTTTTCCCGGAGGTTAAAATGTTAGAACCGTCCGTATATGATAGTGAGCCAGTTTTATAACAAGATTCTTGTTTCTCTCCAACAACTGAATTAACCGCATATAATTCAAGAGTGTATTTTTCAGATCCCGCTAGTGTGGTTCCTGTGGTGTCTTCAGCGTAAGGGTATTTTTCAGGTCGCAAAGATAAAGCGAACTTCCAACTTTTGTTATCATACACATTTGTGTAGACACTACTGGTAAGCAGCGTGGTCCCTGCTGCATTCTTGACTACAAAAAATGCGTCACGAGAGTCACGCACAGGGTTTGGAACTTCTGAATATGTCCCTGTTGCGTGAACTGCATAAACCTGTAAGCCATAATCAGTGCCGGCGAAAGTTGTAACGGCTGAAGTTGGGTCTGTTACTGATGGAGTATGAAATCCAAAAAGTGAAGCACTAACTGCTGGATAGCTTGGATAATTGTTTTCTCCAGATTCTGGCTTTTTAGGGAAATATACTTCCGCTTCAAAAGTGAAAGCGTAGCTATCCAGATTTGCGTTACCTGATACGAACCCATAAGAATTAGAATTTGAAGCATCTGGGAAAGAAAATACTGACCCTGATATGTCACCCTCAGTTGACAGACCTGTCATGTCAACATATCTTTTAGCACTTGTTCCTGGTAAATACCACCCAAGAGATGAGGAGGCAGTTTGATCTAATTTATATGTTTCGTTATCAACATAGGTGTTGATCTTAAAAAGCTCATCTCCTACACCATAACATCTGACTAGGTTTCTAAATGCTTTAGCTGTCCCTTTAGACTTATAGATAAACGCCAAATTATTATAAATGTTCTTGTAAATTTCATTTTTTATGTTATGAAGTTTTAACTCAAGCTGACGCTTATCATCTTTTTGTAGAACCTGGGATATTAAGTTTGCATTTGTAAAAAGTTCTGGTGTCTCAAAACCCATAGACTGTAACAATCTATCATTATATGGAAATGGCTTGTCACTACCGCTAGTATAGGATATATCACCAACCTTAAATATATGAGAAGTTTGAGCGTATAGGGTATCAAGGTAACTCGCCATGATCTGAGTTAACTTAAACAATTCCTCGTCTGTGTCAGAATCCTCATTAGTAATCCAGTCTGGCATAGAATAATAAAGACTTGAGTTGTTTTGATAGTCATGAGAATTTCCTAAGTCTGTTAAGTCAGACTTTTTGGAAATATATGTTGGATTATTTTTTCTTACGATTGGGTCTTGAGTTTCAAACTCAGATGCGGAAGAAGAAACCAACGCAGACCCTGTATTTCTGCTACTTCCAGAGGTGAACCCAGTCCAAGTTCCGTTTGATATTCTACCAGAATAATCTAGAACTATGTTGTCCGTTGAATCTTCTCCTGTGATGCCCTCATTAAATTTGAAGTATATTCCTAGATTGGTATCACCGAGAGAATCTCCAAGTATTTCTCTGGTGGTATTTGTCCCACCGTTAATATTTGTAAACCAGTTTCTACCAATCTCCTTTGGTGTTCTAGCATCTTTCCACACACGAAATTCGTCAAGAGATGCAGAGAGCTTACCATATCCAGCAGGAACAGTTGTTCCAGAGGGTGCCGTTATTAATGCACCAACCCTTGCTTCTATAGCTCCGGTTACTAGACCAATATTTGATCCGGTTGTAATCTGAGTTCCAAAACATTCGCCGTCTTTATACACATCAATCGATGTTGAGCTTCCCGAAGTTCCCATAACAAAAGAATAATGATGCCAAGCACCGTCAGCTAAAGAAGCGCCGCTTGAAGTTACCGGGACCGCTGCCCGAAAAACACCCGCTGTCCCCGATTGATATGTTATGAAAAAAGAGTTAACAATGTCAGGATCACCACCTAATGAGCCAGACTTAACCTCTATGGTAAACCTACCGTAACCAGCTTGATTTTTGGCTAGCCCATTCCAGGCGTCATAAATTACTTCTCTTGTTGATGTAGCTGTGCTAAAAGTTGCCTTTTTAAAGAAAAATTCTACCGTGCTACCGCCTGTTCCACCAAACTCTAAATTGTTTGACCGACGACCATAAGCAGAACCCGTGTAGAATATGTTTGCAGTATGGTCTTTGAAGTCAGGAGTGCCGTCAACCTTTAACTTGGAACTAGCATTAGGTCCGCCCTTAACATGAATATGTTCTGCCGAAGCTGAATAATATCCTGTGGACCCATGTTGAGACCCTCGGGCTCCATAACTTGAACCCATAATAGCATAACCCGTTGAAGATGGGTGTTCATTATTGAAGATATATTTTTCTAGTGGGTTAAGTTGATTCTCAAATTCAATCTTTTCCTTAGATGTACCATCATAAGGATATTCGTCAGCAATGTATTCAAGAGCATCAACATAATACCGAAAGGCTGACCCAAACTTTACAAAGTTTGCTGGATCTGAATAATCTAGCGGGGGGACAAACTCCTTTTTATCCTCTAGGGCAGCCGAAACTTGTTCAATTGATTCTGCTTCTCCAGACAAAGCATTGTTTTCTCCGGGCGATAATATTTTTCCGGTTCTTCTTGTTTGTCTGTCGTCAAATAACTTCTTTATGCTCATTAATCTTGAACCCTGAATTTAAATACTTCTGGCTGCTCTCTATACTGTCCTTGTAAATAGTAAGCGAAACGGATTCCATATGCGTATCCTGACTCCAAAAGTTTCATATCAAGATTAAAATAATTTCCATCTTTATCGTAGGACAGTTTAGTATGGTTATCACTACCTGTCCCATACGGAATTGCTACGGTATCATCTGTTAACCTGTATACTTCATAAAAAGCATCATCTATAATTGTTGGGAGGACTTCAGATGTTGCCACGGTATAAATGTTTGGGTTCCAATTCTTTTGTCTAGCAAACAAATTAAGTCTTGGTTCTTCATTTGTCGTATATGTCGCTTTTAAGTTTGTTATTTTAGAAGTGAATGCCATGGATGAGTCAGAGTTGGTAGCCAGTTGTGAGGATGGCTCAAACGATCCTGTATGAAAAGTTCTTTTTGAGTCTCCACTACCTGTTGACCACACATCAAGAAATACGGACGCAGTATTTGCAGTTGTAAATGAGGCTGTGTATATTCCGGTTAGGGTTACTCCATTTTCAACAGCCTTGCCAGCCTCTACTGAGGTGACTGTTGAGCCATCTGATTTTATTATAGAAACAGCATCCCCATTTGGGACCCCATCAACAGAGGATGAGAATACCGTAACATCCATTTTATGACTTGACAAGCTTGGAACATCAGTTAAAACTCCTCTGAGTTTATTGTAGAGCCACAAAGTATTAACATTGTTAGCCGCTGTAACTAAACTACTACTCAATATGAAATTAGATCGCTGATCTTTTCTACTAGAATCCCACCTAGCTTCTATAACAGGACGCTTGAAATGGAACTCTGTTGTTCTAGCAAAAAACTTTTTGGTATAAAATGATCCTAGAGTTCCTGATACTTGAGCATTTGTGTTTCTGATTAAAAAACCATAGTTGCTAGTAGGTGATGACAACCAAGCCTCGACAGTAGAAGTGACATCAACCTCCATGTCCTCGTCTCCGTTAAGGAAATTAGTTGATGTTATATTATCATAGTTGCCCTCTGCACCACCTGCTGACCAGGCAGTCGTGCTATTTCTTTTTGCCCAACTTGAGAACCCTATATCCTGATATTCATCCATATCAAGACCTCTTCCCTCTGACCAGGCTGCTGTCAATTTTTTAATGTCTAAGTCATAGTTTTCAGGTAAAGTCTCTGCATGTGGGGCATTGAACATCCTAAGATAAAAACTAACATTTCCATTTGTTGGTATAACTCCATTGTTCCTATCCCTGTGTATTGTTTCAATAGCTGTATTTGTCCCAGACACTGGGAATTGTATTAATACTCTTGCTTGTTCGGCATTAGTTGCACTCACACTAGCAGATGTTTGACCGTGAATTGTAAAAACCTCTAAAACATCCGATGCCCCCATATTTGAGCCAGTACCTCTAGTTGTCAGGTTTGCCTCAAAAGCATTTGTTATTGTGTTGTCACTTTCTGCGACGTATCTTTTGATCGCCATTACTTAATCACCCCTGTTATGTCAGCGTTAAAATCTTTTATTTCAAAAGCAACTTTATCTGGTGCTGTTAGAACTCGTCCATCATTAGAAAGATGTCTATTAACATTAAACGGATACTGGCTATAACCTGCAACTGTCTTAGTATTAACAACCACATTAGTTGTATCCACGACCCCAGAAACAGAATTTAAAGTAATATAAATG
>UEXN01001207.1_pt1 | contig 15729 bp, 17 predicted proteins | sample 1796711 | NCBI WGS metagenome assembly UEXN01 (sample SAMEA4772470, study PRJEB27181) | metagenome | reverse complement strand
AAAGGCGAGTTAGTCGTCGAGGTTAAAATGTTTCCCCCCTATGAGGGTGACGCCGGAAAAAAGTAACTAGGGGCGCGGCGGATGTCAGTGCCCCATTAAATGATTTGGATGATGAAATACCGTTTTAATGGCTAAAAAAAAGTACTTGTTTGAAAATTTTAAACCCTCTGTAGACACAGCGCGGCGGGCAATGATTAAAGTTTTGAAAACTGGGAAATGTGCGATGTGCAAAATTAATTTGTACCGAAATGGGCGGCCCGAAGCGAGTACCATGCCGTGCGAAATCAACGGGTGCCCCTATGGTTGAAACACCAAACCCCACTGGCCGATTTGGCGGCGTTAAGCGGCTCGAGGATCGATTACGTGGGCGGAGTAGTGTCATTGCTCACAACAAGGAGGGGATAGCCCAGAGCCTTATTGATTTGGCCCGGGCAAACCTCACTGATGTGATTTCCTGGGATAACCAGGGCAATGTAAGTGTCAAGGCGTCTGAAGACATTCCGGATGCTGTGGCGAGTGCAATCAAGAAAGTTAAAATAACCAGGAGTAAAGATGGTGATCCTACTTTGGAAATTGAGATGCATGATAAAGTCAGTGTGCTTAGAGTGTTGGCAAAAAGCGCGGGATTGTTGGAGCCTCCTAAAGAAGAAAGCCAAGCTCCTTCAGTCGTGGGTATTACGATGCATGGACCGACAGTAGTCGATGCAAAGTATGAACCAGTAAAAAAAGATGGAACCGATTAACGTAATATCGCTGGGTGCGGGTGTGCAATCGTCTGTGATGGCGTTGATGGCGGCTCATGGAGAATTACCCCGTCCAGACTGCGCTATATTTGCGGATACCCAGTGGGAACCTCAAGGCGTGTATGACCATCTTGATTGGCTAGAGAGTGTAATTAGCAATCCTCTATTAGTCGAAAATACGTTTCCAATTTACAGAGTGACAAAAGGAAATATTAGGCAAGCAATGATTGATGGCAAGGGAATGAACGGTGATAGATTTTCTAGTGTACCATTTTTTACAAGTGCAAACGGTAAGTCAACAATGGGGCAAAGAAGTTGCACAACTGAATACAAAATTGCACCTATTAGAAAGAAAATTAGAAGCCTGTTAGGTGTAGCATATAGAAAGAAAGTCCCAAAAGGTGTCACCGTTAATCAGTGGATTGGTATTTCAACAGACGAAGCATCTCGAATGAAACCCGCAAAAGAAAAGTGGCTGACTAACATTTGGCCGTTGATTGATGCTGGGATGAGTCGTCAAGACTGCAAGCGGTGGTTTGAAAAACATTATCCAAATCGTCCATTAGCAAAGTCAGCGTGTATTGGTTGCCCTTTTCATAATACAGCAGAATGGCGCGACATGAAAATGAACGATCCCAAATCATTTTCGGATGCTGTTGAGGTTGATACAGCGATTAGAGATAACGGCAAGGATAGTAATAAACAATATATGCACACTTCATTGAAGCCACTATCCGAAGTTGATTTCAGAAATTTAGAAGACAAAGGCCAAATTAATATGTTTGAAAACGAGTGCGAAGGGATGTGCGGTGTGTAATGGAACCGATTGAATGTCCTTGGTGTGGTAGCTGGACCCGGCCAATGATGGTTCGGGCGCATTACGAATGTGGCAGATGTCATCGCCCTGTTGCGGATTGTTGTGATGGTGAACAAGCAGAGGTTGAAGATGACAGAAACAGCCGCACTTAAATTAGATTTTACCACTGCGCCCACAGTCTGGAATTTTTTACAGAACGATTCTTTTGTCCGCGGCCTGATGGGTCCGGTGGGTAGTGGCAAATCCTATGCCTGTGCCGCTGAGATTATGCTGAGAGCCGTGCGGCAGAAACCATCACCACGGGACGGTATTAGATATTCACGTTTCGCAGTGGTCAGAAACTCATACCCAATGTTAAGAACAACAACTTTGAAGACCTGGATGGAAATATTCCCAGAAAATATCTGGGGCCGTGCCCACTGGTCTCCGCCAATAACCCATCATATCAAACTACCCTCCAGGGGAGATGCCCACGGCATAGACTGTGAAGTGATATTCCTAGCCCTGGATCAACCCAAGGATGTGCGGAAACTGTTATCACTGGAATTGACCGGAGCCTGGATTAACGAAGCTCGGGAACTGCCCAAAGCAATTGTCGATGGATTAACGCACCGAGTAGGCCGCTACCCCTCAATGGCTGACGGCGGTACATCCTGGCGGGGTATTTGGATGGATACTAACCCGATGGATTCGGATCACTGGTACTGGAGGTTAGCGGAAGGAAAAGAAGCTCCCCTCGGTAAATTTGCGTGGAAGTTTTTTCGCCAGCCATCCGGCGTGCTTGAAGTCAACGCATCAGAGTTACCCGAAAATCCAGAGTTCAATGGGTTCATACAATCAGCGGGTAAATGGTGGATGACTAATCCCGGCGGTGAGAATGTGCAAAACTTGCCCGATGGATATTATGATGCCCTGGTTGGTGGTAAAACTTTGGATTGGATACGTTGTTATGCTAAGGGTGATTACACCTACGTCCAGGAAGGCAAACCCCTGACGCCAGAGTATGATGATGAAATGATGTCAGTGGATGGTTTGCAGTATGACCCACATCTCCCAATACAGATCGGTCTCGACTTTGGATTAACTCCGGCAGCAGTATTCGGTCAGCGTCACTCATCCGGCCAGTGGCGGATTATCCATGAGCTGGTCACTTTTGATATGGGGCTCGAGCGGTTCGGCAATCAGTTGAAGGCAGAAATAGAAACGCTATTTCCAGACGCCGATATAATGATCTGGGGTGACCCGGCTGGTCAGCAACGCGATCAGATATTTGAAGTTACGGCTTTTGATCACTTGAAGACAATTGGAATGTTAGCCAGACCCGCCGCAACCAATGATTGGAAAGTCCGCCGGGAAGCTATGATTGCACCGATGATCAGATTTTTTGATAAAAGACCGGGATTGTTGATTGATAAAAAATGCGCCCGAACACGTAAAGCATTAGCCGGCGGTTATCACTTTGCCCGTGTTGCGATGGGTTCCGGCCAGGAAAGATTTAGAGATGTTGCCGTAAAAAATGAACATTCGCACGTTGGCGATGCATATGGATATTTAGTTCTCGGGGGGGGAGAACACAAGCGAATGACCAAAAGACCTATGACCTGGGCTAAGACGCCAATAGCCAATTCGGATTTTGATGTCTTTGCTTGAAGACATAAACGCTGTTAATGATTTGTTGCCGCGTTACTCGGATTATTTCGTTATTCATTTTGATCCGGCATTGCTTCCAATGTTTAAACCCCGTGACACAGACCAAACTTTTTTTGACCATATCCCCAATTTTGATGTTGTTCTATCTGGTTACGCTGAGATTGGTCACGCCTATTACTTTTGCTACAAAGGCAAACCAATCTGCATATTTGGGGTGATCCCATTATGGGCGGGTGTAGGTGAAACTTGGCTCATTACCGATGTCAGTTTGGCAGATCATGCCCGGCCTTTTCACTACACTGCCCGTGTAATGTTAGACAGATTTATGTCTGAACTAAACCTTGTTCGTCTACAGATCAGTGTACATTCTCATAATGTTCGGGCTGTTAAATGGGCTCAGTCTGTTAAGTTCAAAACAGAGGGTCGGATGCAGAAATTCGGTCCAGATGGCAACGATTTTTTTATGATGGCAAGGATTTAAAATGGGCGGCGTAGTTTCAGCAATCACAAGAATATTTTCACCTCCGGCACCAAAACCACCCGCAGTGCAAGGTCCAGATCCAGCAATGGTGAAAGCACAGCAAGATCAGGAAAAAAGGATTGAAGCCCGTGAGGCGCAATCGCAAAGAGAAATTGCCAGCCGAAAACGAGTACAGCGGCGCGGTGGTGTAAGAGCATTGTTAGCGGATCGTGAAAATCCATTCTTGGGTGTGCCTACACAAACGACACTCGGACCAAGTTTTTCACGTAGTCAATCTGGCAACACTGGATGAGACTATCTCCCGAGAAATTATCTAAACGATATAAATCCGCCTGGCAGAAAAAAGAAAACTGGCGGAATTTGTATGAGCAATGCTATCAATATGCTTTGCCGCAACGCAATTTATATGATGGATACCATGAGGACGGCCAGGGCGGCAGAATAAAAAATCTTCAAGTGTTTGATTCCACTGCGGTACACGGCGTCCAAAGATTTGCCAATAGATTGCAGTCTGGATTGTTTCCGCCGGATAAAGATTGGATGGATCTATTACCCGGCACTGAAATACCGCCGGAAGCTATGGAAGATGTCCGCGGCGGTCTCCAGGGATATACCGATAAATTCTTTTCAATTATTCGCCAAACTAATTTTGACCTAGCAATGGGCGAGTTCCTAATGGATTTGTCTGTGGGCACTGGTATTATGTTGATCCAGCCCGGCGATGATCTACAGCCTATCCGGTTCCAGGCAATACCCCAATATCTTTGCGCTCTCGAAGAGGGACCAAACGGCACAGTGGAAAACGTCTATCGTAAAATGCGGGTGGCAGTAGAGAATATTGAACAAATCTGGCCCGAAGCTGAATTGCCGGATGTACTCAAGAAATTAAAACAAGATAAACCTCAAGAGATGGTTAATCTGCAAGAGTCTACAATTTTAAATGTAGAGCAAGGCGGATACGGCTATTACGTGTGTTACAAATCTGCGGATAATAACGAGTCAATGCTGGTTTATCGGGCTCTTAAAAACTCACCTTGGGTATGTTCCAGGTTCAGTAAAGTCAGCGGTGAAGTCATGGGCCGCGGTCCGGTGGTTTCAGCTCTCGGAGATATTCTCACGTTAAACAAGGCCGTAGAATTATTACTTAAAAACGCCTCGTTAAATATTTCCGGTGTATTTACCGCCGTCGATGATGGCGTATTGAACCCGCAAACTATTCGCGTCGTACCGGGCGCAATTATTCCGGTGGCATCTAACGGCGGCCCACGCGGGGCCAGCCTACAACCGCTGCCGAGAGCTGGTGATTTACAGTTAACACAAATTGTCTTGCAAGATTTACGAATGAATATCAAACGCACGCTGTTAGATGACAGTTTGCCGCCAGATAACATGAGTGCCAGAAGTGCTACAGAAATCGTCGAGCGTATGCGGGAACTAGCTACCAACCTAGGAAGCGCATTTGGGCGTTTGATAACTGAGACTATGGTCCCACTCGTTCGGCGATCCATGCAAATAATGGATGATCAGGGTTTGATTAATTTACCCCTACGTATTAACGGCCTCGAAGTTAGGGTAATCCCAGTATCGCCATTAGCTAAAGCTCAAAATATGGATGATATTCAAGACGTCATGCAATGGGCGCAGATTTCAGCGGGAATGGGACCAGTTGGTCAAGCGACTGTAAAACAGGACGCCATTGCAGACTACGTTGCAGACAAGTTGGGGATACCCGCAGAACTCAGGACCACACAAGAAGAAAGACAGCAACTCGAAGAAGAGATGCAACAAATGATGGCCGCGCAAATGGCGGCTCCACCCGAAGGTGAAATGGAACCACAACCAAACTAGTAAGGAGATTATAATGCCAGGTAAAGGATTATACGCTAACATGAACGCCCGAAAAAAAGCCGGTACTTCTCGGCCCAAGTCAAAAAGTACTGTGAGCGCAAAAGCATATTCAAATATGAAAGCGGGATTTCCTAAAAAAAGTAAACCAAAAAAATAATGGCGGATATTATTGATATTAATACGCCGGGGTGGGATGGCGTAAATGCAGATAGCCCACTACCCCAGATTGAATCGGAGACATTTCAAGGAGAACTAGACCGCTCTATTCGGCGGATCTATGAGAGTGATGACGGCAAAAAACTTTTTGATTGGCTAGTCGGCTCATATCTCCAGCAACCAAGCTGGGCTCCTGGTTACACAACCGATTTTGGTTTTTATCGTGAGGGTCAAAATACTTTGATCCGGGAATTATTGATGAGAAGTGAAAGGGCTGGAGATAATGGCTGAAGAAACTGAAGGAGAAGTTGCTGTTGAAGAACCCCAGGGGTTATTGGATGACGCAAAAATTACTGAACCAGAGACAGAAACTGAAGTGGAAGAGTTGGATCATATCGATCCAGAGTCAAATGGTGAGAGGCCGGAATGGTTACCGCAACGTTTTTGGGACGATGACCAGGGGGCAGATTACGAAGGACTAGCAAAGAGCCAGCAAGAACTTTATAAAAAATTGCGAAGCGGAAAACATGACGCACCGGAAGATGGCAATTACGATATGAAGTTTGCGGATGGTCGAATTGCTGAAGATGATGAGTTAATGACAAAATTTAAAACTCTCGCATCTGAGCGCGGGTTTACACAAGACGATGTAGAAAGTGTTCTCGGCCTTGTACTCGATGCAACGCCGGCTGAGCAAGACGAGCCGGAAGCTAAATTTGATCGGGAAACTGAAATTGGCAAACTCGGACCCAACGGCGAAGAAATAATAAATGGCACAGTCAAATGGGTTGAAGGCATGGTTAATAATGGTGCCTTAACTGCGGAAGACTTCGAAGAGTTTAAAATAGTTGGCGGCACCGCAAATGGTATTCGATTTTTAAATCGCGTGCGTCAATATTACGGGGAAAGAAATATCCCGGTTAACTCTACGCCCGATTTAGAATCAGTACCCACTGAAGCTGAATTACAAGAAATGGTGGCAGATCCACGTTACCGATCAGATACGGCATTTAGAAATAAAGTGACGGCGGACTTTAAACGATTATATGGTTAAAACCTCCCTGTAAACTCGCCCTCGCAGTAATCCCCTTTTTTTGCGAGGGCATTTTTTTGTCACAACACTAAAATATTTAATTAGACATTTGACTTTATAATTAGTTTATGTTTATAAATTAACTGACCCCACCCTCGGTCAATTCGAGACCTGGTCTGTACGCCGCACAGCGGTATGCGACAGCCGACTTTTGAAGTCCTACCTGTTAGCGATTTTAAATTTTAACCCTCGGATAAGGACCGAAAAAATGGCTGTAAGTTTATCTACAAATTTTACAAAGCAGTTTGAGGCTGAAGTTAAGCACGCTTATCAAGCTACTCGTAAACTATCTGGTACAACCCGTTCTCGCACTGGCGTAGTGGGAAGTACTGTTCAATTTCCAAAAATGAGTTCTGGCGTAGCGGGTCTACACGTTCCCCAGAGTGAAATCACAGCATTGAATATTACTCATTCAAACGTGACTGCAACTTTGTCAGATTTTGCGGCACCAGAGTACACATCAATTTTTGATCAGCAAAAAGTCAATTATGACGAGCGTCAGGAATTAGTGCAGACTCTTGGTAATGCAATTGGCAGACGTTGTGATCAAATCGTTCTCGATGCTCTTGCTAACTCTTCCACATCTCTCACAGTTGCAAATAGTATTGGCGGATCAAATACCAATGTTAATGTGGCTAAAATTTTAGAGTGTGCCCGTTTAATGAATGACAAAAATGTTCCCGCTGGAGACCGCTACATGGTTATCTCTGCCGATGGACTATCTTCATTATTAAACGAAGAAAAAGCGGCATCACAGGACTATGTGCTTCACAAGGCAATGACTGATGGCCGAATAGATAATTTCCTTGGTTTCAAGGTTATTATGATTGGCGCAATGGACGAAGGCGGTCTCGCAATAGACGGATCTTCCGACAGGACTTGTTTTGCTTGGCATAAAGACAGTGTTGGGTATGCGGAAGGCATTAGCCTCAAAACAGAAATCAACTATGTGCCAGAGCGTGCATCTTGGTTGACCAACGTGATGTTGAGTGCGGGTGGCATTGCCATAGATACAAACGCAATAGTTTCAATAACTGCCAGAGAATAGTAGGAGTAATTAAAAATGGCATATTTAAAAGCTGGTTTAAATCTTATAGGCGGCGGCTCCAAGGCTGGCTCCGCTCCTCAAATGTGGTCATATGCATCTGAAGATGCAAAAACCGCGATTGATGCTTCGGGATATTTTAACGATGCATCTGACCTCTTAAAAGTGGGCGATATTATTTACGTTCACGCATCGACAGCGGGTACTAGAACGTACTCACTGGCTCCGGTTGTTAGTAATGCATCCGGCGTAGTCGATACCGGAGATGGTACTGCAATAAGTGCTACAGATAGCGACTAATTAGTTCGTTAGAGCTGGCGGGGGTTTTGTCTCCTTATCCCCGCCAGTTTTACTTTTGGAGTTAAACAGTTGGCAGTTAATGACACAGACGTAACAATTTGCTCACACGCTTTGATGCTCCTTGGAGAAAATACTATTTCATCATTTACAGACGGCACAATCCAAGCCAACGTCTGTTCAGAATTATACCCAAATATTCGAGACATGGTTTTAGTTATGTACCCCTGGAGCTTCACAATTGTAAAAGTGGACTTAGCCAGGTCGAGTACGGCTCCTATAAACGAGTGGAGTTTTGCCTACCCAATGCCCAGCGATTCATTATCAATGATACCAAGGGCAGTATTTAATTCATCTGCCGTGGGGGCACAGCCAATTACAGCGGGTTGGGAAGTGTATGGGTCAGAAATATTTACTGATCAAAATGCAATTACTATTGATTACCAAAAACGGCCCCTGGAAGCTGAAATGCCCAGTTACTTTGTGCAATTGTTAAAATACGCGATTGCAATGCACATCGCCGAGCCAGTAACTGATCAATTACAAAAAGCCCAACACTGGGAGCGAATAGCTTATGGTTATCCGGCTGAAGGTGGACGCGGTGGATACTTTCGCCAAGCGGCAGCTACTGATGGCATGGGGGCTGGCACATCTTTTATTCAAGACTTTCCATTAATCGACTCTCGACTTTCGTTGTAGTGCTATGCCCAGAGTTGTAAAAGTTCAAACAAACTTTGCAGTCGGGGAAATTAATCCAGAGCTCAGAGGCCGGATTGATCTACAGCAATATGAGAGTGCACTGGAGCGTGCCCGTAATGTTGTGTGTAAACCTCAAGGATCAGTTGAACGGCGGCCAGGTCTAAAGTTTGTATTTAGCGTACCCTCTACGGCATCTCCAGAAGATGGGATACGACTGGTGCCGTTTACTTTTAGCACGACACAAACCTACATGATGGTTTTCTCTGGGGGGCGGATGTATGTGTTTAAAAATGGTGTCCAGGTCACGGCAATCAATGGCGGCAGTGATGATTTCCTAGACGTGTCATCGAGTGTGTCTGGGGTCACTGAGGGCATCGCATCCTCTAGGTTAGATAATTTATGGTACACACAATCGGCGGATACGTTGTTATTGTTTGAAGAAACGATGACGCCAATAAAAATTGTACGCGGCGCAAATGACGCAACTTGGACTGTAAGTGATATTGCATTTTCAAGTATTCCTAAATTTGCATTTACAATAACCACCGCTACACCATCAGCTACATTGACCCCATCCGCAGTCTCGGGTCAAATTACGTTAACGGCAAGCGGATCAGTTTTTACCAGCGATCATGTCGGGCAATATATTGAAGCCAACAACAATTTTGGTCGGGCTCGTATTATTGAGCAAACATCTGGAACAGTCGTTAAGGCTACTACAGAAGTCCCTTTTTTTTCGACTGATGCAATTGCGTCTGGTGCCTGGACATTAGAAACCGGATACGAAGCGGCGTGGTCATCATCTAGGAAGTGGCCTCGGACTGCTACATTCCATGAAGGCAGATTAATTATCGGTGGATCATTCTCATTGCCGTCTACAGTTTGGGCATCGAGGGTGGGAGACTTTTTTGATTTCGATCCCGGTCAGTCACTCGATGACGAGGGTATGCAAGCTACAATCGATACAAACCAACTGAACGCAATTGTAGGCATCTTTTCTGGAAGAGACTTGCAGATATTTACAACAGGCACAGAATTTATTTGTCCTCAGATTGATGGATCTCCGCTGACACCATTGAGTTTTATATTTAAGCCAATGACCACTCGGGGATCTAAGCAAGGCACCCAGCCCGTTAGTACTGAGGGCGGCACGCTGTATCTACAACGCGGCGGTAAAGCTATTCGAGAGTTCCTATTCTCTGACGTTGAGGGAGCATATGTCTCAAATGACATATCAATGTTGTCCTCACATCTATTGCAGACACCTACCCGGATGTGTATGCGCCGCGGCACCAATGTGGATGAGGGTGATTTATTAACAATCACTAATTCCGGTGACGGCTCTATGGCTGTGTTTTCTATTCTGCGATCTCAAAATATTATCGCACCTAGTTTATTTACCACAGATGGATCTTTCCTAGATTGCCAGGTTGAGGATTCCGACACGCCATTATTATACAGCGTAATAAAAAGAACACTACCAAATGAATCGACTTGCACAATTACAGTCTCAAGTTTTGGAAGTATCGCCGTTGGTAGCACGATTAAAATGTCAACATCCTCGGGCACTGAGGTTACGTTTACATCAGCCGGAAGTGCCACAACCAATGTATGGGTTAGCGCAACATCAAACAATCAAACTGCGACTAATCTCGCTGCCGCAATAAATGGCAATGCTAACTTTTCAGCCAGCGCATCGGGCGCAGTGGTGACAGTGACTAGGGCCGCTATTGGTAAAACTAATCTAACAGTCACCTCATCCGACACTGCAAAACTGACTGCGACTAATTTTACCAACACCGAAGTTTATTACTTGGAGATTTTTAATAATGATCACACCACTGATTGTTCAATTCAGTTTACTTCTGTCGCTGGCAATTTGCCTACAAGTACTACAGTCGGCAGTTTAAGTTTTATTGAGGATCAGACGTGTAAAGTTATTGCAGACGATAACATTTTGCCGGATGTGACTGTGGCATCTAATGAAGTAACAACAAATCGGACAGCGACTACCTATTTAGAAATTGGGTTAGAATATCCGACATTTACAGATACTCTAGCAAACAGCGCAATTAAAAGTACCCCGCTGGTTCGCACAATGCCTGTGGAAACCAGATTGCCGAGCGGTCCAGTGACGGGCAATAAAAAACGCATTGTGAAGGCATCCCTGATTTTAGACAACACACAGAACATTGCAGTCAATGGTAGTGATGTGCCTATGAGACAACTCGGCACAGGCGTATTGGATCAGGGTGTGCAGAAATTTACAGGCACTAAAGTTATGGGGCCATTCCTTGGATATGATTTCAAAGGACAAATTGAAATAACACAGAGCCAACCAATGTTTATGACTTTACTTAATCTCGATTATCGAGTGAGCGTGGCGGTAGACTAATGAGCGCATTATCAATGGCATTTACGGCAATCAGTGCGATTAGCCAAATAAAACAAGCCGGAGTTCAAAAACAACAATATGAGTTTATGGCGTCCCAACTGGAGACCCAAGCACAGTTTAGCCGGTTTAATGCCAAACAGGAATCATTAAAGCACCGCAAACAAGCGGCAGATGAATTAGAAAATACATTAGTTAAAATGGCTCAGATCAATGCCGCCGCTGGTGCCGGGCACATGGACCCATTTAGCGGTAATCCATTTGGGCTACGTACCCGGGCTTTAAATGTAGGTGGCACTAACTACGGATTTGCAAAAGGCAATGAGACAATCACCAGATTAACGGGGGAAGCTCAGGCAAATATGCAACTGGCACAAGCTGGTCATGCCAGGAGAGCGGGTAAGGCGGCATACCAGAAAGGTGTATTCGGTGCATTATTTACTCTCGGCACGGGTGCTTTCAAAATGTATCAAACAAGTATTCCAAGTGAGCCAACATTTCAAGGCTACACAAACAATCAATTAATTGGGTTTGGCCCTAAAATATCAACTCCTCAAAATCCTTTTAGTAATTATTTTGGTTTAAGCTAATGGCAACGCAAAGATTTCCTTTTCCAAGTTTAATTCAAGGATCGGTTGGACCAGCGTCTGGCGGCACACCGAGAGTACCATTAAAGAATATTGCTTTGGATGCCGAGTCTGACTTATACGGATCTCTTGCTAGTCGTATGGATCAAGTCGCACAGCAAGGATTTAAGATAGCGGGTGCCCAGGCTAAAGCGGCGGGTGCAATGTTCGGTGCCAAAAATGCGCCGACAATTGAACAAGTGCAATTAGCGCAAAAATCTGGAGAGGCAATTGATTTACCTGGAGATGGGTCATCCTTAAAGATTTATGATCAAGCGGCGTATCAAGCCAGCTTATCAGTATTGGAAGATCGGGTTGAAGTGTCAGCTCGTAGAGCATTAAGCGAGGCATTTGCTAAGGCAGCGTCAAATCCAGATATGAATCCCCAAGACTTCACAGCATCATTAGATTCAATTGTAAAAGAATATTCTACCACACTGTCATCAATATCCCCATCTTCCGGGGCTAAAGTAAATGCGAGTTTGTCAATTCTTGCTAATTCTCAAGTGGTCCAATTTTCACGCGAGTTTATGGCTAAAGAAATAAAAAGAAGTAAGGATGATGCTTTACAAAATGTTGGCGAGTTTACTGAAACACATCGTCAAATAATTCTATCGCATGACAATAACAGCGAGGCTAGTGTCTTAGATAAAATAAAGCTCGGTGAAGTAAGAGTTCGCAATATGTTGGAAAAACCCAACGTGCGTGAAAGCCAAATTAAAAGCGCAATTAACAATTATCGCAAAACAATATCTAGGGCTAAAGTTGACGCAATACTTGGTTGGACGTTAACCAGTGAATTTGCCACCCGCCCGAACCAAGCTATTTTTGAAGTTACAAAATACGCTGACAAAAAGAGAAAACAGAAATCCTCACTTCCCCAATATGCAAGAGACATTTGGGACACAATGGATAATAGCGAAAGATTAGAGGTAATTGGCAGACTACAAAAACAAGCCAATCAATTTAACAATGCGCGGCGCAATCAAGAGATAATTGAAAACACTGAAAACAAAACTTTATTAATAGACTTTCAGGGTAACTTCACTGCGGCACAAAGCGAAGATGATAGACCCGCAATGAAAAAGGCTATCGATGACATAAGAGCGATTGATCCAGTTTTAGCGGATAAATATGAAAAGATATACGCCAAAGATTCGGGTGTAATTGCAGACTCAGAACCCGCTATTGAACGGCTAAATCAATTACTTTCAGTTAACTCATTAACCTATCTTGAAATTGCTGATGCAGAAATATCATCTCGTACAAAAGCAGATTATTACGAAAAGATGGCTACCCAGAGAGATAGGCTAATTAATCAGGGTAAAGCAATTGTAAAAGAAAAATTTCAACCGGATTTAAGTTTACCATTAAAAATGTTGACGGGTGACGTAAGGATACAAAGATTAAAATATGATCGTGTCGTAAATAAATTAATTAACAAAAAAATTGAGTTTGAAAAAGAATTAACAAACAAAATTAAAGACGGCGAAAAACTTCCATCAAAGCCATTTGATTATGAGGGAATTGTAGATCAGGCAATTAAAGATGTTACAGCCGAAATCAATGCAGACGAAAAAGTCAGGCTTCAAAAAACTATAGATCGGGCATTTGATAAACTACCAGAGGGATATAAAAAAGATTCTGACGGGCTAACAAAAGCTATATCAAGCGGTGATTTTGAGCCGATGCAAATATTACAATTTCAAAAGGCACTTGCACTAATGAAAAAAGTAGAGGGCATGGATTAATGGATGAGAGATTTGATAATCTATTAAAACAACGCTTTGAGACCCGTGAAGTGTTTGAGCCAACGGATGTGCGTGGATCTGCCTCTGGTTATACAGTTGTGCCTCCACCACCGCCAGTCGTTCCAACAGATGCCGAGCCTCAAACTGAAACAAATGAGCCTGGTATATTAGATGAGTTTGGAGAGTATATTGGGAATGTAGGTGCTACAATTGGCGATCTACCTGACATGGTTATTAGAGGCATATTGAATGCGGGTGGAGAGGCGGCGTATTCGGCTGGTATTATTGATAAAGACCAGGCGGATGTATGGCGTAAGATGTTAAAGTCATCAGGCAAGATGGCTGAAAAAGAAGGCGTGAACCCTGTGGCTCGAGGTTTAGGCGAGGGGCTGGCGCAGTTTGGTGCGGGTATGATTGGACCCTTTAAGGCATTACGAGCAGTAGGAGTAGCGCGGCCATTAGCGGCATTGGTGGCAGAGGGTTTATCTGGAGCATTTGCTTTTAATCCAGATGATCCAAACTTCGGTAATTTTATAAATAGTTTTGAACCAGAAAATCCAATTGTTAAAAACATTGCAGATTACATACAGACTGATCCCAACGACACTGAAGCTGAAAATAGATTTCGGAATCTTGTCCAGGATGTAGTCCCGTCTGCCGTAGTTGAGTCAATTGTTAAAGGTGTAAAAACTGTCAGGGAAATGGACCCCGATACAATAATAGAAGCTGGCGAGGCGGCAGAAAAAAGATTGTCTGATGCAATGTCCGGGACAACGCTCAGTGCTAATCCAGTTGGCGCGGTTGGTGATGCGGCTATTGCTGGGGCTGGCAAAGTAGCTAAAGTATTAAAATCAGATCCTATTGATGACGCTGAAATCCCAACCCTACGCGAAGTGTTAAAGACAAAAGCAAAAGAGATGGAATTAAAACCAGATAAACGGACGCAACCATCTGGTGAACAAATGTTTGATGTAACACCCGAGTCTTACGCAAATGGAGTGATGCCAGAGGCACAAATTGAAACGCCTGTGCCTCGAGCCCCAGTTGGCGCAAAGTTGCCTAAGAAAGAACGATCTAAGGGTATTGTTGATAACATGGAGCAAATTGCTGATATATTAGCAGAGCGTGCGCGGCCTCATGTGGGAACAAATGTGCAATACTTTTATCATTTAGGTCCATTAGTTACTAAGGCTCAAGAATTGGGCATATCAACTAAAGAGGCAATGGCAAGTATTAAAGACTTTGCGTTTAAATATGCGGCAACCAGCCCACGAACACAGACTGAACCAAATTTAAGAAGTGCCTCCTTGGTTCGGGCAAAAGAAAGTCAAGGAATAAACTATGATAAAATAGTAGGGCCAGGGGGATCGGGTATTAACGAAGTTGGCTTTCCAATGATGATTAACGAAAAACAACCAGGTAAAGGCGCGGGTATCCATAAGATATTATTAGATGCATTAAAAAATGATGGTAAAATTGATTACCGCACTAACCCAAAACCCGCTACGTTTGCAGAAAATGTTAGTGGAAATTTAAATGGCGTCACTGTAGACACTCACGCAATTCGGGGTGCGTTGCACGTATTAAATGAGGTCGCACCAGGTTCAATACCACGGCAATGGTTTGGCAGTGATGCGGCGTATAAAGCATATTTAAAAGATCCAACCAATACTTCACATTACTCGGGTAAAGATTTAGCAGACACTTTAGACGGACAAGTAGTTGATGGTAAAAAACAACAAACCGAGTATGCGGTATTCTCTGATTTATATAAAATGGTTGCTGATCGTTTGGGTGTGTTACCCGCTGAAGCTCAGTCATTGTCTTGGTTTGCTAATGGTAATTTTACAGGTTTAGGCTCGGCACCAAAGAGCATTGTTGAATTAATTAATGAGCGTGTAGATGTCACCGCCCAGGCATTAAATAAATCTAAGGACGCAATATTTAAAGGATTCTTGCAAGGCAAAATACCCTTGATGTCTGGAGCCGGATTATTAATAGGCGGCGGTATGATGGAGGACGAAAATGATAACTGATCCAAATTTAATTATTGAAGATGGTCAGCAAGAGATGCCTCTTGAAGCTCCTCAAATTGAATTGCCAGAGGTAATTGAACCCCAACCCGAAGAGA
>UEXN01001857.1_pt1 | contig 15800 bp, 18 predicted proteins | sample 1796711 | NCBI WGS metagenome assembly UEXN01 (sample SAMEA4772470, study PRJEB27181) | metagenome | reverse complement strand
TACAGCACTGGCACAATAGACTTTGAAGAAGCAACAGATAAAGATACAGATACTACACCATTTGGTAAACTATTCGTATAAAACTTGACAGGATAACGATTTATGTTATTCTGAATAAAACTAATATTGGCTAACACAATTCTAACATCTACAAACACAGGCAAATCCAGAACATCACACAAGGTTGGTGGGCCAGATAATAATACCACTGTGTAAAAAGTATATGCAAGTATACACACGCAACATGTTGATACACTCCCATGGCAAAACGTAGCCATTATCCTGAAAAATTGGAAGTGAGTTAAGGTAGAACCCTACACCAAGTATTGGCATATCAAGTAGGATGGCTTGACTAGGACTTACCCTCCTAGAGACAAATAACAAAGTGAGCAGGCAATGTTGAACAATAGCAACCTGCAAGGGCGTAAAGTTGATACACTGGCTTTACATAACCCTGCGTCCAAGTGCAGACATAAAAGGTGATAGCAAAACCTACCTTTCCTTCGGGTTGTCTAGTGTATAGAGTGGATAATTGGTAAAATCCTTGACTCATACTGGGCCTTATCAGGCTTAGTGTGAGTTAAACTTCATGGTAAAGTTATTCAATCTATCCAATCAAATATTCACATATAAAATATACCACTTCACACTTTCATTAAATCCAGAACAAGTGTAAATTATCTAAAGTTTTCGAGTGAAGCGAGTAAAACTGTAGTAATTTCACTTGGTCACATGGATGCGTAGCAGACATGTAATCAAATAAAACGCAAGTGATTGACTTCGTTGAGTTTTAATGCTAGAGTTGTGAGTATAAAAAAGGAGAAGACATGACTACTAATTGGAAAAGAGAAAAACCAGCGACTTGGACTGAACTTGAATGGGAACATTTACGTTGCTTAAATAACATAGGATATCAACTAAAGGTATTAAATGACCGTTTGGATGGCGTAGATACCAGTACTGAACAAGAAGTATTGCATCATATCCTTAATACACAAGCACAGTTATTGTACAAGGAAAATGAAAAATACCAGGGTAATATGGAAGTGTATACGGCAACAGAACAACAGCAATACACAGGCAATACACAACCACTTAAATACAACAGCGCAGGAGAACCTGAATATTGGTAGGAGGAAACAAGCATGGGAAATAGACACATGGAATCAGATGAATTTGATCGACAACTGGATCAGCCAGGTGAAGGCAGATTACAACAAGAACTAATTACATATCAGAGAAAAGATAATAAACTAACAAAAAAGACCATCACAAGATGTTTTTTTAAGAACAACCAATACGTGGATAGTGTAACAACAGAAGTGCTTGACATACTGGATTAACACCTTATAAACCAATGCATATTGGATGTATACAACAGCCCTTCGCAAGGCCAAAAGAATGTTTGACAAATACACCAAAACAGTATAATATACGATTACTTTTAGTATAGTATCTGATACTATACTGTATAGTATCTGAGAGTAACATCCACAGTCAATAATGACAGCCGATGATGGTGTTGGATGTATTTGCATTAAGATCCCCCTGTGTCTGTTCCACATGGGGGGCTTTTTCATGAATAAATAATTGTACGTAGACCCCTACAACAGACACGAGTGTGTCACTGATCACTGAATAGTGGTCGCCCTCAGGTTTAACCGCCTGGGGGCTTTTTCATGATTAAACCCCCAGCATTAAAAATACTGAGGGTTCTTTCGCAAAAAGAATTGTCTCAACACAATTCAATTCTATTTAGTAGTTTAAAACGCTCACTCTGGAACTATTGTCCCAGGAACTCGTGTTCGTGGATATTTAGCCGCAAATATCAACAAAAAAGGAGTAAATAGTCGGTAGCCCAGTCGGGGGGTTCGACGGGCTATAGCCTGGTGACTCTCCTTGTTGTCACTGGGCACCTCCTGATCAGATAAATAAATTTAATAGGAGAAATATACAATGCAAGAAATAGAACCCCTCATAAAAGCCGTGACGACCCTGGTCCAGATATGGACATTATACCTTATGGTAACTTGGGGATACAGTGGCTTACAATTTATAGGAAGTTTATTCAAATGAGCAGTGCCGCAATCTACAACATCACCATTAATCAGCATGCAGACTTCAGCCGTAGTTTCGTTCTCAAACAGGACGATGTAGTGGTCAATTTAACTGACTACAGTTTTGCTGGAAGTCTTAAAAAGCATCACACAAAGACTACAGATGTAGACTTTACAACCGCAGTTACAAATGCAGTTGCTGGTGCATTTACCATCAGTTTAACTGACACACAAACAGCCAGCATGGCGCCAGGAGAATGGCAGTATGACTTGGTAGTAACAGACGACAACGGATTCAAGACCAGACTAATTGAAGGAATTGCAGATGTTCGTCCAGGAGTTACATCATGACAGTATACACAACAACTCAACAAGGCGATTTAGAACTGGCTGTACAACTAACTGAGGCTACAGACATAGTAACCTTAAATGTAACAGGTGCAACTATTCAGGCAGAGGTTACAAGTGTAAATGGTGCGACAGGTGTTGTAGTATTGGACACAGATGACATTGCGGAAGGTACAACAAATTTATATTATACCGATGCACGTGCCACCGTAAACTTTGACTCAAACTTTTTAGCGGCAGACACAGACGATTTAACTGAAGGTAACAACAACCTTTATTATACAACAGGCCGGTTCGATGATAGGTTGGCCACCAAGGACACTGATAACTTAACGGAAGGTTCATCGAATCTTTATTACACAGCGGCAAGAGCAAACGCTGCCATTGACGCCAGGGTCACTGGATCATTTATTGAAGGCCTGGAATACACCATGGATGGAGGAACTTACTAATGGCAGTTAAGATTAAGCCTAAAAGAGGAACTGGCTCACCAGCAGGCAACATAGAAGCAAATGAAATTGCAATGGATACAGCGGCTAAGAAACTTTATGTTTCAACAGATGGCACCAATGCTGTTGTACTTGCAGAAAATATATCAAACAATGACACAGACGATTTAACTGAAGGCAGTACAAACCTTTATTATACAGATGCACGTGCAGATGCTAGAGCACAATTAAAAATAGATGCACTGGTAGACAGCGCACCAGGAACACTGGACACACTGAATGAATTGGCAGCCGCCCTGGGCGATGATGCAAACTTTAGTGGGACTGTTACCACTAGCATAGCAACAAAATTAGCCACAGCAGACTTTGCGGCAACATTTGATACAAGACTGGCAACCAAAGACACTGGCGATGTAGCGGAAGGTTCAAACCTTTATTATACAGATGCTAGAGCGCAAGCCGTATCAATCAACAATGTTGTGGAAGACAGTACACCACAACTGGGTGGAGATTTAGACCTTAATGGTAACTTCGTTAAGGAAGGCGGCAATGATGTACTGGAAGTAGACAGTGGCGCACTTAAATTATATCATGATGGTAACTTACAAATTACAACAGGCCAGTATGACACAACATTTGCGGTAGATGTAGTAAGCACTGGTTTCTTCTGTAATAGTAATGGTTATGAATCAAGAATACTAAGACAATCACCAGACTATGACCAACCAAGTTTAACAGTTGGTAGTGAAGGTAGTACAGCGGAAGATGTAAACATAAACTTTGAATTGTACGATGGTGGTTTTGGTAGTAGTGATAGAACTGCAACCACGGCACAAGTGAATGCATACCGTGGCAGTGCAACAGACAATAGACTTACCTTTATGGTGGACGACAATGATGCACTAGTAAAAGTAGCACAGCATAAAATAGATGATGGAGACATTAAAAATATATTCGAAGGCGAAGTTAAATCTAAAAAAGGTGTAGTTGCTGAGAATGACGGCTTTAGTCAATTAGTGGTACAAAAACAAAGTAACAATGATCAAGACAAAGCCATTATAGAGTTTGTACATGATGATGCAGCCGCTAATGCAACCGCCTTTTTAAGTGCCTTGAGTTCAGAGAAGACAGGTACAAATGAGCGTAAAACAAGACTAAGACATTACCGTGATGACAGCAGTGGTGATAATAGATATGTGTTAGAGATAGACAGCGACTTGGAAACAGATGCACACTCAAGTACACTACGTGGTAGAGTTACAATTGAAAATCCAGATGCAGATCAAAACACTAGTAACCTAACAAACCTTGCTTATGCCAACACACAAACAAACCATGACATGGTTAGAAATACTTTTGACTTTGAAAGTGATTCAATTTCAACTGGTACAACTTATAAACAAAACTTTAACTTTAGTGTGACGGGTGATAACGTACCCAACAGTGGCAATTACCAGTTTGGTAGAATGGAAGCAGGATACAAACATGGCAGTGAACTAGATCATTATATTGCATTGCGTGTAGAAGATGAAGCACAGGATGGACAAAACTTTTGGGAAGTAAACAACAAACATGTTGTTACAAATGCACCAGTTCGACTAGCACAGATAACCAGTGGCACAAGTGATCCTGGTTCACCCAACCGTGGAGATTATTTCTTCAATACCACAAACTCGCCTAGTGAATTAAAAAGATATAATGGTAGTGCATGGGAAATTATCAGTGATGAAGGCACCATGTTTTATGATGTAACCAACACTAGACTGACTGTAAGAGAAGGTTCCAACTGGGTTAGATACACCAGCCATACAGTATAATGACTGATGAACCAGAACAAAAAAAGGCTGGCAGGCCTGCACATGAGTTTACTGATGAACAAAAAGATCAGATAGAACGACTGGCAGAGATACAGTGCAGCAACAAGGAGATTGCCTACATTATGGGTTGTAGTGTAGACACTCTCCGTCGCCATTATACTGACCATGTAGAACTTGGTAAGGTGAATGGCAAAATTAAATTGCGTAGGGCACAATGGCGAAACGCAGTTGAAGACAACAACACCACCATGCAGATTTGGCTGGGCAAGAACTATCTTGGGCAAGCAGAGTCTCCAATAAATACGGAAGATAATCAGATTTTACCCTGGGATAGTAATTAAATGGAAGAGTTAAAGAAAACTGTTGCTGAAAATACAGCAGATATAGCAGAAATCAAACAAAGCATTGAGACAATAAAAAATAATCATTTACACCATATTGAAAAAGATATGCAGTTACAAAGTTATGAGGTTTCAAGATTAGTAAAGATTTATGAAAAGATGGACATGAGGTTATGGGCCATCTTAATTCTGCTAGTAAGCAGCGTAGTGATAGGAATGATAACAAATGGCTTATAAGAAAAAAGGCAAGAAGAAAAAAGGATACGGCAAGTAAATGCCCGATCGTCCTAATAAAATGATGCAACGGGCAGGAGAAATTTAATTTGCCGCTAACAGTTGCACAGCAAGAGATATTTGATGATCCAGCAAGATTTAGGATCGTCACAGCCGGTAGGCGTTTTGGTAAAAGTTTTTTATCTATCTGGGAGATGGCAAGGGCCGCTAGACATCCTGGACGTAAAGTCTTTTACATTGCGCCCACCTACAAAATGTGTAAGACCATCATCCTGGATGACTTGGTGCTAAAACTATCCAAAGTAAACTGGGTAAAGAAAGTCAACATTAGTGATCTCGAAATAACACTAATAAACGGCAGCAAGATCTTTTTACGATCTGCAGACAACCCAGATGCACTAAGAGGCGTAAGCATGGACTTCGTTGTACTAGACGAATCAGCCATGTTGGAATCCAGACTGTGGACTGAGATATGTAGACCAGCACTGGCAGACAGGCAGGGCAAAGGTTTGTTGATATCTACTCCTCGTGGTGGCAACTGGTTTAGGTCGCTATACCAACAAGCGCAGTCAATGGAAGACTATGCGGCTTACAGTTACTCCACTCTACAAGGTGGTAATGTGCCGGCTGAGGAAATAGAAAGTGCCCGTGCAGAAATGGACGAGCGTACCTTTGAACAAGAGTTTATGGCAAGTTTTGTAAACTTTAGTGGATTGGTATACTACAAATGGAGTGATGACCTAATACAAAAGAAGAGTGTGCCATTGATTGAAAAGCGGTCACAAGTACACATTGGTTGTGACTTTAACGTTAGTCCTCTTACTGCAGCCATTGCCACAGTAAATGATGACCGTGTTCATTTCTTCGATGAGATTAAAATGGACGGAGCCAATACATATGAATTGGCAGATGAATTAAAGAGACGGTATGGAGATTATCGTATGGTTGCATATCCAGATGCCAGTGGTAGTGCAAACAAAACTTCAAGCGTAAACAGTGATCACAATATATTAAGACAGGCTGGCATAGAAGTAAGAACAGGAAGGCGTAACCCAAGAGTGGAAGATCGTATTGCAAGTGTAAACATGCTGATGCAGAATAATCAATTTAGTATCAGTCCCAGTTGTACACACACGATTAAAAGTTTAAGTTCGCATACCTATTTGGAAGGTACACGAGTACCGGATAAACGGAGTGGCCACGACCACATGGCTGATGCTGTGGGTTATTTGGTACACACACTCAAGCCTATCCGCAGACCTGCACAACTGCCGGTTGGTCCGCAACGATACGGACATTTTTAATAAATACTACATTACCTAGGAGAGAATACCCATGATGGATTTGGATCAACTACAACAAACGCATTCAGGATATCGCGAACATGCTGAGCAATCAAACTTTCATTATAGAAGTTATATAGGTGGCGAACTATACAAAAAGGGAGAATACTTAACCAGATATATTGGTGAGGAAAACGGACCTGGAGATCAGTACACCAAGCGTTTGCACAGTACACCATTGGATAACCAAGTAGCAACAACAATCGATATCTATCGTAGTATGTTGTTCAAGAACGTACCACAGCGAACATTGGGTTTGCTAAACAATAATCCACTAGTGGATGATTGGATGAAAGACACAGACCAAGAAGGCCAAAGCATGAACAGTTTCATGAAGACTGCAAATGACTTAGCAATGGTAATGGGCAATGTTTGGATCCTGGTAGACAAACCAAGTTACGCAGTAGAAACAGCAGCACAAGAACAAGAGATGGGTATAAGAGCCTATACTGTTATGTACTCGCCTACAAATGTATTGGACTATGTTTATGAGCGTAATGTAGCAGGTAAAAAAGTTTTAGAATATATTAAAGTAGTTGAATCAAACAATAACTTCCAGACAAAGATTACTTGTTGGTATGCAGATACAGTTTGCAAGTACACCATTGGTAAAGATGATTTGGGTAACTTAACAGAGATAACAGAGTTTAATGAATATGTAAATCCACTGGGCTATGTACCATTTGTGTGCCACGCACCATTAAAGTCACCAGAGATGGGCATGGGATATAGTTTGGTTGCTGATGTAGCAAATGCACAGAAATATGTGTACAACTTGTACAGTGAATTGGAACAAACAATCCGTATCAGTAGTCATCCAACATTAGTAAAAACACCCAGTGCAGATGCAACAGCAGGTGCAGGTGGTATTGTAACTATACAGGAAGATATGGATCCTAACTTAAAGCCATATGTACTACAAAGTTCACCAGCAACTGTAACTGGTATATTGAGTACAATTCAAGAAGTGAGTGAGAGTGTAAAACGCATGACACACACATCAAGTTTTCAGGCAACAAAAGAAGCCAAGAGTGGTGTAGCACTAAAAGTAGAACAAAACTTACTGAGTGCAAGACTATCAGACATCAGTGATACAATTCGTGAAACAGAAATAAAACTGTGGAACATGTGGGCAGACTGGCAAGCACTAGCACTACCAGAAGATTTTGAAATCCTATATAGTGATATGTTTGACGTAACAGATGAAACTGTAGAACTAGACTTCCTATTGAAAGCACGTGCAAGTGGTGTACAGAGTGCGGCATTCCAACATGAGATAGATAAAAAGATTGTACAACTGGTTGTTGAAGATGACCAATTTGCAAACCAAATATTTGAAGAGACTGAAGATACTGAACCTTTTGAACCTCACGATATGGTATCGCCTAGTGGTGAACTTGTGAGAGCAAACACTGAACAGGATCATTTAACCTTGATGGATCAAGGCTACACACATTTGGATGACTAATGGACGCTCGTAAACACGCACAGGTCATAGATCAGGTAACTGATGACATTCAGGCTGGAGTATTTGATAATATCAAAGCACTAGAAAATAGGTTAGCAACTATCGTTGCTAGTGGTGTAGATATTACTCAGTTGAGAACATCAATTGTAACAGAATTTGAACAGTACAGTGCAAGTATAAAAGCAGAAACAGGCCTAGTTAAACAAATAAGTGAAGATGTAACGGCAGATATTGGTAGAACTGTGGAAGATGAAAGTGCAGAATCAGCATTGGCAGAACAAACTGGTAACCAAGTAGCACAACAAGTACGCAATGGTGCAGAGGGTGTAATTACAGCCTTAACATTAGCGGCGGCCGCAGGTGCAGGTGGAGACCAATTGGCAAGAATAGCACGTGCAAGAGTAAGTGGTGTATTCATGGAAACAGAAGACCAACTTACTAAAAAAGCACAAAGAACACTTACTCGTCTGTTAGCAAGTAAAACAAGTGATACAGAAGAGATAAGAAAGGCCACAAAGGTCATAAGGGAAAGACTAACGGATGTAAATGTAACTAACAGTGTTAGAGACTTAACATCTAAAGCAGTACAAGACACAGTCATGCAATTTGATGGTGCATTTATAAAAGGCAATGCCACACGTAGAGGCATCACAAGATATAGATATGAAGGTGGTATTGTAAGTGATAGTAGAGAATTTTGTAGACAGATGGAAGGCGAAGTGCTGGACGAAGAAACAATATACTCTATTTGGGACGACGATTGGCAGGGCAAAGAGCCTGGAGACCCATTTGTAGTAAGAGGCGGATATAATTGTCGCCACTTCTGGGTGCCGGTTGAAGAGGATGAATAAATAAACATATAACAAGGATACTGATATGACAGATGAAAATCATAGTAATACTGAAACAACAGAGACTGGTGCTGTTGAGCAGGAATCAAGCCAGGAACAGAGCAAAATGTTCAGTCAACAACAGTTGGATGAAATCGTTGCAAAAAGAGTGGCACAGACAAAAGCCAAATACTCTTATGAGCCAGATGAGGTTGCAGAATTACGCAAGTTCAGAGACTCAGTAGAAGAGGAGCAACTAATCAAGCGTCAAGATTTTGACAAAGTACTTGCTAAACACCGAGAGAAATCTACTGGTGAGATCAATTCATTAAGAAGTGAACTTACTAATATTAAAGTAGATGGTGCCCTGGTGTCATCAGCAAGCAAAGGTGGTGCAATTGCACCTGATCATGTTGCAGCATTGTTAAAGACCCAAGTCCAGTTGGATGAGGCTGGCAAAGCAATTGTAGTTGATAACGAAGGTAAACCTAGATACAACGACGATGCAGAGCCAATGTCAATAGACCAACTAACGGCAGAGTTTTTAGCAAGTAATCAATTTTTTAAGTCTGCAGGTCCTGCAGGCACTGGAAGCGAATCTAATGTCGCCACTAACAAACAATCAACAGAAGTTGATTTGTCCAGTTTGGACTTAACTACCGTAGAAGGCCGTGAAAAATATAGAAAACTTCAGGCAAGCGGTAAATTATTATAAAGGTGAAGCAAAATGGCTTTTAATACAGCATATGACCTAGACGCAATGGTCGTAAACACAAAAGCAGCGACAGTATACGCTGCACACGAAAACTCACTGTTCCTATCAGGCGCTATGATCCCAACGATCAACTTACCAGCAGGTTCAATCACTGCACAAGTACCGCTAATGGGCGAAGTAACAGCAGAAAAAATTACATCAGCAGACCCTGATGCACTAGACGATTTTACAGCACTAACTGTAACAGATACTCCTAAAAACATCGAAGCAAACATTTATGCTGCTCGTCATGTACTAAGAGATCTAGGTGGTATTGATCCACAAGAAACAGGTCGTGTATTGGGTAACGCAATCCAAGCATCATTTGATGCAGACGTTGTTACAGCAATGAACGGTTTCACAGCATCAACATCAGACAGTGATCCAATGACAGTAGACGCAATCATCGACGCAGCGGCACAAATCCGTGGCGCAGGTGAAATGGGCGTACTATACGGTCTAGTATCACCAGCAGAAGCAGCAAACCTACTGAAAGATATCGGTACAACAGGTTATGCAGGCGGTGATTTCCAAACACAAGCACTACGCCAATCAGCACTACCAATGGTAGCAGGTGTACAATTGTTCCAATCACATTACATCTCAGGCACAAACAAAGGTTTCATCTTTGGTGCAGACGCAATGCGTATTGCAATGTTTAAAAATATCGACCTAGAAGTTGCACGCCGTGCAGCAGCAGTAGGTAATGATATTGTTGCATCACTACACGCAGGTGTTGGTGTTGTAGACGCAGCACGTGGTGTTAAATTAGTCAACGTATAATTGACATAACCGGAGGGCAATAGTCCTCCGGATTTACTTGGAGAACCAAAATGGCTTTTGCGACAAACGACAACTTACATGAATATGCACCAGATATATTTGATCAGGGCGTGGACGACTGGACTACTGAACTGGCTCGTGCAGAAACTGATGTAGCAAATATGGTGCAAGTCAAATGGTATAACAACCATTATGACAGAAAATCTTTTGACAGTTCATTACTGACTGAAACTCAGTGGACTCGTGCAACAGTTTATAGAGCATTGGCCAATCACATCATGCCTAAACTATCAACATTTAGACCAGAAGGAGATCCTTTTGCGAATCAAATAGGCTTTTACAAGGAACGGTTTGAGGAAGAAATAGATCTACAGTTTCAATTAGGTATTGAATATGATCGTAATGATGATGGCACGGTAGAAGATGCAGAAGTGCATGAATACGCACAGAACAGGCTGTATAGATGAGCAGAGAATCAATTGTAAGTCACTTAGAGAGTCTCCTTAGGAAAATGAATACGCCCAAATTGGGCAAGGTTGTAAGAGACCCTATTGTTCCTGAGGAGTTACCTAAAACAGCATTTCCAGCAGTTTATATTGAAACAACTGACGAGGAAATCGAAGATTTAACCTTGGCAACTAAACAGTTGCGTAGAGGTTTTATGGATGTTGATATAGTTTGCATTATCGCAGGACAAAAGCGTGACACACAACGCAACATTTTGGTAGAAGGTATCGAGAAGGCTTTGTTAACTGACCGTAAGGTTGGTGGCACAGCAACTCACATTGCTCTCACAAGAGTCGAGAGTTTGCAGGTGGGGCAAAGTGCTCCATATGCAGGTGTTAGGATGGTGTTCACAGTACAACGCCATTATAAAATATAAGGAAGTAAATATATGTCAGTATATCACGGAAGTGCAGGTTCCCTTAGCATTGGTGGCGCATCAGTTGCACAAGTGCAAGAGTGGACTTTAACACACAATAAAGAAATGGTGGAAACAACATCATTAGGCAATACAGCCAGAGTATACAGCGCAGGTTTAGAATCATTTGAAGGCAGTGCAGAAGCAATCGTCGCATCAGACGGCACAAGTGGCTTTTATGATTTCAATACCGCGCTAGTTACAGGTGCAGCGTTAGCAGCAATCTTTTATGTAGATGATACAAGTGGAGCAGATGTTAAATTGAGCGGAAACGTACTAATCAGTAGTGTAGAAACTACACATGTGTTTGACGATGTTGCTAGAGTAAGTGTTACCTTTACAGGTACAGGCGCTCTAGGAGTAGACTCTAACGACGGTAACTAAAAATGAGTAAGGCACGAAGAACAATGAGCAATCTCAGCAATGAGGTTAATCAAGGCCTTCGTGCCTTCGCTCAAGAATATATACATCAATTAAAGTCAACAACACCAATTGCTACAGGTAGAGCAAGAGGTGGTTGGCAAAATATATACGGCGGTAAACCAATAGGTTCAGGTGGCAAGATCCCCATAGCAAAAAATGATGTCCCCTACATCGGCGTACTAGAAACAGGTTGGAGTAGACAAGCACCAAATGGTATTGTTCAGCCTGCATTACAAAAAACAAGGAAAAAATAAATGAGTACAATTTTAGACAACGCAAGACAACACTACCGTTCACAACTGGGCGGAGCATTAAAAAGTATTGAGGTTGAAGAGTGGGGTCAAACCATCTACTTCAAACCAGCCATTACAATGGCAGATCAACAAAAAGTTATTGAACTTTCACAAGCAAACAAACTATCAGAAGCACTAATTGAAACACTTATGGTTCGTGCATTAGATGAAGACGGCAAACGTTTATTTAATTTAGGCGACCGCCATGTACTAATGAATGAAGTAGATCCAAATATTATTATTCGTATTGTTACAATTATTAACCAAGCGACTGAAGAGAGCAAAAGCCTGGGAAACTAAGCACTGACTCAGATTTACTGGTGGTGTACAGACTAGCAGAAACACTGGGTCAGACAGTAGAGTGGGTATACAACAACGTCAGTATCGTTGAGATCACAGGCTGGACTAAATACTGGAAGTATCAAGCACAGCAACAAAGGAAGAAAAGATAATGGCTGATTATACCATCCAAATCAACGCAGAAGACAAAACCAAAGCCAGTTTTGGTACTATTGAATCAGGACTAGGTCGTATGACCGCAGGTGCTGGCAAATTTAAGGCGGCCATTGGTGCAGCCGGTGCCGCTATTGCTGCATTTGCTGTTGGAGCAAAAATTAAAGGCACAATTGATGACTTTGATAACTTAGCAAAAGCGGCTCGTGCCGCAGGTGCAACAGCAAGTGGCGAAGCATTTGAAGGCTTCCAAGTTATGAAGACTGCACTAGCGGAAGCAGGTGTTGATGCAAGCACAGCAGATCGTGCATTCCTAAACATATCACAACGTATGAAAGAAGGTAGTGAAGGCGGTAAAGCCTTTGCTGAAGTCTTTGGTAAGATGAAGGGCAACATAACAGATGCCAATGGCGCACTAAACAGTTCACCAGAGATCCTGGAAGCAATGGTTAACGCACTTAATGATGGTACAATTAGTGCAGACGAATTCCAGAAGGTTGTTGGTGGTAGAGCAGGTCCAGTTATTGCTCAACAGTTTGCAAGTCTACAGGACGGTGCAGAAGGACTAAGTGCAACACTCCAAGATGTTAAAGAAAATGCAAACATTGTTCCACTGGATGCAGCGGAAAATGCAGAAGTATTTAACGATACAATTGGTAGACTGGGTATGCAAATGCAACAATTGTTGACAGATGCAATTACACCATTAATGCCCGTGCTGGTTAAATTAGCAGATGAAGTATTGGCAAACATGCCTGCAATTGTGGATGGCGTTAGTACAGCATTAAGTAATCTATCACCTGTGTTTGAAGTTTTAGGTACATTGCTAACAGAAGTTGTTTTCCCAATCATGCAAAAAACATTTGAAGTATTGGGTAGGATATTTGAAGCAATTGGTCCTCTGGTAGAAACAGCATTACCACATCTTAAAGATGCATTTCAATTTGTTAGTGATGTTGTTACAAAAGTATACAACGCAATGGTACCTCTTTATGAGGCGGCAATACCTGCACTAAAAGCAGGATTTGATGGCATTGTAGTTATTGTTGAAAGTGTAGTTGGATGGTTTAACAAAGCAGCAGACGCTATACAAAATATTTACAACCGTGCAATATCACTCAAAGACGGTATTACTGGTGCAATGGGCACAGCCGCAAACAGCGTTACCAATAGTGCAAAAAACATGTACAATGGTGCAACTGGTTATGTAAGCGATATGTATCACGAATGGTGGGGCGGTAGTATTTTCCCAGACTTGCGTGATGGTGTTATAAGTGCATTTCGTGACATGGCTGCAGGTGCAATATCAAACACACAACACATGAGTACAGCAAGCACAGGCATTGCTGGTAACTTTATGACTAACTTTGGCGGCACAATACAAAGCAAACTTGGCAGTTTAATGAGCAGTGTACAAAGTCAAATGGGTGGATTTCAAAACATCTTCCAGGGTGCATTTGGTAATGTGATAAATGCAGCACAAAGCGCAATGGGCAGTCTTGGATCAATATTTGGCGGCGGCGGTGGCGGCGGCTTGTTTGGTGGCGGAGGAGGCGGTGGCCTACTTGGCGGCTTAGTTGGCGGTGTTAAGAAAATATTCAGTGGATTTTTTGCAGACGGCGGTTATATTCCTAGCGGACAATTTGGCGTAGTTGGCGAGGCAGGTCCTGAGTTTGTAAGTGGACCAGCAACAGTAACACCCATGGGCGGTGGCGGTGGTTCCGTAATTAATTTTAACATAAACGCAATTGATTCGAGATCAGGCACAGAATTTATCCTCGAAAATCGTAGGCAAATTGAAGGGGTAATTCAAAATGCATACAACCGTAGAGGTCGCAACGGAATAATTTAATGAAAAATCTTTTTACATATCCTAATGATTCAGGAACATATTTTATCAACAGTACACACATTGGAGATGGTACATTTGGTGTAAGTTATAGAACAGATGAATTCCTACAAGGCAACTACCTTGCACATGCAGGTTTAGATCCTGTGGTAGACTTGTCACAAACTTGGCAAACACTAACACCAGAAATGAGTAAGTATATCAACTACTTTGACGACAATAAATTATTAACTAACCTTAGTCAGTATGACTTTTATAACTTACCACTGGTAAAAATTGAAACTGCCGTGAATACCTGGACAGTGGATTATGCTGAACATAATGCAAATGATTTTGAAAACGCTGGACGACTTGCAAGATTTAATACAACAGCAGAGCATGCATTGTGGGACAAGATACGATTAGACATCAGTGGATTGACTGGAGATGGTTGGACTACACTAAACACATACACAAATGAACTTTATGGTGTAAGACACGCTGCAGAATGGTTTAAGTTATATTATGATGCTAACTTAACTGACCCTGTGGCATTTTATAATTTAAGTAGTGCAAGTATTACTGACGGCAGTCTGCCAGACAGTGCGGGCAAGAGTTATATTACAGTTGACCAAGATAATGAATTTTTCCAGGACCAACCTGTTACTATAGATAACATGGACGGGTTGTGGAATTTTTTCGATAAAGATGACGGCACAACAACTTACTACGTTAACTTAATAAGTGGCGATCCAAATACAATATGGTTAAGTGAACAATCAGGCGGTGTAGATCCTGTTACGTTTCCTCTCCAAGAACAATTTTGTCCAGAATTTATTTACACACACAATGATCCTACAGAAGCCGTAATGGTACAAATGGGCGATGGCAATAATACATTAGGTTTTGCACCTGATAGAAGTCTAATTACAGATGGAGAAGAGTTTGAAATTGTAAGCAATACTAGTTCATACACAAACCTTAATGATACATTTTACGTTAAAAAAATTAGCGATAGTGAAATTCCTAATAATGAAGGAAGTAATCATGCAGGTGAAAATTTTGAACTATATACAGACGCCCAATTAACAAATAAATTTTTAATAAGTGATCTTACATGGTCTACAAGTGCTCAAGGATATCACTTGGGGGAGATGAACACTAAAAACCATGACACTATACCTCACGATAATTATCTAGTAACCATACCTCACGATTCAAGTCTTAGTAATGATGTTCATCTAAATTACCACGATCGTAAAATTGGTGTAGTAACAACTATGACAACAAACGGTTATGATATTTGGGACATGACAGCAGGCGATATAAGATATTTAAAGTATTTTAGCGGCGGCCTCACTGGTAGTACTCGCCCTTCCAACGATACCACCCCATATGGTAATTATGACGTTTACACAGATTTTGATTTAAACTCAGGTAGTAGAATACAATTTAGT
>UEXN01001849.1_pt1 | contig 15857 bp, 11 predicted proteins | sample 1796711 | NCBI WGS metagenome assembly UEXN01 (sample SAMEA4772470, study PRJEB27181) | metagenome | reverse complement strand
TGGACGTTGAGCTGATCGCTCCGATCGCCATGGAAGACGGCCTGCGTTTCGCGATTCGCGAAGGTGGCCGTACCGTTGGTGCCGGCGTGGTAGCTAAAATCACCGAGTAAGTCTTTCGGTGATAAAGGGTGGCGGGCAGGCCCGCCACCCTGTTTTGTTTCAGGTTTAAAGAGTTACAGGCCAGTAGTTCAATTGGTAGAGCACCGGTCTCCAAAACCGGCTGTTGGGGGTTCGAGTCCCTCCTGGCCTGCCAATTTTCCCAAAACTGCCACTCAGGTGGTGGGGTGCATCGTCAGATGAGCGAGAAAACAGAAGCGCGTTCCGGCTCTGCCGCCTTTGAGGCGGTGAAGTGGTTGTTGGTTGTGGGGTTTGTTGCTGCGGCCGTAGTGGGCAATAGCTATTTCTCCGACCAGGCAACCCTGTATCGGGTGATCGGTGTCGTTGCTGTTTCTCTGGTGGCGGTGTTTGTTGCTCTGCAAACTGAGCAGGGCAAAGCGTTCAACCAGTTGCGTAAGGATTCTCTGGTCGAGCTTCGCAAGATTGTGTGGCCGACGCGTCAGGAAACCTTGCAGACTACGCTGATTGTTCTGGTCTTTGTTGTGATTGTGGCCCTGTTGCTGTTTGTGCTCGACTGGATTCTCGGTGGGCTCATGTCCTGGGTTATTGGCTAAGGGGTAAGCATGGCAAAGCGCTGGTACGTAGTACACGCCTATTCAGGTTTCGAGAAATACGTAAAACGTGCTCTTGAGGAGCGCGTTAATTTGCGTTCTATGGAAGAGCTTTTTGGCGAGATCTTGGTGCCCACAGAAGAAGTTGTGGAAATCAAGGGCGGCCAAAAGCGCAGGTCAGAGCGTAAGTTCTTTCCTGGTTATGTTCTGGTGCAAATGGAGATGTGTGATGACTCCTGGCACCTGATCAAAGAAACCCCGAAAGTCATGGGTTTCATTGGTGAGGATCCGAAGAATCCGGGTCGTGTTTCGCCGATTACCCAGAAAGAGGCGGATGCTATTCTGCGTCGCATGGATGATGCGGTTGAGAAGCCGAAGCCGAAAACATTGTTTGAGGCTGGTGAAGTGGTGCGTGTTAATGACGGCCCCTTTGCTGACTTCAATGGTGTGATTGAAGAAGTGAATTACGAGAAAAGCCGTTTGCAGGTGGCTGTGATGATCTTTGGTCGGTCTACACCGGTAGAGCTGGAGTTCGGTCAGGTCGAAAAAACCTGATTGATAACAGTGGATAAATTAGGGTGCCCTGGTCGCTGTAAAGGTGGCCGGGGCGTTTTGACAACCTGAGGGGAGCCCGCCATAGGCGCGGCGTTTGCACCCAAGGAGTCTTAAAATGGCGAAGAAAGTACAGGCCTACATCAAGCTGCAGGTTGCAGCGGGTAAGGCTAATCCGTCACCGCCGGTTGGTCCCGCTCTGGGTCAGCACGGTGTAAACATTATGGAGTTCTGTAAGGCGTTTAACGCCCAGACTCAACAGCTGGATGCCGGTGCGCCGGTTCCGGTCGTGATCACCGTTTACAGCGATCGCTCCTTTACCTTCACCATGAAGACGCCGCCGGCTGCTTACCTGTTGAAGAAAGCTGCTGGCATCAAGAGCGGTTCCGGTGAGCCGAACACCAAGAAAGTGGGCAAGGTAACCCGTGCGCAGCTGGAAGAGATCGCCAAGGCTAAAGAGCCGGATCTGACCGCTGCGGATCTGGATGCCGCTGTGCGCACTATCGCGGGTTCTGCCCGTTCCATGGGCCTGGATGTGGAGGGTTAACCAATGGCTAAACTGTCTAAGCGTAACCGTGCCATCCGCGAGAAAATTGAAGCGGGTAAGTTGTACCCGGTTGAGGAAGCGGTCGCCCTGCTGGCTGAGCTTTCTGCCGTGAAATTCAAAGAGTCTGTGGACGTGGCGGTGAACCTGGGTGTTGACCCGCGTAAATCCGACCAAAACGTTCGTGGTGCTTCTGTGCTGCCCCATGGTACCGGCAAAACGGTACGTGTTGCCGTGTTTGCTCAAGGCGCGAAAGCCGAAGAAGCGAAAGAAGCCGGTGCGGACGTTGTCGGTTTTGACGACTTGGCTGAGAAGGTTCAGGCGGGCGAGCTCGACTTTGACGTGGTGATTGCTTCCCCGGACGCCATGCGTGTTGTCGGCAAGCTGGGCACCATTTTGGGTCCGCGCGGTTTGATGCCGAACCCGAAAGTTGGCACCGTGACTCCTGACGTTGCCCAGGCGGTGAAAAACGCCAAGGGTGGCCAGGTGCGTTACCGTACCGATAAGGGCGGTATCATTCACTGCACCGTCGGTCAGGTGGGTTTCGACTCCAATGCCATCAAGGAAAACGTGGAAGCGTTGATCGCTGACCTGAAAAAGGCCAAGCCATCTTCCGCTAAAGGGGCTTTCTTCAAGAAAGTGACCTTGTCCACCACCATGGGTCCGGGTCTGTCCATCGATCCTGCATCTCTGGCGATGTAAGAAGTTTCGATCCTGTCGCAAGACAGGATCAAAAGGGCTTTGATCCCGGCGGCGCGTCTCTTGCAGTGAGCGGCGCCGGGGCGTCAAAGACCGCAGGTTTCCGGTGCGTTTTGGTGTCTGCCTTTATGAGGTAAGTAAGCCGCCGGAATTAAGGGGTAACCGCCTGCGCAGGCGCGGTAGTTGTTTCCTGATTTGTTCAGGTTGTGGCTCCGCGATAATAGCCGGGAAACCGGCTCTGGCGACCGCCTCGAAATCAGATTGCAGTCGATTTTGACGGTTAATGTTTGTGAATCCAGGAGGTACATCATGCCTTTGAATCTGGAGGACAAACGAGCGATTGTTGCTTCGGTTAATGCTATTGCTACTGAAGCGCTGTCTGCTGTGGTTGCTGACTATCGTGGTCTCACTGTTTCTCAGATGACTGAGTTGCGTAGTAAGGCCCGTGAAACCGGCGTGTACCTGAAAGTAGTACGGAACACGCTGGCGAAGTTCGCCGTGAAAGACACAGAATTTGAGTGTCTGAACGATGCACTGGTTGGCCCCACTGTTTTGGCTTTTTCCCAGGATGATCCGGGCGCTGCTGCTCGCCTCATCAAGGATTTCGCCAAAGACCATGACGCGCTGGAAGTAAAAGCTCTGGCCGTGGGTGGCGTAACTTATGGTGCGCAGGATATCGATATCCTCGCCAAGTTGCCGACTCGCGACGAAGCAATTTCTCAGCTCATGTCCGTTATGCAGGCCCCGGTGGCCAAGTTTGTTCGTACCCTCAACGAGGTGCCCGGCAAATTTGTTCGCACGGTTGCTGCAGTCAAGGACCAGAAACAGAGTGCTGCCTGATTTTTCAGGTTGCGTAACTACCCGATCCAATCGGATCACCCACGGGGTGATTTAGGAGATTGAAAATGGCCGTTTCCAAAGAAGATATCCTCAGCGCTATCGCTGATATGAGTGTTATGGATCTCGTTGAACTGATCGAGACCATGGAAGAGAAGTTCGGCGTTACCGCCGCTGCTGCTGTTGCTGCTGCTCCTGCAGCCGCTGGTGGTGAAGCTGCTGCCGCTGAAGAGCAAACCGAGTTTGACGTTGTTCTGACCGGTTTCGGTGACAAGAAAGTTGGCGTGATCAAGGCTGTCCGTGAAGTGACTGGCCTGGGTCTGAAAGAAGCCAAAGAGCTGGTAGAAAGCGCTCCCGCTCCTGTTAAGGAAGGCGCTACTAAAGACGAAGCCGAAGAGATCAAGAAAAAGATCGAAGAGGCTGGCGGCGCTGCCGAGCTCAAGTAAGCGCATTAGCGCTATGTCTTTCCGCGGTTTCGCGGAAAGGCGCCGGCTGGCAGCTTTTTGGCTGCCAGCCTTTTGTCGTTTCTGTATGAAGGGTTTCATGCAGAAATATCACCACAGGGTGATAGGTCAACAGCTGAGGAACGCAGATGGCATACTCATTCACTGAGAAAAAGCGGATCCGCAAAGATTTCGGCAAGCTTCCGAAAGTTATGGAGGTGCCTTATCTCCTGGCGATACAGCTCGATTCTTACCGTAAATTCCTGCAGCAGGATAAGAGCGCAGAAGAACGCCTGGAAGAAGGTCTGGAAGCCGCTTTCCGATCGGTATTTCCGATCGCCAGTTATTCAGGAAATGCAGCGCTGGAGTATGCCGGCTACGAGTTCGGCAAACCCGTTTTTGATGTAAAAGAATGCATCATTCGCGGTACTACCTACGCGGCGCCATTGCGTGTGCGTATTCGTCTGGTGATTTACGATCGTGAATCATCCGGGGCGATCAAGGATATTCGTGAACAACAGGTCTACATGGGCGAAATTCCCCTGATGACCGAGAATGGTACCTTCGTTATCAATGGTACCGAACGTGTAATCGTGTCTCAGCTGCACCGGTCTCCTGGTGTGTTCTTCGACCACGATAAAGGCAAGACTCACTCTTCAGGCAAGCTGCTCTATTCTGCCCGGGTGATTCCTTACCGTGGTTCCTGGCTGGACTTCGAATTCGATCCCAAAGACCAGGTCTTTGTACGGATCGACCGTCGCCGCAAACTGCCGGCGACTATCCTGCTGCGTGCGTTGGGGTATACCTCTGACGAAGTGTTGGAGATGTTCTTCGACACAAACGAAATCGCGGTGGAAGACGGCATTTACCGCATGAAGCTGGTGCCGGAGCGTTTGCGTGGTGAAACCGCAACCTTCGAAATCTTGGCGGACGGTGAAGTCGTTGTGGAGCGTGGTCGTCGTATTACCGCGCGCCATATTCGCCAGTTGGAAAAAGCCAACATCGAATACCTGGAAATCCCGGCTGAATATCTGCAGGGCAGATACCTGGCGAAGACGATTGTCGACCAGGATACCGGTGAAGTCGTGGTGGAGTGTAATACCGAGCTGACCGCGGAAACGCTGGAAAAGCTGGATCAGGCCGGCATTGCCGACTTTGAAACGCTTTACACGAATGACTTGGATAACGGCCCGTTCATTGCCGACACCTTGCGTGCTGATCCGACCCGCACTCCGCTTGAGGCGCTGGTCGAAATCTATCGCATGATGCGTCCCGGTGAGCCGCCGACCAAAGAGTCGGCCGAAAACCTGTTCAAGAACCTGTTCTTCACCGACGAGCGCTATGACCTGTCTGGCGTTGGCCGCATGAAGTTCAATCGTCGTCTGGGTCGTGAAGACGAAACAGGCCCGGGCATCCTCTACGATGGTCGCTACTTCAGCAATCGTTCTGATGAGGAAGGCAAGCAGTATTTTGAGCAGATGGGCGGTGAAACCTCCGACATTATCGAGGTGCTGAGAACGCTGGTCGATATCCGCAACGGCAACGGTGTTGTGGATGACATTGACCACCTGGGTAACCGTCGTGTGCGTTCAGTGGGTGAAATGGCAGAGAACCAGTTCCGTGTGGGGCTGGTACGTGTCGAGCGTGCAGTCAAAGAGCGCCTGAGCCTGGCAGAATCCGAAGGCTTGATGCCGCAGGATTTGATTAACTCCAAGCCAGTTGCCGCTGCGGTGAAAGAGTTCTTTGGCTCTTCTCAGCTGTCCCAGTTCATGGATCAGAACAACCCGTTGTCTGAGGTGACCCACAAGCGTCGGGTTTCTGCGTTGGGCCCGGGTGGTCTGACCCGTGAGCGTGCCGGCTTTGAGGTGCGTGACGTTCACCCGACCCACTACGGTCGTGTGTGTCCGATCGAAACCCCTGAAGGTCCGAACATCGGTCTGATTAACTCTCTGGCCACCTATGCCCGCGCCAATGAGTATGGTTTCCTGGAGTCGCCGTACCTGAAGGTGATTGATGGCAAGGTCAGCGAAGATATCGAATACCTGTCTGCGATCGAAGAGGCCGAGTGCGTAATCGCACAGATTGACGCCAAGATGAACGAAGACGGCAGTTTCGAAGAAGACTTCGTTACCGTGCGTCACCGTTACGAATTTACCGTGATGGAACGAGACACCATTACTCATATGGATGTCTCTCCCCGTCAGGTGGTGTCTGTGGCGGCGTCCCTGATCCCGTTCCTCGAGCACGATGATGCGAACCGTGCCTTGATGGGTTCCAACATGCAGCGTCAGGCTGTGCCAACTCTGCGTGCGGACAAGCCGCTGGTAGGTACCGGTTTCGAACGTCATGTTGCCCGTGACTCAGGCGTATGTGTGGTGGCGACCCGTGGCGGTATCGTCGATAAGGTCGATGCATCACGTATTATCGTTAAGGTTAATGACAGCGAAGTGAGCGAGGGTGAAGCAGGGGTAGATATCTACAACCTGACCAAGTACACCCGCTCCAACCAGAACACCTGCATCAATCAGCGTCCGCTGGTGAAAGTGGGTGATCGGGTTGCTGCCCGCGATATCATGGCTGATGGACCTTCTGTGGACATGGGCGAATTGGCCCTGGGCCAGAACATGCGCGTGGCGTTCATGCCTTGGAATGGTTACAACTTCGAGGATTCCATCCTGATCTCCGAGAAGGTGGTGAAGGATGATCGATTCACTTCTATCCACATTCAGGAACTGACCTGTATCGCCCGTGATACCAAGTTGGGTCCGGAAGAGATTACTGCGGATATCCCCAATGTGGGCGAGGCGGCGCTGTCCAAACTGGATGAGTCCGGCATTGTCTACATCGGTGCAGAAGTTGAAGCCGGTGACATTCTGGTGGGTAAGGTAACGCCAAAAGGTGAGACCCAGCTGACGCCTGAAGAAAAACTATTGCGTGCCATCTTCGGTGAGAAGGCCTCCGACGTTAAAGATACCTCTCAGCGTGTATCTTCTGGCGTTAAAGGCACCATCATCGATGTTCAGGTATTTACACGTGACGGTGTAGAGAAAGACGAACGCGCTCGTCAGATCGAGCAGGCTGCCCTAGAGCAGTTCCGCAAGGATCTGAAGGACGAGTACCGTATTCTCGAGGTGGATATTCTTGAGCGTCTGCGCACCGTAATGGTGGGCAAGAAGGTCAATGGTGGTGCTGGCTTCAAGCGTGGTGCTGAGATGACCGGTGAAATCCTGGATGGCCTCGATGCTGACAAGTGGTTCGAACTGCGTCCGGCTGACGATGATGTGGCCGAGCAACTTGAGCGTGCCCAGCAGTATCTGGAGCAGCACAAGAAAGAGCAGGACGAGCGCTACAAGGACAAGCAGGCCAAGATCTCCGGTGGTGATGATCTGGCTCACGGTGTCCTGAAAGTGGTCAAGGTTTACCTGGCAATCAAGCGTCGCATTCAGCCCGGTGACAAGATGGCCGGCCGTCACGGTAACAAGGGTGTGATTTCCGTAATCATGCCTGAAGAAGATATGCCGCATGACGAGAACGGCGTGCCGGTGGATGTGGTATTGAACCCGCTGGGTGTACCGTCCCGTATGAACGTGGGGCAGATTCTGGAAACCCACCTGGGTTGGGCTGCCAAAGGTCTTGGTGAGCGGATCGGCGAAATGCTGGCCGAGCAGAAGAAGATTGCAGACATTCGCGTCTTCCTCGACAAGATCTACAATCAGGCCGGTGCCGGTGGCACTCCGGAAGATCTGGACAGCTTCAGCGATGACGAAATCATCGACTTGGCCAAGAACCTGGTGGGCGGTGTGCCCATGGCGACCGCGGTATTCGACGGTGCCAAAGAGTTCGAGATCAAAGAGCTGCTGGAGCTGGCAGGCCATGACCGTTCCGGTCAGGTGCAGTTGTGGGATGGTCGTACCGGTGAAGCCTTCGATCGCAAGGTCACCGTGGGCTACATGTACATGCTCAAGTTGAACCACCTGGTGGACGACAAGATGCATGCACGTTCCACTGGCTCCTACAGCCTGGTTACCCAGCAGCCGCTGGGTGGTAAGGCGCAGTTCGGTGGTCAGCGTTTCGGTGAGATGGAAGTGTGGGCGCTGGAAGCCTATGGCGCCGCTTACACCTTGCAGGAAATGCTCACTGTGAAATCCGATGATGTGAATGGCCGTACCCGCGTGTACAAGAACATCGTGGACGGTGACCACCGCATGGATCCGGGTATGCCGGAATCCTTCAACGTGTTGCTGAAGGAAATTCGTTCACTCGGTATCAATATCGAGCTGGAAAACGACTGAGGCAGTGGGCGCTGCCGGTTAATCGGCGGCGCCACTGTTACCCGGGTTTAGGAAAGAATCTAGAGCGAAAGCTCACTACGGAGGACTGGCCTTGAAAGACTTGCTGAATTTGCTCAAAAGTCAGGGACAAGTCACGGAGTTCGACAAGATCCGCATCGCGCTTGCGCCGCCGGATCTGATCCGCTCCTGGTCTTTTGGCGAAGTGAAAAAGCCTGAGACCATTAACTACCGCACGTTCAAGCCTGAGCGTGATGGTCTGTTTTGTGCGCGTATCTTTGGTCCGATCAAGGACTACGAATGCCTGTGCGGTAAGTACAAGCGTTTGAAGCATCGTGGCGTTATCTGTGAGAAGTGTGGCGTTGAAGTCACCTTGTCCAAGGTGCGTCGTGAGCGTATGGGCCATATCGAGTTGGCCAGCCCCACAGCTCACATTTGGTTCCTGAAGTCACTGCCGTCCCGCATTGGTCTGATGCTGGACATGACCCTGCGTGATATCGAGCGGGTCCTGTACTTCGAATCCTTTGTCGTGACCGAGCCGGGCATGACCACGCTGGAGCGTGGGCAGCTGCTTACCGATGAAGAATACTTCGACTCCCTGGAAGAGTTCGGTGACGAATTCGAAGCCAAGATGGGTGCCGAGGCTGTACAGCAGCTGCTAATGGAGCTGGATCTTGTTGAAGAGATTAAGATCCTGCGCGAGGAAGTGGAATCCACTAACTCCGATACCAAGCTGAAGAAGCTGTCCAAGCGCTTGAAGCTGATGGAAGCTTTCAAGGATTCCGGTAACGCGCCTGAGTGGATGATTCTCACGGTCCTGCCAGTCCTGCCGCCGGATCTGCGTCCTCTGGTACCACTGGATGGTGGCCGCTTCGCGACCTCCGACCTGAACGATCTGTACCGCCGTGTGATTAACCGGAACAACCGCCTCAAGCGTCTGTTGGATCTGAGTGCGCCGGACATCATCGTGCGTAACGAAAAGCGTATGCTGCAGGAATCTGTGGATGCGCTGCTCGATAACGGCCGTCGTGGCCGTGCCATTACCGGTTCCAACAAGCGTCCTCTGAAATCCCTGGCTGACATGATCAAGGGTAAGCAGGGTCGTTTCCGTCAGAACCTGTTGGGTAAGCGAGTTGATTACTCCGGTCGTTCCGTGATCGTGGTAGGTCCGACTCTGAAGCTGCACGAGTGTGGTCTGCCCAAGAAGATGGCGCTGGAACTGTTCAAGCCGTTCATCTTTGCCAAGCTGGAAGGTCGTGGTCTGGCGACCACCATCAAGGCGGCCAAGAAGATGGTCGAGCGCGAAACAGCTGAGGTGTGGGATATCCTCGCCGAAGTGATTCGCGAACACCCGGTAATGTTGAACCGGGCGCCGACCCTTCACCGTCTGGGTATTCAGGCGTTTGAGCCGGTACTGATTGAAGGTAAGGCTATCCAGCTGCACCCGCTGGTTTGTGCGGCATTCAACGCCGACTTCGATGGTGACCAGATGGCGGTACACGTACCGCTGACCCTGGAAGCCCAGCTCGAAGCCCGTGCGCTGATGATGTCCACCAACAACATCCTTTCCCCCGCCAACGGCGAGCCTATTATCGGCCCGACCCAGGACGTGGTACTGGGTCTGTATTACATCAGCCGTGACCGTGTAAATGCACAGGGTGAAGGCCAGGTGTTTGCGGATACCAAAGAAGTGATGCGTGCGCTGGGTAACAAGCAGGTGCATCTCCATGCCCGCGTTAAAGTACGTGTGCATGAAGTGGTGAAAGACCTGGAAGGTGGCGTGGAAGAGCGCACCTTCATCGCCGATACCACCCCCGGCCGCTGTAAGCTGTGGGATATCGTGCCGGCGGGTCTGGGCTTCGATATGGTCAACCAGAACATGACCAAGAAGGCCATCTCCAAGCTGCTGAATACCTGCTACCGGATTCTCGGCACCAAAGAGACCTGTATCTTCGCTGACCAACTGATGTACCTGGGCTTCCGAGAAGCGACGCTGTCCGGTTCCTCCATTGGTGTGGAAGACATGGTGATTCCGGATGCCAAGTACACCATGATCGACGCTGCCGAAGAGGAAGTGCGCGAGATTGAGGAGCAGTTTGCTTCCGGTCTGGTGACTCGCGGCGAGCGTTATAACAAGGTCGTGGATATCTGGGCCCGCACCAATGACCAGATCGCCAAGGCGATGATGGAAAACCTCCGTGTCGAAGTGGTGAAAAACCGCGACGGCAAGGACGAAGAGCAGGGCTCTTTCAACTCCATCTTCATGATGGCCGATTCCGGGGCGCGGGGTTCCGCTGCTCAGATTCGTCAGCTGGCCGGTATGCGTGGTCTGATGGCGAAGCCGGATGGCTCCATTATCGAAACGCCTATTACCAGTAACTTCCGTGAAGGTTTGAACGTACTCCAGTACTTCATCTCCACTCACGGTGCGCGTAAAGGTCTGGCGGATACCGCACTGAAAACAGCGAACTCCGGTTACCTGACGCGTCGTCTGGTAGATGTGGCACAGGATCTGGTGATCAACCATATCGACTGTGGCACCGAAGAAGGCCTGCTGATGACGCCGCTGATCGAAGGTGGTGACGTGGTAGAGCCGCTGCGCGAGCGTGTACTCGGTCGTGTGGTTGCCCGTGACGTGATGAATCCTCTCAACCAGGACGAAGTAGCGGTAGAAGCCGGTACTTTGCTGGACGAAGTTTGGGTTGCGCAGCTGGAAACCATGGGTGTGGACGAAGTGCTGGTGCGCTCGCCGATTACCTGTGCCACTCGCTGGGGCGTGTGTGCTACCTGTTACGGTCGTGATCTGGCTCGTGGCCATCAGGTCAATGTGGGCGAGGCTGTCGGTGTTATCGCGGCACAGTCCATTGGTGAGCCGGGTACCCAGCTGACCATGCGTACCTTCCACATTGGTGGTGCGGCTAGCCGAGCGTCTGCGGTGTCCAGCATCCAGATCAAGCACGGCGGTAAGGTGCGTTTTCATAACGCCAAGCATGTGCAGCATAAGGACGGCCTGGTAATCGTTTCCCGTTCTGCTGATCTGGCGGTTGCTGATGAGCTGGGTCGTGAGCGTGAGCGTTACAAATTGCCCTACGGTGCCACCGTTACCGTGAATGAAGGTGATGAGGTTGGTGGTGGTCAGGTCGTTGCGACCTGGGATCCGCACACACACCCGATCATTGCGGAAGTGGAAGGTAAGGTGCAGTTCGGTGATATGGAAGAAGGTATCACTGTAAACCATCAGACCGACGAGCTGACCGGCCTGACTAACATTGAAATGCTCGGTTCCCAGAACCGTCCGTCCGCAGGCAAGGATATGCGTCCTGTCGTGCGTGTGGTCGACAGCAAGGGCAAAGCGGTTGTGATGCCCAACACCGATATGCCGGCGCAGTACTTCCTGCCAGGCGGTGCGCTGTGTGGCCTGAAAGACGGTGGCAGCATCGGTGTGGGTGACGTGATTGCGCGGATTCCGCAGGAATCCTCCAAGACCCGTGACATCACCGGTGGTCTGCCCCGAGTGGCCGACCTGTTCGAAGCACGGAACCCGAAAGAAGCGGCAATCCTGGCTGAAAAGACCGGTACCGTATCCTTCGGTAAAGAAACAAAAGGCAAGGTTCGCCTGGTTATCACTCCGGATAACAGTGATGACAACTACGAAGAACTGATTCCCAAGTGGCGTCAGCTTAACGTCTTTGAAGGTGAGCGGGTTGAGAAGGGTGAGGTGGTTTCTGATGGGCCGCTGAACCCCCACGATATCCTGCGCCTGAAAGGTGAGTCTGAACTGGCTCGTTACATCGTTAACGAAGTGCAGGAGGTTTACCGCCTGCAGGGTGTGAAGATCAATGACAAGCACATTGAAACGATCATCCGCCAGATGTTGCGCAAAGTAGAGATCCAGGAAGTGGGCGAGTCTCACTTCATCAAGGGTGAGCAGGCAGAATATGCCCGCGTTATGGAAGAGATCGATCGCTTGAAAGCCGAAGACAAGATGCTGCCGCAGTACCAGCGCCTCTTGTTGGGTATCACCAAGGCTTCATTGGCGACCGAGTCCTTCATCTCTGCGGCGTCTTTCCAGGAAACCACCCGCGTTCTGACCGAAGCGGCGGTAACCGGCAAGGAAGATGGCCTGCGTGGCCTGAAGGAAAACGTGGTCGTGGGTCGTCTGATCCCGGCGGGTACTGGCTATGCCTACCACATGGATCGTCGCCGTCAGCGTGTTGATGCACGCGGGCCGGAAGCGCCGACCATGGATGAGGTTGAAGCCGCTCTGTCTGAGGCGCTTAGCTCCTCCGACGAGTAATCCTGGCGTTTCCTGTCCCGATAATGGCACTTGTCACTTGTGGCTGGTGCCATTTGGCCCCCAGGGGCTAACAGTAGAGATTCTCCGGTGCCTTGACGGGATGCCGGGGGCTCCCTACAATCGCTGCCCCCCATGGTTTCATGGGCGGTAATTGGGTGGCATGGACCGTAAATTGACGGTTTTGTCACAGAACTGTAAGCGTGAGGCAGTAGTTTCATGGCAACTGTAAACCAGCTGGTGCGCAAGCCGCGCAAAAGCAAGGTAGAAAAGAGCGACTCCGTAGCCCTGCAGGGCTGCCCCCAGCGTCGCGGCGTTTGCACTCGGGTGTATACCACTACTCCGAAGAAGCCGAACTCCGCGCTGCGTAAAGTGTGTCGTGTGCGTCTGACCAATGGTTATGAAGTATCTTCCTACATCGGTGGTGAAGGTCATAACCTGCAGGAGCACTCCGTAGTGTTGATCCGTGGCGGTCGTGTAAAAGACCTTCCCGGTGTTCGCTACCACACTGTGCGTGGCACCCTGGATACGGCAGGCGTGCAGGATCGCAAGCAGCGTCGCTCCAAGTACGGCGCCAAGCGTCCGAAGTAATACCTAGCTACCTTTTCTGAATGCCGTAGCCTGTGTGGCTGCGGTGGGATGAGTAAGGTCCGGACGGCATGCCGTTCCGGAGTCACCTGAAGCTTTCCCCGCCCAAAGCGGGAATGTTAGAGGAACACATCCGATGCCAAGACGTCGCGTTGTCGCCAAACGGGAGATCCTGCCGGATCCGAAGTTTGGAAGCCAAATTCTGGCCAAGTTCATGAACCATGTAATGGTCAGTGGTAAGAAATCGGTATCTGAGCGTATTGTTTACGGTGCGCTGGATATCATCACTGAACGTAAGGGGCTTGATTCCCTTGAGACGTTCGAAAAGGCGCTGGACAATATCCGTCCTGCCGTCGAGGTAAAGAGCCGCCGTGTTGGTGGTGCGACTTACCAGGTTCCTGTTGAGGTTCGCCCCAGCCGTCGTACTGCTTTGGCAATGCGTTGGTTGGTAGATGCTGCCCGTAAGCGTGGTGAGAAGAGCATGCCTGCTCGTCTGGCCGGCGAAGTGATGGATGCTGCTGAAGGCAAAGGCGCTGCGATGAAGAAACGTGAAGACGTGCATCGTATGGCCGAGGCCAACAAGGCCTTCTCCCACTTCCGCTTCTAAGGCAGAAGATAAGCGAGTGAAACCGGCCTGTGTACAGGCCGGTTTTTGTATTTGAACCAGTGAATCGAGGTTAGCACCGTGGCTCGTAAGACTCCTCTCAATCGCTATCGCAATATCGGTATCTGTGCGCACGTAGATGCGGGCAAGACCACTACTACCGAGCGTATTCTTTTCTACACCGGTGTGTCTCACAAAATTGGTGAGGTGCACGACGGTGCTGCCACCATGGACTGGATGGAGCAGGAACAGGAGCGTGGTATTACCATTACCTCCGCTGCAACCACCACTTTCTGGCAGGGCATGGACCAGCAGTACGACCAGCACCGTATCAACATCATTGATACTCCTGGGCACGTTGACTTCACTATTGAAGTAGAGCGTTCCTTGCGTGTGCTTGATGGTGCCGTGGTGGTGTTCTGTGGTTCTTCCGGCGTTGAGCCGCAGTCCGAAACTGTATGGCGCCAGGCCAACAAATATGAAGTGCCGCGTATCGTGTTCGTCAACAAGATGGACCGCGCCGGCGCAGACTTTGACTCCGTTTGTAACCAGATTCGCAAGCGTCTGGGGGCCACTGTTGTGCCAATTCAGTACAACATCGGTGCGGAAGATAACTTCAAGGGCGTCGTCGATTTGATCCGGATGAAGGCTATCTACTGGAGCGAAGACGACATGGGGATGACCTACGAAGAAAAGGACATCCCGGACGACATTAAGGATCGTTGTGACGAGCTCCGTGAGCAAATGACGGAAGCGGCAGCGGACGGTTCTGAAGAGCTGATGGAAAAGTACCTGGAAGAGGGTGACCTTTCCAATGACGAGATCAAAGCAGGTTTGCGCCAGCAGGTGCTGGCCAACGAAATCGTTCTCGGCCTGTGTGGTTCCGCGTTCAAGAATAAGGGTGTTCAGGCTCTGCTCGACGCAGTGATTGAATTCCTGCCGGCGCCGGATGAAGTAAAAGCCATCCAGGGTGTGTTGCCGGATGGTGAAACGGTTGAAGCGCGTAAATCTTCCGATGACGAGCCGTTCTCTGCACTGGCGTTCAAGATCGCCACCGACCCGTTTGTAGGCTCCTTGACCTTCATTCGTGTTTATTCCGGTGTGCTGAACTCTGGCGACAGCGTGATCAACTCCGTGCGCGAAAAGAAAGAGCGTGTGGGGCGTTTGCTGCAGATGCACGCGAACAGCCGTGAAGAAATCAAAGAAGTTCTCGCAGGTGATATCGCGGCTTGTGTCGGCATGAAAGACGTCACCACCGGTGACACCTTGTGTGACATGAAGCACCCGATCGTTCTTGAGCGTATGGAATTCCCGGATCCGGTGATCTCTGTTGCGGTAGAGCCGAAGTCCAAGGCGGACCAGGAAAAAATGGGTCTGGCGTTGGGTCGTCTGGCGCAGGAAGATCCGTCTTTCCGTGTGAAGACCGATGAAGAAACCGGCCAGACCATTATTTCTGGTATGGGTGAGCTGCACCTGGATATTCTCGTGGATCGTATGAGACGTGAATTCAAGGTAGAGGCGAACATCGGTGCGCCGCAGGTTGCATACCGCGAAACCTTCACCCGTGCAGCGGATGTGGATGGCAAATTCGTGAAGCAGTCCGGTGGTCGTGGTCAGTACGGTCACGTTAAGGTCAAGTTCGAGCCTATCGATCGTGATGAAGAGTTCCAGTTCGAAGAACAGATTCACGGTGGTTCCGTACCGAAGGAATACTTCGGCGCGGTACAGAAGGGTATCGACGAGCAGCTGCAATCTGGTGTGCTGGCGGGTTATCCGATTCTGGGCGTGAAGGCGACTCTGTACGATGGTTCCTACCACGAGGTGGATTCCAACGAAAACGCTTTCCGCATGGCGGGCGCTCTGGCTGTGAAGAACGCAGCGAAGGAAGCCGGCGCGGTGCTGCTTGAGCCGATGATGAAGGTGGAAGCGGTCACCCCGGAAGACTACATGGGTGACGTGATGGGTGACTTGAACCGTCGCCGTGGTATCGTTCAGGGCATGGAAGACACCATGGCCGGCAAGATTATTCGTGCCGAGGTGCCTTTGTCTGAAATGTTCGGTTACGCTACTGACCTGCGTTCCATGTCTCAGGGCCGTGCCAGCTACTCCATGGAGTTCTTGAAGTACGCTGAGGCACCGAAGAATATCGCTGATGAAGTCATCAGCGGCAAGAAATCTTAAATTTACGGTTAATTTGTTAAAGGTATAGAGCCGTGGCAAAGGAAAAGTTTGAACGTAATAAACCGCACGTAAACGTAGGCACCATTGGTCACGTTGACCATGGTAAAACCACCCTGACTGCCGCGCTGACACGCGTATGTGCAGAAGTATGGGGCGGT